>Ga0131853_10020929_pt1 | contig 11876 bp, 8 predicted proteins | sample TergutLab28metaG_FD_92764 | JGI IMG/M metagenome (GOLD analysis project Ga0131853, IMG submission 92764) | Labiotermes labralis P1 segment gut microbial communities from Petit-Saut dam, French Guiana - Lab288 P1 (version 2) (version 2) | ecosystem: Host-associated > Arthropoda: Insects >...
ATATGCTGCCACAACACCCTGTTAATATAAGGGAATTATTTTGTGAATGTTTTTAAAATGACTTTAGCAAGGAACAACGTAGCTCCCTGAGGATGATCTTAGGATCGAAACATGTCGGAGCGACTTTAAGTGTTTTAATGTGAAATTTTATATAGTGCATTTGTTGGTTAATAATTGAAGTGATTCTACGAAATGCACGGTGCGACAATGAGGATAGGTAAAAATGCTGTCCGATACATTAGCGTGTATCTACCAATTTGCGTGGGATTAGTGAGCAGAAAGTATAAACTCTGTCTCCTTTCTTCTGGTTTTTTCTTCTCTACAGCAGATAAAACGAAGACCACCAAAAACACAAAATTTACTCCTTGAGCTTGCCAGGGTTTACGACATATGAAACTCTAAAAGCAAAGATGCCCTCGAGTTTCTTGACATGTTTCGACACCTCATTTTCTGTTTTCTCTAATTAATATGTTAAAACTTTAATTTCCTGAATTTAATATTATACTTTTATAAAGTTGTACCAGTTGTTTTAATTGTAATTTGGAAAGCGAACAACAGTAAATGTGCCCGAAGAAGAAAATTTTATTTTTGCATGTCCGTTCGGAAACTCAACTGAGTTAAGTTCTCATAACACAGACAGTAAAAAATATCTACGATTAACTTATGATTTCTTTTACGTTAATCATTCATCCAAGACCCAAATGTGGAAATAGATCTGAGAGCAATATATACATAATACATGTACGGGGTGGGGTGTTTTGGGGCAGATGGTTGTGTATGTGTGTATGTACGTATGTATATAAGAATACTGCAAAAGCAAATATAATTTTTTCATAGTTAATTTAAGAATGTATGCTCAGCATCAACGTTTAACTATTTCGAGCCCACAGATAAAGGAACATACCGTGCCCCTTAGCTTTAAGAATCTCTGCATTTTGCGACAGGGAGTATTGTGCATTTTGTGTAATATCCACAATACACAACGATTATTTTCCTCAGCATCATTAAGTGAATCCTATTTATGTACAGGGGTCAATCATCCATGACCTGTTAGAGGAAGACAATACCCTCTATCTAGTTTAGGACCACAATTTTCAAATATAAATTACACAGATGCCATTCTTCAAAGTTTGGGCGTTGAATGTGATGGCGATTTGTATTCATGAATAGCAACGTGTGCAGAAAGAAATGCTTGTAGAATCTTTTAAGATCCTGGACGAACTGAAGTTCAACATGAGAAACGTTTGAATAGCTTCTTGGTGAGAGTCAAACCTCGGACCTGTGAAAAAAGTTACTAAGCAGACTAGCTAACCGCAATGTCTCCCGATGGTTTTCCGTACTTTCCTTCCCATGCTTAACAAAATATCAGAAACATTCCAGCCTATTCTGTTCTACAGTTAGGTTGCTTTGTATTCGCATTCCAGCTGTATGAATGTTGAACATTTGAGCAACTTCTGTACTTTAGGGCAAGATGAGTTACTGGCAAAATCTCCCTCTGAAATGTTCCATTCTACTTGTATATACATGATATGTCTGCAATTTCTTTTTGCTGCTGCTGCCAAAAGAAAAAGGAGAAAAAGAGCAAAAAGAAGTTAGATAGAAGAAGAACAAGTCTCGAGTCTTTTCCGCGGAGATTCATTTATCTTCGGACTAATTGCGCAGGCTGCATGCTTTTACGTCTTGTAAAATTCCAAGCGATAAAATTCTGCTCCATTCTCCACTCCCCAACTCCCTCGCTCTATCTTTCTCTGTCCCTTTTTATTCTTTCTTCGTCGGCCCGGTTTCATTCTTATTTCTTGGCGTTACTTGAAAGAACACGGCTACCATCACTGTTTTGGTATGGACCCACAGCAGACTTCTTGGCGCTTCTTAAAGTAATGTTCATTATCTTCTTGCTTACAGAAGGAAGTAATTTCGAAAAAATAAGTTTAAATACCAATGGTTTTATTGAGACGTTTAGAAACGCCATTTCTGTCAATTGAATGAAAGCCTATTTTTCATTACACAAGTAACAAGATGTCGTTGACAATTACGTTTCTGATATTAACATACATACTTACGTCTCTTTCTGTACGGGTCCTGTACTAATAACTTTTAAACTACAGGATGGAGCTCCTTTTTAAAACTGGTTGTCTCATCATACCATCATATATAAACTAAACTGCATAGATCTGTGACTCATAATAGCATCGTATCACCTATAACAATTCTGGAAGTGAGAAAATCAGTACAGACATGTAGAATTCTGAAGAGTAGAGTTGGTCGCTTTCCAGTATTGTGCTGTTACTACCATTATATGTATACCTTGCATTGTACAGGCACAATGAAGCAGCAGTAATAATATTAATAATAATAATAATAATAATAATATATTACTATATTAACGTGCTGCGTCAAAAGCCAAATGGCCAGTAACAGAAGCAGCACCGCATGCGCACACAAATAAGAGGGGAAAATCACGACTCAAATGCAGAAAAATAAAACAAGACGAAACTAACAACAAAAATATAAATCAAATGCTGTCTCAGCAGCTACGTACCACAAATATAGGCCACTAACTCTGAGAGTGTTATCAGATAAAGAAAAAAATTCTTTTAAAAATGTAACAGATTCCTTTAAAAAGAGTCAGTGTTCTTGCACAACGGACAAGCAGCCGGAACGCATCTAGCATAATAATAATAATAATAATAATAATAATGCCGGTACAAACTTCCTCAGCGACCAGAAAAGTCTCTTACCTTGACAAAAGTGGGGTTTGTTAACGTAATGTTAGTTGGTTGATTGACTGGTTGATTGGTTGTTTGGTACATTGGTTGACTGATTGTTAGGTTGGCTGGTTGATCGGTCGCCCACTCGCTCTTTCGCTCTCTAGCTTGGTCGTTGGGCTGCTTGATTGGTCGATTGGTTCCTTATTTCGATGGGTGGTTTGTCAGATAGTTGAAGATGGGTAGGTCGATCGGCAGGTTAGTTACTTGAGTCTTCTTTCTACCGATTCTACCTTACCGTTTTCATATTAAACTCAAACATATTCGCAAAAACTCCAGGGACGAGAGCCTGGTCTTCTACGCACATAGTCGTGCTCAGCTGTGCGTACAAAGGTGGCTCGAACTGCATTCTGCCTCTTTCACCCAATAGATTCTTTTCCCACACGTGAAGACGGAAGTGGGGCCAAATTCCGAAAACTTTGTGTTTTAATTATTAGCCGAAAACAGGTAGAGTTCAAAATATAAGATTATTTTAGAATTCCTCGTTTGTGCAGCCGGTAGTCTACTCCATATAGACTACGTTATCCAGGATCCAATGGTGTAGCAGGATTGAACGAAAGAGAAGAAAGGAAGAAAGAAAGAAAGAAAGAAATAAACAAAGAAAGAAAAGAGATTTCAGGTGTTCAATAACAGCGTAATATACACAATCCAGACTGCATTAGCATCTGACTTAACGATATTAGCCTTTAAAAAATGGATAAGACATAAACTTATAGGCTTTAGATGTAATGTCTCTTATCTAGATTTAAGTAGGCTTAAACATAGTTACACATTACACCCAGGTATACCTTGTAGTGTTAACATTTCTGTAAGTTATGTATCATTAAGTAAATACAAGAAGCTTGAATCTCAGTATTGTTTGAGGCACAATATGACTTCACCACTGCACTTCCAAATGTCTATCAGTAGGAAAACCTGGGGTAATTATACGAAAATCAGTGCAAGTTTCTGCATCTGAAGTTACTTAAAACAGAGAACTATAACCCAAACCCTTTTCCTTTCTCCACCCTTCTTGTGTTCATTTTCTGCTGACATCACAAGAACCTCCCTGTTTCTTTAGGGCACACTCTTTAGTCATTTATTTCGTCCACTCTTCTAATATGTTTTCTTCTTCTCCGTCCCCCAAATCTCTATTCCATGGCTATTTTTAACCCTCCTTATTATCAAGGGGCTGACAAGAAAAACAGACGTGCAGAAAATTGGAAGGTTGAGAAAAGAGCAGCAGGGATTATATATAAACTTCCCCTTTGCTGATCTCACCCAACGTTGAGCTGCATACTAAAATAAGCACACCAAGCCCACAAATTTGGGGGCTTCACTTTGTATATGCTGTATCTCACATTAACTGAACTGACGTATCCTTTTCCTTCTCATTCTATCGGGTAAAAATTCTTGTATTATATCATTCATAGCTTAGGCGGGTCTTGGAAGCCTTACATATCTTAAAATGCAGCGTTTCCCTCAACATATTTCATTCTATATTGCTGTAGATAGCCGTTTTTCATATCTCAGGCCAGCTGAAACTTGTCAAATAATATGAAATACAATTGTATACGTGTTCCTCTCGTGTTTGGAACAGACAGACTCTTTAAAAGTTTGGTTGTTTGACTCAACACGACCAACGAAGCCGTTGTCAACACTCTTACATGTTGTATAACAGGCAAAAGACGTACAAGCTAAAGAGTACGCAATTAACAATCGATAATTCATTTTTTAATAAAAAATACAGACGATTGGTATCAGTGCTAAAATGCAACTTATGGAATTATTTACTTGAGCCTTTTTACATTTTATAAGCTGACGTTTACCTACATAGCCAATTATACAAACTTATTGTTTGCATACAAAATTTCCTCCAAATAATCGCGTATGTAACGAAAGTTAAGACAAGTCTGTATAGGAACTGCAGCCAATTAGAACCCCGCTTTTTTCCCTCTGACGTTAAGCGGACTAACTCTATTTTGATTCATGACAAAACCCATAAACATTATAAAAGTTTATACAACTTTTGGGCTTTATTCCATTCCTGTGAAAAAAAAAAGTGTGAACCCTATTAACTTTACGTCAAAGACTTTCTATAGCCCCTAGTTTGGAGAAAAGAGAAAATGAACAAGAGAAAAAGTTGATCGAACAGTCCCTAGGTTCACTCCTTTCATTTTTTTAATTTTCTCTCCCATTTTTCCCCGTTTTACTAATTAAAAGTTTGTGAAACTGAACGAACTCCAGAGGACATTGTGCAGCAGGTTACAACATCGCCTACTAGTGGAGAAACTTGGAAGCTTCGACCTCATCACCCAGGCAACCGACCTCAATTATGGAAAAGTGACTTATAACGTCAAAAATTATCTCTAAAACAATTTCCTAGCTTTTTGAAATTAAATGTGTTTCTTTCACAAATGAAAACACGAAAGCTCAAAATCCCAGGAATAGTGTAACAATAATAATAATAATAATATGATGATGAAGATAATGATGGTATTGATAATGATAAAATTCGTGAAGTGAAGAAAATTACAGTGGCAGCTTATATAAAAGTATATTTGGCAGATGCAGACATAGACGTAAAATTTTCGAAAAGCGATGATGGTGTTTTGTAACCATAGAGGGTTTCTTACTGAAGCAGAAATTAATGCAATACAGAAAGGTTGCGGAAAAGAAAAAAGTGTGTATTATGATAATTTCAATATGGTACACTAAAGAGTGTGAAATACAAAAAAGGTTACAAAATTTATCCCTCGCTTCTCTGTCAATTTTGATCATCCTCAGGGGACAATTTGTACATCCTGAATACGTATATATATATATTCTGCCAACAATACGTAAGTATGAAACTTGGGCACGTCCAGGTCTGAAGTCGTAATGGTGAAATGACTAGAGTGAACATTACTACAAACTGAAGAAAAGGTTCTAACTTCTCCAAGATTTAGGTAGAATTCTCACTCCGAAATTTGTTAGTCTGTTTACAATATCTGTAATAACACCACGTCTAGTCTTCTCCAACTATTCCTGTCACAGGAACAACCCCTCAAGATATCACACAATAGCAAGTCCCACTGACATAATAATCTCTTTTCTTTGGACTTTGTGCACCATCCAAATTTTTCAAATCACAGTGTTTTGGTAGCCGACTGTACTTCCCTCTGCAGATAAAGAAGCACCTACCCTGGCGGATCCTTTAGATCGAGATATACTGAATTACTGGACACTAAAAACACCGCAAGTCTGAAGATTACGTCCACGAGTAATCCTGGTAATACCCGGTGGCGCAGTTCGTTGAGGTACTGCACTACAAGATGGAAGTTCGCGGGTTTGATTCCTGATGAGATAATTCAGAATTTTTGTTGGTTAAATCATTCCGGTCTCACAAATGCCCTGCGTTCGACTCAGCTTCTGAGAGAAATGAGAATCAGTGGATAGGGCTGAAAACCTTATTATGTTCATGTGCTGATTTTCTAGAAACCCTGAAAGCTTCAACCACCTGAAGCCCTCAGCGCCTGTCTATACCTGTACCTTTAACAAGTCTTGATCCTTCAGCAAATGTCGCGTGGAAAAATTGTGACTTCCGATAGGGACAAATTTCCAGCAGTTGTAATAATGGTAATGAACCTTATAGTTTTGCAAAATTCTCCAAACTTCTTACTAGCTGAAGAAATGTCATCTTCTCTGATTAAGTATTCCAGCAAAATCTTTGAAATGCTGAGGAACACCATATTTTTTTTTTGTTTCCTGTCCGAAATTTTATTCCATGAATTCGAGAATAAGTTTAAGCGAAATATTCACTATTACAGCCGATGGAATTCACTATAACATTGCACTAAATTAAGACGCCTTTTCTGCATTTAGATTCAGAATAACATAAGCAAGGCTCTGACGCGCAGAGAGAATTCTCCAACATTAGAATAGAAAAAAGGCAACCAAAGATAAGAAAACAGCAGTGCAAAATGCAAGACGTTCTTTGTTATTTTAACTCAATGACCACGTATGGGTGGAGTGGAGAATATGGGGGAAAGAAAGGGTGGAGAAAAAAAAAAGAAACGACGTCCATTTTCACAGAACCTCGACAAGCCAACGGGGCTAAGCAAAAGAACAAAAGAAAGAAACAAGGAAAATAATTATCTCGTACAGAAGGTAGCAGGAGAGAGTCGTACCGTATAATAAAAACACAAAAGCAGGGCATGACGCGCGGTAATATCAGAACAATAAAGGAAAGGCGTGAAAACAAAGGAAAAAGAAGAATACTTGAACAAAAGAGAAGACCGAAATTTCTAAAGAAAAGTGTGTAGGCATGGAGAGAGACAGACAGAGAGAGATCCATTTTAAGTAAAACGTAATTTGCATTTTTGAAAGTAAAGTAGTGGGGGCTGGTCTGAGAGAAACTAAAAGACTATGGGCATGGCATTGCCCTGAATGAGTAATATAAAATACATAAGCCTACACAGTGCATGACAGACATAAAATATTGCGAATTCGCGAGTTTCTAACGACATTCCGCCCTGAGTCCTTGCCGCCAATTCTTATATTACAAGCGTATGATTGGCCAGTATACACAGTTGTAATAATACCATACAGCCAAGTAAAATTCGCCATTGGTCACAACCCTCAGTCTTGTGTGGCCTCCCCTCAAACTCGCATTCCCTTTCCATGACCTCAGTGTTCTTGCAATCGCAGTATCTACTTTTCATTCTTCCAAGAAGTCTCACTACTGGGAAACTTGTGAGGACCCCCTCAGGAGACCGAGCCCAAGAGGCAACAAAATGCAAGTCAAAAAGTGAAAAAAAAAAATAATAAGATCTAAAAATGCAATATTATTGAGTTAAAGAAATTTCATTAAAGTGTTGTGATTTTTCTTAAATTCATAATTTATATTAGGGCGACCATTCTTATCACTCGTCCCGGGATTAAAAAAAAAATTATATCACCGTTTGCTCCGAAATTTTTATATAAATTTCTCACTCTCTTAATTCGAAAGTTTTAATTGCCCAAACAAAGTCTCTGAACGCTAATATAAACCATTTAAAAAGCTCTTACTCTAGTACATAGAATGACAGTTTCCAGTATATTTGGTATTCTGTGTTCTGATAATTTTTTTTAAATCAATGAACGAAATAAGAATAATCGATATTTTTACTCAGGGTCACAAAGCCCGAGACCCTTCATTTTGTCAAACCTTACGGCCTAGTTTCCTAACAGCCGTTTTAAGATCTTCCTCGAATGTCTCCTATATTATAAAAAGTATTTATACTGAAATTTAGTATCAGTTTTCAAGATCAGCATAACGTGTGTGTTCATTATCCATAACACAACGATCGTGAGCCAGTTTCATTCGCTCCCTACCGCCACGATAATTTATTCCTAATATATATCTTTTTTAAATTCCTCCCTTGCTTGAAATTTTCCAAGCGGTAGCTTACTTAGAATGCACCAAATAAATATACTTTATGATTGTGTCAATTTGAGTACATGGCCTGTAACAAACTTAGAAATGGTGTAACAGATATCACACTACGCCACTTGTGATTATGAACTAATTAATTCCTTTTAAAATCCTACGAATTTTGTACTTTAATATCAATTTTAATATTATCGTGCCAATTTTTCTCCTTTTAAAGAAATCTTCCACCCTTTTAATTATAAGTATTCGTTTCTTATTTTGACTCACTTGTCCTAAACCAAAATTCAAAATCATAGGCCTATACGTTTCTTCGTTAAAGTGTCTGAAATTACTAGTAATTAATCATATCAGGTTAATTAATCTATCTGGCCATGTGTGTTCCTGTTTTTTTTATTGTTGTCCTTCTTCCTCATATTCTGAATCTCTAAAAGGTAAAGACATTTCTTCCCGCACGAAAGACAGCGCAGTTACAAAAAAAAAACTGTAAAATTTTAACTCTAGAAGCCCTTTTCAAGTGCAATTCTCCACTTAGGGGTCTATATGTACATCGCACCGGTAATTAATCCAAACCAGTGACACTATGTAAATAGTTACTGCATTAGTCTAAATTTTCTAACTAAATGATAGAACATTGAATATTTTTGACAAGAAATGAAAGAATTCAGCCTACACTGGTGTTGCACATGCCTGTAAGCACATTCAAACGAAATACCTCACATGGAACCTCCACCCAAGTGCAGAAAACCAAGAATAATAATCACCATTCTCAATGTTCTCTGTTTTGAGCTCCCCGGAGCCTTATTCCAAAGACAGAACATTCATTACAGATTGTCATTTATTGAAATGATTTTATTGACATCAGGCCTTGATTTCTTCATCTCGCAAGTGATGCAATATTCAGGCGCAAGAGCGCAGTCCTGATTAGCGAAACAAGTAGAGCTGTCAGACAGTCGTTTTGTCCAACCATCACCCAATATTCTAAAATTCAGGGGTATAAATTTTCTTTCGCTAAAATTAAAACCCAACCAAAAGTCACCCCACTGAATTCTTTGTATCCTGTAGGGTCCAGCGAATCTTATTTCTTTCCCCCTACTCATTTTCATACCCCCAACCCCACCCCCCACCCTCCTTCGAGCTCCTGACTCTTCTTCCGGGCGTCATTTGGCCGAGAAGAGCGAAATGGGGGGAGCGGGTGGAAATTGAGATGAAGGGAGGCAGAGAAAAATTACATCTACAGAAGAAAGATAAAAAATGAAGGATGGAAGGAATCGAAGTGGCAGCCATATTGAGGTTTACTTTGCCAACGTCAACATTAGACTTGAAACTTATGGCGGAAAGAAACAGAGTCGATTCTACTACATCCAAGCTCAACCTGGAGAATGGGTCACTTTTGGCCAGCGTTTCAAAAGTTTCGATCCTCAAAAGTAATAGGTCAAATGTCTAAAGAGCAGGACTAAGGAAACCATGAGGTATTTGATTCAATAGAGTAGCTATACATTCTGGACGCATTTATCATTTCTGTAACAACATAACACCCAAACATATTCTCTACATACTTCCCTGTAACAAGGATTTCATCGAATATACTTTTTAATTCACCTACTACTACTACTACTACTACTACTACCACCACCACCATCATCACCACTACTACTACTACCACCACAACCACCACTACCACCACGACCTATTACTACTACCACCACCACCACGACCTATTACTACTACCACTACTATTACCACCACCACCACCACAGCCACCACTACCATCACGACCTATTACTACTACCACCACCACCACGACCTATTACTACTACCACTACTACTATTACTACTACTACTATTGCTACTACTACCAATATAGCTGCTACTACTTACTACTACCTACTACTACTGCTAGTACTACCACCACGATCACTACCACTACCGTTATTACAACTAATAATAGTAGTGTAAATACTTACTCCATGAAGCAGAGTCCTTCTTGAAAAGCTAACCGGTTTTCAGCTAGTCAAGAAATTCACCGCATTTTAATGAACCCGAATGTTCATTACCTCATTCACAAGTGCCCGCCACCTCTCCCTATCCTGAGCCAGCTAGATCAAGTCCATACCCTTACAACTCACTTCCTGAAGATCCATTTTAATATTATCCTCGCATCTACGCCTGGGTCTCCCAAGTGACCTTTTTCCCTCCGGTCTCACCACCAACCCCTTGTATTCGCCAGTAGTATAAATAGTAGTTTTACTATTTCCACTGTTGTTATTCTTATTATTATTCTATTGTTTTTCTTTGTTACTTCCGTTTTCAAGGGAGTGTGAGATTTGGCCATCCGTTCTATACAATAAGTTAGATTGAGTGTGGCCTCCGAGCTTCATTTTACTGTCCTTGCCCTGTTAGTATCGCTGAATATAGAGTCAAATTGTAGTAGGAGTGACTATGCTACGAGCTGAACGGTCCGGATTTCGAATCCCGATAAGGACAAGAGATTTTTCTCTTCTCCTAAAGGTCCAGAAGAAAATTGACAGCCATACGTTCTCTTATTCAATGGATTCCGGTGTTCATAACCGTTGAAAAAACGAGGGGAGAGTGAAGTTGAACACTCGCCTTAATCTACTGCCGACTTCAAGAATTAGTGGAGCTATCCTCCTGTCCCCCTTATACGTCTTCATAGCTTGTGCAATTCAAGTTCTCCTGTACGGTACTATGACTGGTGAGTAGTAATTTGAAGTGATTTTCAAGTATATATGCGTGATCATTTCGATATATTATTCTAGTATTTGCTAGGAAGAACTAAAACAAAAAACCACAGAAAATTCAGTCTGCCGGGCTCCAGGCTGAGACTGGAATTGTGTATCTCTGGAATACTTATTAAACTAACATGTTTGTACTAACGGTAAGGAAAACAGTTAAAAAGAGAAATTAACAGAAGGGTGGACAATAAATTAAAATCAGTTCAAAAACATTTCTTCTTCACCTAATATTATTATTGGGCTGAGAGGAACTGAGGGAAATCACACAATAACAGCCTATAGCAGGCATGGAAAAAAGGAGAAATATTTTAAAATTTTGGTTCATTTTACCTATGTGAAGCGGATCATGTTGGTTTGTCAAAGAGTATGTGAGAATAGTTATAACAACCAAGTCTTGAATTTAGGGCTCTCTTCTGGTAATAACAACAAAAGTTTGTTGTTGTCGTGAAAGCTGAGATTACTTTTATCATGTGGATAAATATCAGCTTCCAAAATAAAATCCTGCACAACATGGTTAGTCAATTAGTCAATTCATCAGTCACTTATTGTTTTTGCGTTTTCGGATTTTCATGACTCTTGCTCGTTTCCCCTAATTCTGCCTCTTGTACACAAAGGTTTTATTCATTGCCGCAAATTTGTCTTGCAATTTATTATCAAAACCCTTGATTTGTTTGGTTCATTCATCTTTCCCTTTCTTTTTACGTGCCGAGTTTCTTAAAAAATACACTCCATTGTATAAATTTCACTTGCATTTCTTTTACCGTTTTCCTTATTTTATTCAATAGACTGTAATTGAAATCCCATCCAAAACCAATTGAGATTTTATTTATTAAATTACGACATTCCTAACTAAACTAAACTCCGTGGCCTTAGTCCGCACGCGAACTATACCGACAGAGCGGCCGCCGCCGGTCGGCGAAGTTAGTGCCAACTTTTGCGGATAGAGGGGTGTCACGTGGTCAGCGC
>Ga0131853_10020931_pt1 | contig 11876 bp, 11 predicted proteins | sample TergutLab28metaG_FD_92764 | JGI IMG/M metagenome (GOLD analysis project Ga0131853, IMG submission 92764) | Labiotermes labralis P1 segment gut microbial communities from Petit-Saut dam, French Guiana - Lab288 P1 (version 2) (version 2) | ecosystem: Host-associated > Arthropoda: Insects >...
AAAAAAGTAGCGGCTCCAGGTCTAGAAAACAGAGATTAACGGCTGTGGGGACCCGTTGCGCTGACCACGTGACACCCCCCTATCCGCAAAAGTTGGCACTAACTTCGCCGACCGGCGGCGCCCGCTCTGTCGGTATAGTTCGCGTGCGGATTAAGGCCACGGAGTTTAGTTTTCAGTTTACAGAAAACAGTCATATTTGGCACAGGACACAAACTGCCGACAGTGCTAATGTAACAGTACAGAACATATTTCACGGGCGAAATAAACATTACATGTCGCACCAATGGTAAATACAGAACAGCTGTAACAATATATACCCTAGAAACACGGTTTGTTGCAGGTAGATAATAGTGAATACCCGGCATAAAGTTCATAACAACGATGATGATGATGATAATAATAATAATAATAATAATTGTATGTTACTCTCTTGTCACCCTAGCGCGGCCTACCTCAGAATGGACAAGAAGTGGGCTCCAATTATGGACAGTAGCTGAAACGTGTAGGACAGTTGACGAAATTGGCTAATCCTCCAGCCGAACAGCACCGCTGGAGTGTAGCAACTGATTACCGCCGACGTAGTAGGCCGTTCGTGAATGTTACGCAGGGCATCGTGTCAAGTGTCAACCTGTTGTGAACGGTAGTAATTCTTCGTGGTCCATGTTTGTATAAGGCGAGGGTTTGATGAGCTAAACATTCTACTACCTTTATTGTGCCGCAAAGTCGTCCCGTCTCAAATTAAACACCACGCCGGGAAGGTGTATAGTTAAGTGCAAATATTCTTAACGATGGTGGTAGATGGAGGTTACTGTTTCACTCCTGAGGTAGTAGCCCTCGATACCCTTCACGTAGAAGGCTGCGTGGGGTCCACAACTAATATAAATCCTTTGGAGAGGAAAAAACTTCTTGCCCCTGCCAGGAATCTGTTTCCGATTCTTAGATCATATATTTCACAGCCTCATTGCTCTACCGACTGTCATCTCAAATTGTAATTGAACTGAATTCATTTTAATTCAACTCTGGTTTTTTAACGTGCTGAGTCAACAACGATGTGGCAAATAACAGAAATATGACAACACGCAAACTAACAATAAAAGGTAAATATACCGCCAATACACAGACATACAATACATGTAACAACACAATAAAAGCCATTTGCTCTCTCAACAGCCCCGTACCGTAAATACAGATCAATAACTGTGAAATAAAGAGAAAAAAATGTTATTTAGATAATAATAATCATAAGTATGTTAATAGACGTTGCAATGTCAGGGGACAGAAATGTGATTAAAAAAGAAGCCGAGAAGATTCTAAAATATAAAGACCTTACAATAGAAATACAACACATGTGGAATGTAAAAACAAAGGTGATACCAGTAATAACAGGGGCGACTTGGACTATTTCAAAGTCATTTAGAAAATACGTGAGCAATATACCAGGAAAATATGAAGTCAAGGAACTACAGAAAACAGCCATATTGGGCACTGCACACATACTTCGGAAAGTACTAATGTAAAAATACAATAGTTTCAACACTGAAACTAACGATATAAGCACCATGAATAGTAACAACAGAATAGCTGCAACACTGTGTTCCCTAGGGACATAGTTTGTCTCAGGAATATAAGTATAAATACCCCGTATAAAGAAGGTGATGATGATGATGATGATGATGATACATTCTTGGAGACCAGGAATGGAAACATCAGGAGTAGCGGGAAACCGAGCACTCCTAAGGCTGAGGACGGTTACTGCAACGAGACAACTCAAAGCGGACCACTCACTTACAGTCAAAGCCACAAAGCCCAAAATACAGTGGAACATACAGAGGTAAAACAAAGAAGGGCTTGGACGAAAGAGGAAATAAGACAAGTGATATGGTGCTGGAAAACATGAAGTCAAGGAAGGCCAGAAAACAGCCATATTGGGCACTGCACACATACTTCGGAAAGTACTAATGTAAAAGTACAATAGATTCAACACTGAAACTAACGATATAAGCAGCATGAATAGTAACAACAGAATAGCTGTAACACTCTATTACCTAGGGACATAGTTTGTCTCTGGAATATAAGTATAAATACCTTGCATAAAGGAGATGATGATGATGATGATGATAATAATAATAATAATAATAATAATAATAATAAACGCTGCTGCTGCTGCTGCTGATGATAATGATCAATGAATGAACGTGTTTGTGGGTTATTTTTATTCAGCATGTTATTTGTGCTAGTATATTGTCATGGCAACCGGTAATATCCTCCAGCCGGTAACTGAAACTGAGTTTTCTTAAATTGCCCGGGGAAAGCACAAGAGGATTTATTCTTTACATTACACGCCAGCAGTATTGCAGAGCAAGGAAACTCTGTACCACGTAGAGGCATCTCGTTCGTAGCTTGTTAAGAGTAAATGTTAACCTGTACGACGATAGTGATACTGTTTGTTCGCCAGTACACACAAGGGTGGAGATAGTCATCACTCACAAACACTCTCACTGCTTCAGGGAGAGTAGATTGAGACGCGATCCCAAGTGCAGAGTTTCCTTGATTGCATTGTACGTTGAAAGGGCAAAATATGAACTTGCCGCGTGGCGTCCGAGGAACAAATTCCCCAGACAACACATTTTTACCTTTATGCCCTTTGCCAGTTTCAAACGATGGCCTTCAACGTGGATAGTTTTTATTGCAGCGAAATAAGTTTGTGAAGTCCACGTCCGTGATGCTGTATAAGTCACGTTACCAGTGAGCGAGAAATGTTCTTGACTGTTTTTATGTTCGGCGATGTATATTTCTTTCACTGACCCTTCCAGGTACCTACTGAATAAATTTATACCAGAATAATTTCAGCCCAAAATATACCATCTTTTTACGTTATCAGAACTGTGCATCGTAATACATATACTTGAGAAAGACCAACGAGATTAATTTAATAATTGTCCAATAAGATGCGACTTATTCTGTTTATTACATTTCTGTAGGCAGCTCTACATGTTTCGGGTGTTGACACCCATCATCAGGAGCTCGTACAACTGTAATTACAGCTTCTGGTATTGATTAACCGGATCTACTACCATCCGCTCTCGTTGAGTTGGAACTCAACAACGAGAGCGGATGGTAGTAGATCCGCTTAATCAATACCCGAAGGTGTAATTACAGTTGTACTAGCTCCTGATGATGGGTGTCAACACCCGAAACATGTAGAGCTGCCTACAGAAATGTAATAAACTGAATAAGTCGCATCTTGTTGGACAGTTATTAAATTCGATTCACGAAGCACGGACCCATGTGTATAAAAAACCGAGTTGCATAACTTTTCTCGTTAATTTATTCCAATTAAACTATCCTCTACATGTTTCGAACAGATAATTTTTCATCATCAGGAGGTACTGTCTGTACACGCAGCATACATTATTTTTTACCTTGTATCTATGGGTTGTCTGGCCGCAAATACGATATGATTGGAACACATCGTGTTAGCGCATCGTGTTAGCGGCTGGACACCCCATAGACGAATGGTGAAATACTGTGTGCTGCGTGTACAGAAATAACATCCTGATGATGAACAATCATTTGTTCGAAATACGTAATGGATCTTTTAATTGTAATAAATTAATGAGAATTATTGTGTATCTTGTTTATCATTGTCACGTATATGTACGGTTTTTCTTGCGGTAGATTAAAAGGAGGAGTTAATTTAGCTCATAAGTCAAAACAAACGCATGGGAGTTCCCCAGCATCTTCTGGTCTTTACGATACAGAGACAAATCCTTCTTCATGAAGATGATCTCGAGGCGAAACCGTTACGTCACAGTGCCTGGTAAGACAAGGCAGGAATTTACACCAGCAGTGATTAAGAACCCCAGTTCTGATTACGATAAATATTCCTGTTGTAAAGCCGATAATGTGGGAAAATGGTGGGGTAGAATTACTTTCAAATCTTAACTCTCTTATACATTTCAAACTAAAGAACGTGAAGTGTATGTAAGGTATACTTAGTGCCTTACCGTGGACAGTGCTTTTAAAAACTGCACAATTTGCTTTAGAACGTGTACCCTTTGGAACTGTCTTAGAGATGTTAGATGTAGGAAGAAAGAACAAGAATACTAATTACTGTACCTTAATGTTCTACGATCTGAGAAAGAGTGGACAAGTAAACGGCGGAGAAAACTACATGGCGAGACTCTCCGTCATTTTATGGTATTTACTTAACATGGCGCGGGTAGCTAAATGAAGTTTGTTTAGACATTTGTGCACCAACATCACCAGATATTTCAATTGCGTCAGTCTGTGTTTGGTTTATATTCTTGGATAAAAGGCCCCTATTATTTCGATGGGACGGTTAGACATTCATCGTCGTCTCTGGATATGACATCAGCAAATAACGATTCTTTCGATCCTCCGTTTTATGTTACCCATGGGTTTGAGAGTTTATCGAAGATAGGTGCGGCAGAATAATCAGTTCTGCTACGTAACAAAGAATTGCTTACTGGCAAAGATGGAGGCTGCATTATCGACCGAAGCATGGGTACCTCTTGACTGCTTCGTAGCTTCGTAGGCTGTATGTCCGGGCGTACGTGTGAGAACAATGTGCTGCTTGGGGAGAGGATAAGGACAGATTTTCCTCTCTTAAATATTTATATGGAAACCACATATTATTTTATTTATTGTTATTGAAGTAGATTATATTTATCATGTACGAGGAAGGGAAACATGCCCCACGACCTTTTCCGATCCGCGAACCATATTTCCTTACCCTTGATACAGGCACACAGACAGCTTCCATTCCGTCAGGGTGCAGCTGAAAATCGTCTTTGTACTCTGAGATTTACAGTCGCAGGTCCTTCAGAGGCCGAACTAAGTGAGAAAGCTACTTGTGATCGACAGCCCGGAGGCTGACAAGAAATGACGGTCAGGCCCGCTGTCCCTGTTCATTGCCCACCCGCGGCTGTCTGTGCGCGTAATATTGCAATAACCTTCCACTCGAACGAATTTTCCTTAATATATAGGATTTGGTCCCGAAGGGATGTATATATGAAAGGAACGCCTTTTTACACAGGAGTAAAGTACAAGATCTTTTACCTGCCAAAAGACACTAGACAGAATGGAACCGTAGACCTATATATTGTTACCTCTTCCTGTAATTTAACTTCTACATTATGGTACGTTGCTTGCTATACGTTACAGGACGATACGCAAAATTATCAAACTTTTTCCACTTTTCTCGATGAGAGGTTTTAACAATTTTTTTTTTGTATTTTTCAATATACGAAGATATAATCATTTCCCAAAATAATGGTGGGCCCGGTAGCTCAGTCGGTATAGCTACTGACTACGGGCTGGACGGTCCGGGATCGAATCTTGGTGGGGACGAGATTTTACGCCCGTTCAGACAGGCCCTGGGGCCCACCCAGCATCATGTACAACGGGTACCGGGTCTTTCCCGAGGCTAAAGTGCGGCCGGGGCGTGCTGCTGAACACTGACCCCCTTCTAGTGCCGCGGTCATGGAAGAGTAGAGCTATACCTCTACCCACCCTCTGGGCCACACCGGGCCTGTAACGGGAACACTTTTTTTTTTACAAATAATAATGGATGCACATGTCCCTTGACTTTGAGAAAACTGAAAGAATTCCATCGGAAATCGAATTACTGTGAAAGCTGTTTGGACCTAAGGGAGAAAAATAAGGGCATATTGGAGGCATTGATTTATATAGCATGCACGGAGAGTTTATTGCAAGTATGTTATACGGGCTGACGCAGTTAACATGATCTTTCTGCGACTTACTGGAACACTGCGTGAAGACACGCGTGAAACGAGAAATAATGTTGTGTTACTGCTGTAAGAGAACCCGGTTCTTTCCATAAAGGAATGTCAGCTGACTCTTTCTATGTCCGTTAAAAACGTGTCTTAGTATGACGGGGCCCTCTTGTAATCTGTGTCAGCCAAGCTAACATGGCTAATGAGGGGTCCGTATCTGATGAATATTACGCATTTCTGCTGGAAGGAAGAAATCTCAAAGCCTGCGACGGTATGGGATAGAATCTACGAATTCAGACTAAAGAAACGCATACATAATTATATCTGTGTTAGTCTGATTTGATTATATTAGTAGTACGCCCTTCGACATTGGACGAAAAAAATTGACGAAATCCATATATCGTTTAATAAACCAAACAAATACAAATATACAAAAGAACAAATATTTTGTGTGTGTTTTAAGTCTGTCACGATTTTGTGTGGAGTTAATGTCGTCTTTTAAGGACTAGCATTAAACTGAATTGTGGGCCGGGTAGCTCAGTCGGTATTGCGACTGAGCTGCCGGGTTGGACGGTCCGGGATCGAATCCCGGTGGGGACGAGATTTTCCGCCCGTCCAGACCGGCCCTGGTGCCCACCCAGCATCCTGTAAAATGGGTACTGAGTCTTTCCCGGAGGTAAAGTGCGGCCGGGGCGTGCTGCTGACCACTCACCCCCTTCTAGTGCCGCGGTCATGGAAGAGTATAGCTATACCTCTACCAACCCTCTGGGCCACACCGGGCCTGTAACGGGATCACTTTACGTTCTTTTTAGCATTAAACTGAATTACATATGTTCAGTTCGAACCGTCCAGCAAACACAGTCCGTCCCGGCTGTAAACACAAATCTGTTAATTTTGTGGAGGAAAATGATTTCTGTTCGTTTGGAGATTCGTATAAAAAACGTTAATACCTTGTGAGCAGATTGTAGGATCTCTATTGTCGAAGCTGGTTGTCCCTTAAGTAACCATTAATATCTCAAACATTTTTATTTTCTTTCTTTCTCTCTTTCTTTCTTTTTCTTTCTTTCTTTCTTACTTTATTTCTTTCTTACGTTCTTTCTTTCTTTCTTACTCTCTTTCTTACTGTCTTTCTTTCTTTCTTTCTTTCTTTCTTACTGTCTTACTTTCTTTCTTTCCTACATTCTTCCTTTCTTTCTTCCTTTCTTTCTTTCTTACTTTCTTCCTTTCTTTCTCTCGTTTATTTTTATTTCTCTGTTTCCTTCTTCGTCATTTCTTTCTCTTTCTGTTTCAGCGTTCTAACATATCTTCACAAAACATACTTCTATATCAAACAGGCGACATAAATATTTTTTCTCGCAGTATATTCTGTTTGTTGAATGAGGGTGAACAATGGGTGGTATCCACAATTTGTGTGTGTATTTCCCTTTTCTGCTTGCGCGTCATTATGTACAAATAATTTCCACTTAATTACGAATTTTACCCTCTCCGTTACCGACTACGTGTATTGCTTGTTTCAAATTACTCGTAAACAAACACACTAACCAACAAGTAAACAAACTTGCAGTGTAATTACACTCTGACGACAGTAGCTAAAACACACATAAACACATTACTCCGAAATATTAACTCTACTCTCAAGTTTAACCACTCCCACTGCCTTCATTACCCTCCTTTGCTTCCACAATGTTTGATAAGTAGGAATAAACTTGATGCACCAACCAGTGTGTCCATTTATAGGGGTGGGAAAAATAAAAGTTCTATTAACTGAAGAATAAGAACCAACTAGATGCTACTTCTTGTTTTATTATACTTATGATATGCTTAACATATTTCGGGCACTTCCATTCCCATCATCAGGAGCTCACGATTATAGTGCTGATTACCACATAGGCCGTTCGATTCTTGGGTTGCTGTTGGTTGGAAGTTACGTGCAGGCAGGCTGGATAAGTGTCCGGGCTTCATGCTGTAGCAGGACTTATAGAAAAAGTCGAGTTGATAGATCTGGCCGTGGAATATTAAATAGTTTTGAAGTAGTATTGTCTCTAGAAGTTTACAAATTTGTAGCATCATTTCTAGGTCGTTATTTTTCAGCAGTTGTTGTCTATTTACGTCAGTGGTTTCCCTGACAGGTATATTTACGTATAGATCTCTTATGTAAAATGATTTTAGTTTGTGCTGTCTATTGATGTCCAGTATGTCAGGTCTTTGGCTAGGGTTGTTGAATTGTCTATTGTGTAGTAGTTGTCTATCAAAATTCTATTCCGGAACAAATTAAGAGCAGATTGAGGTCAGGAAGTGCTTGTTATCATTGGGTGCAGAATCTTTTGTCTTCCAGGTTGCTATCCAAAAATGTAAAGATCAAGATATATAGGACTGTAATTTTGCCTGTTGTTTTGTATGGGTGTGAAACTTGGTCGCTGACATTGCGGCAGGAAAGGAAGCTGAGGGTGTCTGGGAACATGGTGTTGAGGAGAATATTTGGACCTAGGAGGGACGAGATAACGGGGGAATGGAGGAGACTGCATATCGAGGAGCTAAATGATTTGTATTCCTCACCCAATATTGTGCGGGTGATAAAATCGAGAAGAATGAGATGGGCTGGGCATGTGGCGCGTATGGGTGAGGAGAGTGGGGTGTATAGGGTCTTTGTGGGGAAACCGAAGGGAAAGAGACCACTGGGGAGACCTAGGCGTAGATGGGTGGATAATATTATGATGGATCTCCAGGAGGTGGGATGTGGGTACATGGACCGGATTGGGCTGGCCCAGGATAGAGACAGTTGGCGGACGCTTGTGAGTGCGGTAATGAACCTTGGGGTTCAGTGAAATGCGGGGAATTTCTAGACTAGCTACAAACCAGTTAGCTTCTCTAGAAGGACTCTGAACCATGGAGTAAGTAAGTAAGTAAGTAAGTAGTAGTTGTCTCAATTTAAGTGTTGCCTTAGAATGTTATTGAGTTTCTTGGCGGCTTTGTTCGATGGGGCGCTTCTGTTGTTGTTCACCGGCCTAATAGGATTACCTACTTGTGAAGATTTGGTTGAACTTTGAGTGTAGACGGTGTAGGGTTCTTTGGGTGAATGGTCTAATTTATCCCTTATTAATAAGTAGGTTGCATTGCTATAGCCTGCAGCCCGGACACTTATCCAGCCTACTTGCATCTAACTTCCAACCAACAACAACCCAAGAACCGGACGGCCTATGTAGTAATCAGTACTATAGTCGTGAGCTCCTGATGATGGGCATAGAAGTGCCCGAAACATGTTGAGTATATCATAAGTATAATAAAACAAGAAGTAGAATCTATTTGATTCTTATTCTTCAGTTAGCACAACGATGTAGGTCCAATACACATAAAAAAGTTCTATTGTCCATCGTGGCCCTTTGAAATAAGTTGGGGGCTACATTTTTTTCGTACACGTCAGTAATTTTGCGACATTTAAGTCTGTCGCAGCGGTGCTTTATGTTTTGCTGACTGTACATTCCTGTATAATCTTTTCCAAATGAAGCCAACTAGGTGTACACTACTTCTTAGTATATTTATTTCAACTTCTGTGCGTGTTTCGGGCAACTGTGTTCTCATCATCAGGATAAATTACTCTTATCTATGCGACACTGGTATTTTTCACTCTGTATGGGTGGCTGTCTAGTCTGCTGATGGGGATGAGTCTCATCCCAACCAGCAGACCAGACAGCCACCCATGTAGAAAAGTTGAAATAAATATACGAAGAAGTAGTGTGTAACTAGTTGGCTTCATTTGAAAAAGAAAACAGCTGTGCTGTTGGATATTTAATTTCTCATGAATGTTAACGCTGTATCGATTGATAATTGCTTAGCTACGTTTCGGAAATACATAATACCCCAATCTCCATGAGTCAGGCAGTCTTCTTTGACAGATTGTCTTAGAAGATGAAGGCATTAGTTTTGACAACTAATATCACTTCGAAATCAACAAATGTTCAATATGTACGAGATTTGATTAAAAAATCACTTCACAATAGGCATAATGTTGTTTCTGTATATCCAGCTGTAATGCCGGTCCCAGTGGCCTCGCGGTCAAAGACGTAGGTCTACGGCCGTTCGCTTGCTGGGATTGTGGGTTCGAATCCCACCGGGGGCATGGATGTCTGTCTGTTGTGATTGTTGTGTGTTGTCAGGTAGAGGTCTCTGCGACAAGCTGATCACTCATCCAGAGGAGTCCTACCGAGTGTGGTGCGTCGTTGTGTGATCTATAAAAGTCATGAATGAGGAGGCCCTGGCCCAGTGGGGGCTGTTGCGCAAAAAAAAAATCCAGCTGTAATGGGAGTAATTATTAGTTAATTGCATTTCTATCCCACTAGTGTTTAGGACAGTCCTCGCCAAAACTGAAACATCATATCGTTGGACCAAGCATTTCTATTCGCTGTTGGTGTCATTACCTGCCCTTGAACACCCATCGCGTTACAACTGTTTCCGCCCCTCCAAAGTCTTTAATTTTTGGTCTTCATGATTTTTACTTCGCCGCTGCCTACCCCAAATAGTCACTCGGACAAGGTGTGGGCTTTACGTTGCACTTTTCTATAACAAAACCAACTAGATGCACCAATGTCTCAAATTTGACATATGCCTGTTGCTGTATGTACAATCTTGAATTCCTGATGATGGACGGAAAGACCGTCCGAAACACGTAAAAACGTTTAGGAGACATACTGTTTGTATAATATGAGATACTCTTAAATGTTTGTATGCATTTGTTGGTTTCAATACGATATCGAATTAGCTTAATGCATGATCATAGATTATTTAATAATGGCCTGTGACATTTTACGAGTAAATGCCAAATTATTATATTTATAAACAATGTCTTTTTTCCCATCTTCTTTGAAGGCTCGTGTGTCTTTTAATGACAATATCGTGATGATCTGAACCGAACCTGTTGCATAAAGTAGTAATTAAAGAGTTAAGCCTTCTGTTTTTTGAGGTGGTCAGGTGTTATTCACAGTTCAGAATTTCTCTTGCAAGAGCGCTCCTTCAGATACTGTGTTTTGACATCATGAGAAATAGGGCTTCGTACGAATGTCTGTCAGGGCTCGTAATCGCATTATGTGTGGATCCTCATTTCTTTCTCTAGGACGGAATATCCCAAGCAAGTTAGGGTTGAAGCTTCGGTAATAATATAGAAATACTTTTCTCGAATTATCTCCGTTTTAACCAGCTGTCGTTTAGACTAATAAGGGGAAAGGTTTTGTTGAATTAAGAATGGATTTAATATTGCTATATACTTAGATTGGGTCGACTAAACTAATATATTAATATTAATATATTTATTAACTGCAATTGGGTTGTTACCCGCTGGCAGTGGTTATTTTACATGTAAACATAACATGAAATTGGTTACTACTAGATTTACGTCGGGAGGACCACATGAGAAGCATGTAGTGGCAACTTGGAATTTTGGGAACCGTCTTAACATTTGCTTATAGACACAGGGAAACCAAGAAAAACCTGTGTCGAGGTGGCCGGTCGCAGGACCTTCCGAGTACTGACTTCTAGCAAGCAGTCCGGCATCTAAAGTACAAAAAAAGACAACAATGCACACACAGTACAACAAATACACATAAGATAACTATAGCAATATACACGGCCAACCAACAACAATACGCACAAGACAACTACAACAATACACACGGCCAATCAACAACAGTTACACACAAGACGACTTAAAACGAGCAACAATACACACGAGACAAATTAGAATTTTACAACATATACAAAAGGTAAAAACACCCAAGCAAGACAGTACGGTGTACAGTTTCTTGTAATTGTTTTTTTTACAGTCATTAATTCACTCACGCTTTCGCCCCAGTCTTTCACTTCTCATCACTTACTACTCCTATAAACCTTTTCCATAAAGACTCGTCCTCCCTTCCCTATACTGCACTTCACTTCGCCTCGTTCCACTTCACTTTGCTTCGTTCACTTCACTTCACTGTATTGCACTTCGCTACCCTCCACGTCAGATAACTTTTCACTTCACTTTAGACTTTTCACTTCACTAGACTCCGCTTCTCTACACTTTTCGATGATTTCCAGCACACTTTACTTCCTTTTAATTCAACTCAATTATCACTTTCCTTACCC
>Ga0131853_10020932_pt1 | contig 11876 bp, 7 predicted proteins | sample TergutLab28metaG_FD_92764 | JGI IMG/M metagenome (GOLD analysis project Ga0131853, IMG submission 92764) | Labiotermes labralis P1 segment gut microbial communities from Petit-Saut dam, French Guiana - Lab288 P1 (version 2) (version 2) | ecosystem: Host-associated > Arthropoda: Insects >...
AATAAAACATGGTAAATATAAAGTTGTCCCTATATCTAAGCACCACATGTTTCAGTCTCATGCATTAGATGGAGGTCAGTAAGCACCTTCATATTTTGAGTGCTTTACAGCATGATAGGGAGCCCCCACGTATGCACTTGATAGGAGAAGGATTGGACAAGAGTATAATCCGTCTCCACTCCTGCCTGGAATCAAATCCCAGTCATCCCACACAGCAAGTGACGTTACTGAGTTATCTCACCTCCCAAAATGATAATAAAATTTCAGTCATGGAAAATTAACACTTCTTCCCAACACAAAACAAAGCAAACTAAAAAGGACACAACTGCAATTGAGAATACTTTTCCCACAGCATCAATAAGATATACAATAGTCCACAAAATAAATATGACAAGTCAAATGAAATTCTTAATAGTGTAAAAAGAATGAAGACCCTAATGTGCGCAGCTGTACACACAGTAAGTCCACAGCACAAGTTAGAATTATGTACTGCGTATGGTAGACCTGGCAATATGTGGAAAAGTGACAAAACTGTATCAAACCTAACTGTAATAAATCAGGTGATAAACTTTATTTAAGGTTTTCAATTAACTCACCTATATATAAGTACAGTATTTTTCATAATATGCCTAGAGTAAATTAAAGTTCACAACATTACACCCAAAGAAAGTACTTACCTAATTTCTGATACCGAGAACTTGCAACTGTGAAATTCACCATATCCAGGACTTCAAACAGGATTAATACTGGGGGATTACCATGCATAATATATTCAAAATCCTCATTGAACACAAGCAGCTCTTCCCAGACTGGCACAATAGATCTATGGGGGAGGACAAATCATCACATTATGAAACAAGTAAACACACTCAATTTTAAAACATGACAGACAATAAATTTCCCAAAGGTTCCTACTTTATTTAACTACTATACTCTGTTGTGATACATGTTGATGTGTCAAAATTCTGTAATTTATTAGACAATTTTTAAACTTCTAAATCTACATCTTAGTGAAGGGTGCTCACTGAAGAGAAACTGGACAAACTCAGTGCTAGACTTAAGTTTCTCTGAAAACCTTACAGACACTTTGCACAGAAGACAACTGGGATTTCAAGATTCAAATTTCTGAAAAAGACACTCTACAAACAAATGCAAACTTTTTATGGGCAGGCCAGGAATATTTGCATAACAACAGACAGCACTTCAAGCATTTACTGTAACCTGAGTTGTGTTTGTAATTTGTTTGGTTACATGCTTCTTGACTCCAATAGCAGGCCATTATTCTGAAGGTAGAATGGGCATATAAGAAACTTACACCTGAGCTGCTCAATGACTTGTGGGAAGCCTAGGATGAGCACCAGTTAGTATCATGCCTTGGCCAATTTAACCCTGTGGAAAGAGCCCCCAGTATCCAATGAATAGGAGGGTGGGCGGGCTCCAGAGAAGATCGGGTTGTTTACAAGAGATAAATCTCCTTCCCCTGACAAAATTTAAATCCTGGATTGTCTAGCCCATAGTCTAGTCACCATACTGACTACAATATGTTGTACTGCAAGAGGAGCTGAAACTGACTTCTTACACTCTCCTCCCTCCCACCTCCCCACCAAAAAAACACACATACATACTTCTTTTGACCTGGACCAGAACTAATAAACACGTTTAAAATGCTGGTATTCCAACAGCATTTTGATCTCGGTGTTAATCCTATAGGGAAAAATTTGACACAGTGTCTACTGCATCAAAATGCTCTATATTTGGCATTCTTAGTGGGTTTTGAAATGATAAGACAAACCTTCACAATAAAAGCATTTTCAAAGTCCATATTTGGGATGAAGACAACCCACATGGCATAACTGCAGTTCAACATACAAGGGGAGGAAATAATTTTAATTCCTTCTTGAAAACTGCAATCTGTATTATCACAACAAAAATATTTTCATCAGTCTTTTACTTTCACCTGTGTTTAACAATATAGTCATAGAAGGGAAATACCATTCAAATAAAGCTGTCCACAAAAACTTGTTATTCAATTTATGATAAAAATGTACAAACAAAAATAGTGCCATACTGTGAGAAACATACATGAACTTGAAGGACCACACTGTGGGTGTGGGTGGATGTGTGTGTGTGTGTGTGTGTGTGTGCGCACACAGGATGGAATGGGATGAGAAGACTATTTGTGATGAACTGGAAAAAACATGAAAGTATTTCACAGTTTGCTTCAAAATACTTTCAGGTGTCTGCCTGGAAGAACTATGGAAAACCATACAAAAAACCAATCATGATAGGTTATTATCAGCTAGAGGTCAAACCATGTGTCTTGTCTATACATTACCACTGCATCAATAAGTGCCTCTTACAACACAATTTCAGTCTAAACTGCCCTTATGTCCCATGAATTGAAAATACATCACATCTACCATTTTTCTCACCTCTTCTCTTTGTAATCAAATATATCAGTCATGAGGGGCAGAATGTAATCAACCTCCTGGTTTTCATAGTAGAAAGACACTGGGCGACTAATGTTGCTTTTTTTCAAGTAATTTCCAGTCACTGCATTGAGAAGATGCACCTTCACCAAAGGGTGTCGTATGAGAGGGTCTACGCGCAGACATTCACTATGATGAATAATAATTCCAAGAACCTTATCATAATGTAACTCCATCTGCTGTGATTCCTGTGTCATCAAAACATTTTCCGATGCTTCTTCTCTACTCTTTCTTCTTGATTTATGGAATGACGATTTTCTGCTAGGTGACACTTGTTTTCGATCTAACTCTACATCTGATGTATTTGTGTTTCCCAATTCTATTTCCTCCTTTTTCTCAACACTACAGGGTGCACTCTTTTTTTTCTTTTCCTTTCGTTCAACATTCTGAGGCAGGACACAATCATTATCATCTGCTGTCATGCCTGTATGTACAACACGATCTATAAGATGCTGTGCACTCAGACTGTTGGGTATTTGTCCAAGCTGCTGATGATATTCATCCACTTCTATTTCATGGGTGTTACCTGGTTCAAGAAATTCCTTCTGTGTCTTTTTCCTGGGAAGAGGAACAGGTTTCTTAACACTTGTGCCATTCCTACAGGATGGACTAACTTGTTTTACTTGACTGAAATCTGCGTATTCTTCACAGAAATCAGACTTAATGTTTTTTATCCTAGTACTTATTTTAATGACATCTGCTTCATTCCCTCTGCTGTTTTCAGAATCAATTTCTGTTTCTTTATGTTGAGAAATTTGGCAGGAATTCCTTTCATCTTTCAGCCTTTTGTCCAGAACCAACAGTTCTCTATTTGCATCACTATTCAATTCAGAGTTCACTTTATCAAGTTCAAGCAAATACCCATTCAATCTTGGTTTCATAACATCATCATCATCATCAGCACTTGATAGGAAATCAAAACCACTCCTCAACTCCTGAGTGGTTGTGTTAGGTGACTTGCATTCTATTCCTTCGACACTTTTAGAGAAAGCTCTCCCAGGGCTGTCCCTGTCTGTTCCCTTTGTATGTACCCCACTCCGCTTCATCTGTTTCTGTGGAAACTTGCCAACTTCTTCAACCTAAAGAATATTGAAAGCACCAAATGTTATGAATGTAAACTGAAGATGTGGTCTGAAAAATCAACCTTACTGTTACAGCACATATAAACACATTCACTGCCTGTTACAATTGTCCTTCAAGACAGCAAAACCTCCCAGCACCAACAACAGCACCAATTTTAGCTAATGATACAAATCTGTTGGCTTCTCTCAGACAGATATCCAACTATAATTCAGCCTTCATACATCATGATACAAGCCCCAAGAAATCAGTATTCAATATACACCAAAGAGAAGCATACAACTTCCCAACCAAAAAATGTGTGAAATATTTAGCCATGATCATACAGCCCAAAGAGTTCAGCCAGTATTTAAAAGCTGGCAGTGAACGTGTTCATACTAAACATACTGGAGATCAAATATTAACTGGGTGCTCTCAAAAACTGTGGGCAGTATGATAATTTTAACTATAAAAAAAGGAATAAACCTACGGCAAATTCTGTTCCTGCATACAAGAGTAAAAATGTGTATTTTGATGAAGTACACAAATCTTCCAAATGAATCACTGTTTTCCCTAATACCTTACAGTCTTGACATTCACATACTGCAGATGCAAATTTGCTGCTGTAAACTTACTACGTTACATACAAATACACATTGCACAACAACTGCTTTAGCACTGTATTCTACATCAAAAAAGAAATGCCTTAGATGTCACATTCAGCATTTCTGCAACAGAAGTAATATTTATGAGTCAAAATTGTAATCTAATCAAAATATGCAATATCATGTGGTCTGCTTTTTTCATGTATGATGTAATGGGAACCATAACACATCCCGTTTCCAACACAAAGCATTTTACTGAAGTGTTGGTTGCCACTGCTGGTTGTTTCTGTTACTAACATAAAAACTGATGGCCTAATCTTTTTTTTTTTAAATATATCATCACTTAGTAGCATGAAAACTGTCAAGTACACTATCAGATGTAACCTGGGTTTGCCACTAAAATTATATCTCACAGCCTAACCAGGTTGGCAGATATAACTGAGCTGTTGTCATTAAAATGAAATCTCCAAAGCTAACTGTCTGTGGGGAAACATGAATTGAGCTTCCATCACTAAGCTGAAAATTCAAAGCCTATGTTTTATATATGTTTTCAAATGTTACAATTTCTTTAATTAAAACTCCAATTCTAAGCTTTGTGGATAACATTTCATACGTTTCTTCTACACTGGAAATAGTACCTTGAGTTTCAGTGATCATATGTGCTGTCAATATTGATGCAATATGGTCTCTGATACAAGAAGAAATGCAAAGCACAAATGAAGGTATACACTGAGATTGAGTTAGCACATTAAGTGACAAATATTGCTTTTGTTCATGAAATGAAGACCACTTCAGAATGTTAGTAAATGAAGAATAGTAAATGGGAAGAATTACAAGTGCATCTCCTACTGCAGTGTTTTGCAATTCAATTTGGCCATGGAGCCCTTTCACACTTCACATATTTTTCAGAACCCATAATAAAATTCTAGTACATGAAACAAACAACTAGATCACAAATAAATATTATAATAAATAAATGGTAGACAAGAACATTAGATCAATATATTCAACAACACATATGAACGAATAAAAATCCCATTTCATGTACATAAAAAATGACAATTATGTATTGCCTTGGCAAAAAAATCCCATTTAAAACACGGTTGTAATATTTATTCCAGTACTGCACGAAACCAGAAAAATTCGAACATATAATGCATTGTAAAATAAAATAAAGCTATTTTAAGAGAAGTTTACAACAATATTTAAATTGTCAGTTTTATATGTTATGATATTTTCTTGCAGAACCCTTACTTTCAATTCACAGTATCCATCTGGGCAAAAATGCCCTATTGTACACTTGCAACATGTTAGTCATATTCTGAAACAAGCTTTAACTGACCAGTGTTCTCATGTCTGTCCATCTGTCTACAAACATCACTCTGCCCAGCACAGCCAATTTCAGTGGCATGCAGTATAATACACATACACAAAATTTTGTGCACACTGCATATACACTATGGTAGTACTGTACAACTCCAGACAGACCCAAACCTAAACCAAACCAGTGATTATAAAATAAATGATATACAGCTGAATCATGAATCTAGAATGATTACCTCTGTTCCACTCATTTTAAAAACAAGAGATTCAAATATCCCAAAATGTTATCTATACCGATTAAATCCAAAGGAAACGGTACTTCATGGCAACCCTCATGTGAAGCCCTATTACGCGTGGAATGATTTTTAATGTTATTTTTCCAAATGCTACATCACACCTGTACTGATAATCATTGATAGTATTACCTTAGATTCAAGTACAAATTAGTATGCATGTGACTGATGTTAGGTTAAGCTAGTTTAGGTCACATGACTCTTTTTATATTCGCGCACGATAAACGTACGACGTATGGGTCTTAGTGGGTGAGACATACACTTTTACCCTACTCTTACATTATATGATATCGTAAATTATTACATTATCGTGATTCTCGTTAAGTTGTCCTTCATTGTCTCGCCCTTGATCCAGAGCAGCGTGAAGTAAAGAATCAAATCGAGCTCTGGTTTCGTATGTAATATTTGATGGCGTATGAGTCAGTGGAATTTTATCATCAACTACAGAATGTTTTCCCATCTGTGAATTGTATTTAACCAACCACGACCAAACAATTTCTCAAACTTCCAACAATCATATCCCCACCACACGTTTGTTATAGTTTGCAAACATCAGTATAACCAACTCAACCGCACAAGATAACTCTCGCACCAACAGTTGTGTCAGAGAGCATATACACATTACGAAACATAAAACTACAATTTGCCCTTTCGACTTATATTCGTCTTACCTGGTAACTTGCTATGTCGTCCATGTGACACTGCAGTGGGATTCCAACTCTAAATGTAAACAGACAATTAATTTTCCGTCCTTCACTCTTTTGGGATGCATGTTAGTAGCTATTTGCCAACGTTCCGGGAAAAATTACTAGTGGGAATAGGTTATCAGTGCAGGTCGGTAACAAACTACCATCGTACGCCACACAATATCCCAGAAGAGTTACGGCCTTTACACCGCGGCGGAAGACTGAAACCTCGCGGTTTAATTTCTCTTAGATCCAGTGGCATTTGGTGCTTGGGCCGAGTAATCACTACGGCCGCTTCTAACAGAAAAATATGAACTTTTAAAAAATCACAATTCCTTTGACTTGACTGAATGTAAAATTTGAGAGAAAAAATAGAATGCTTTATCTATTCATTTCACTGCCACATTGTACTCTTTCCGTACAGGGCGACCATACCTCTAGCCCCCCCCCCCCCCCTCCCGTAAGTGAAACGTGCTTGGAAACCGTGATCCATAGAGCCAATCAGCCTTAGGCATGTTTGTCATAACCATCGTTGAACATTACGTCGATCCGTGTTGTTGACAGTTTGAGCTGGATTCGTTCCGTGGTATCCTGAACCTAATCAGAGTTAATTGGGGGTCCCGTGCTATTAAGTAATCTCAAGTCAGTGGAAGGTTTCTTTGTTATTGTAGTTGGAAGCTGTGTGACTTGCTTGTTGCCAGTGATACAGTAATACTCATACCCAAATATTTTCCTAATGACGGCCACGGCTGGTAAGGTAATGTATACAACTGCTGCTCGAGAAAGGTAACGCCGGTAGGTTATAATGCGATTTTTGCCGTCCTTGATATCACGCAGTGTGGACTGGAGAACGCCGATAATGTGTTTGCTGCCTGTATTCACAGTATACCGGAAGACAGGCGTGGCATACCTGAAGATGAATCTTCAGCATCGCCGGTGTGAGAATTTCGCAGGTTATAATGTATTATTTGTATGTCACATGACTAGTACCTTAAAGATTACATAATGGCGGCCTTACAACTGGGTAACTTCTTGGATATGGGTGCATAGTGTCGCACCGGCCTACCCATTATGTTGAGTCATCTGGCACAAACATGATTGCGCGGTTGATAGTGGGGAGTGTGAAATTAAAACCCACTTTTAACATCATAGGATTCTTGGTGTACTAATGATGGCAACCATGGCATTTTTCATAACTTTGAAGTGAATGCCTTGAAGGAGTTACACCATTGGTAGTTACTGGTTCCTATCTTGTATAAATGAACTGTCATCATAGAATATGCCTTTTAGGTTTTTTCTTCTGGGAGAGGTTGATGGCCAAGCTAAGTCTGTTTGAACCAGTGAAGCAGCCTCATTGGTCACAACAAAGCTTAAGCTAATGTTACAACCCAGGAAAAATTGGTAGATGAAGTAAATGTAACAGTGGAAAATGAGACACACTCAGTGAGCTTGAAAAACTCTACAGAAATCTACAACAACTCAACTTCTAAAATGCTTCGAACATCTAGAGGACACAAGAAACCTCCAGTAACAAAGACATGATTTTTTTTTATGGTAGATGGTAATCAAATATTAAACAAGCTTTCCAGAGACATTTATTTATTAGCTGTATTCCATCAGAATATTTGTGCGTTAAGAAGAAAAAGTGATGAGTTGAGAGTTGACAAGCTTTATGTTTCCCAATGTTCCAAATATCTTATGTTTCTCTGAACACAATCTTAAACAATTTGAATTGGATCATATGAACATATATAATTATAAACTCAGTGCCTTATACTGTAGAAAATTCTTAGGGAAAGTTTGGGTTTGAATATTTGTTCACAAAATTTGAACTCTTCATCTATATTAAGCTGATCAAATACTTCAAAGAACAAGGCATAGAAGCTAGTGTGCTAAAGCTAAAATCTACCTTTTTTAAAATTTGTGTAATAACCTACAGGGCACCATCTGGCTGTTTCAGTTTCTTTCTTAGACTAGGTAGAATTCTTAATTCACTTTATAAAGTTGACTTAAAGTTCATTATCTGTGGTGATATAAATTACCTTACAGATAGTGTTGGAACAAGACAACTTGATGCTATGTTGCTCTCTTATAATCTGCCATCTATAGTAAATTTCCCCACAAGAACTCAAAATAAATCTAGCACTGCAATAGGTAATATATTCATTGGTACCTATAAAATTACAGTTGGTACTTTTTTCCCTTTAATTAATGGGTTGTCAGATCATGACGCTGAGCCCCACATAATAATGGATTTAAATTTACAAGTACAAGATTACCTTATGGATAATATCAGGAATATAAATATTCTATACAGAAATTTAAATTGGACTGAGCTATGCATCCTGGGACTTTGTTTTTGTTAATAATGATAACATGGATGTTGATTCATTGTTAAACACCCCCTTCCAAATAATAATTGAGCGATGTAATGATAAGTCCTGGATAACAGCTGGCATAATTTCTTGTTTATGTAACAAAGAACTTTATTTACTTAGTAGGGTCAGCAGTGACACTAATCTAAAAAATTACTACAAACAATATTGCAAAATTTTGACAGATATTATCAGAGTAGCAAAGAGGTCTGTGTATCATAATCAAATTATTAATTCCAATAATAAAATGAAAACAAAATGGAATATTATAAAATCAGTATCAGGTAGACAAACTGAACATGAAACTAGTAAATACCAATATTCTCCAGACTCTTTTAATAATTTTTTTTATCAATAACTCAAAAAATTAATCACAATATTAAACACAGTAGTGGGAAAAAAACAACATTAATAATCCAAAATATTATTTATCAGAAATCTTACCTTGAGGGATGATACCAAATAGCGTTTTTAAATAATATTTCTCGTGATTCCTAACTGGGGTGAAATAAAACACGGTGTCCCTCAAGGATTGTTACTTGTTCCACTGCTTTTTTTAATTAACATAATTAATTTCAAATGGTAAATATAAAATTGTCCTATTTGCAGATGACATGAGCAGAATCATTACTAACCCTGACCCTACATACTTTAAAAACAGTGTAATCAAGATCTTTCAAGATATAAATATCTGATTTAGTACCAGTTTATCACTGCATATTGACAAGACACACTTTACACAGTGTGTAACTAAAAGCATTTCCTTAATTGATTTGTATGTTACTCATGAAAACAAGAAAATAGTTAATATTTGCAATACCAAATATCTTGGAGTAACACTGGACAACACACTCACCTGGAAGACCCATATAGATACCATTATTCCTGCTTCCACTTGATTATGACATGGAATAATATTTTGGGAAATCTTCTATTATAGTATGAATCTTTCTAGATTGCCCCCCCCCCCCAAAAAAAAAATTAGAATCATTATGGGGATTAGAAATAGAGATCCTTGTAGGGAACATTTCAGGAAATAAAAAATATTACCATTACAATCCCAATATATATTATCATTTTCACTCTTTGTGATTCACAACAAAAATTATTTTAAGTTAAATTCCAAGATACGTATTATCAACAGTAGGACTAAATCTACTCTACATCATCATCTATTTCATTTGACAACCTACCAAAGAGGAACATATTATTTTGGAATTAAGGTGTTCAACAGTTTACCAACACAGATAAGGATTTATCACATAATACAAAATTGTTTAAATCGATTTTAAAAAGCTGTACTCTCATTCATATTATACCTTAGAGGAATATTTTACTTACAATAAGAATCAGAACCCTTAATAGTGATATGTAATTGAGTATTGACGTTTCGATAAATCAGCTAGACTATAACTTTTGCCTATTTTTGAGCAATGAGTTATTTATGGTTATATAGGCACAGTCTTGCCAAGTAGACTGATTGTGAATGTTTTGTTTAATTATATGTGAACATTAATGTTAAAATATTGTATTCATCTCTCTCAAAGTTATACTAAGGGGTATATGATGACATCCGAAACATGTTGAGCAGTAAATTGACATAATAAAGCAAGTGTCATCAAGTTGGTCTACCTTTACTCAAATATCAAGATGATGCACGGTCCAATACGCATAAGATGATGACTAATTGTTTCATATAGAACCATAACATGTACATTGGACAAGTTGTACACCCAAGGGCTTTGTTGACCATTATGGATTCTTGGAACAAATAAAAGAAATTGAAATTGAAGTGGTCATATTTTGCCGTGCAGTATATGATCCCAAAAAATTCTGTTCACTCTAACTTTGCTTGTAATTTCATACTGATTGTTACTGTGAAGGAAAACACATTTCTTATAGTGCACATTTTTCAAGTGTGTGGTATTTTCGTGCATTGTTGAATGCTAACAGGTAATCTCATGTCGTGCTGCTGTGGCATGGGAAGAGAAGAAGCCTCTCTCTATAGAAACAATAGAAGTGGCACCACCAAAAGCAGGTGAAGTGCGGATCAAGATTCTGTCAACTGGTGTTTGCCACACAGATGCTTACACTTTAGATGGATTAGATCCTGAAGGTGTCTTTCCATGTGTGTTAGGACATGAAGGTGGAGGAATAGTAGAAAGTGTGGGTGAAGGTGTCACTGCCGTGAAAGCAGGTATACTAAATTTCATTATTAATATTTGTGTCTTGTGAACTGTCTGCAATTTTTGTCCCCATATGCAAATCAGGGTTTTGGCATTTACTGTTGGCATTGAGTGGATTGATGAACTGCATCAATTTCAGGAGACCATGTGATTCCTTTGTACATACCCCAGTGTGGGGACTGCAAGTTCTGCAAGTCACCTAAGACGAACCTTTGTGGGAAAATTCGTGCAACTCAGGTAGTTCTCAGACACACTTCTAAGCTGGTCATATCCATTAGATTAACAGTTGCTGATGTTTTCCAAGCAGGTATACTCTGAAATATTAATTTATATTTTAGGGTCAAGGCACAATGCCTGATGGTACAACTCGCTTTACATGCAAAGGAAAGTCTTTGTACCACTTTATGGGCTGCTCCACATTCAGTGAATACACCGTTGTAGCAGAGATTTCCATCGCTAAGGTCAGCCTTTAAATTTGTTGAATTTAAATTTCAGTAGGTGTATATGTGGTTCAGTAATAAGCACTCCTTCATATTCGGAATGCACTGGTTTCTTGTCTTGGACTCGCTATTCTGACTGACTTTTTTTTGGTGATATTTCTCAGTTTCTTTACACAGTTGCTGTGATAGTATGTTAAACAGATGGACATCTTCATTCCCCACCATTTCCAGTACATAATTCAGAGGTCATTCTGCCATTTGATGCTATCTAACCTAGGCGTTTGAAGTAACATAATTATATAAAACAAAAGGCTGGGCGTATGCCTGGTTACCTTTGTGCCCAGAATCTGGATGAAACGTACATTAACGAAATAACTGGTTATAAAAATATGGACAGTTTCCTCTGCACAAGTTACACTC
>Ga0131853_10020934_pt1 | contig 11876 bp, 8 predicted proteins | sample TergutLab28metaG_FD_92764 | JGI IMG/M metagenome (GOLD analysis project Ga0131853, IMG submission 92764) | Labiotermes labralis P1 segment gut microbial communities from Petit-Saut dam, French Guiana - Lab288 P1 (version 2) (version 2) | ecosystem: Host-associated > Arthropoda: Insects >...
AATTCCGAAGCCATAAACACATCAATCCCGCCAATGGCTACACCGGCAGTCCCCTCAAACCCATTGGTGGACACAAATGGCCGGTTAACAAGCCGCCGCGCATTTACATAGTCAACAATGTCAAACCTTGCAGCAAAATGCTCAAAACGTGTAAGCTCTGCAATACGCTGCCGGCTTAGCGGAATCATGGCCAAAACTTCCTGGGCCTGGACATAGCTGAATAATCCCGATGACATAATCCTTACAAGCTCTATGCTGTCGGTTAGGGTAAACCCGTCAGCCTCCATCAGGGCCAGCAGCTCTGCTGTTACCTCCTGGGCTGCATACGCAATATCCAAGTGCCTGAAAATCATATTGCGGTCAGCTTCGGTAGTCTGGGAAAAATCAACACCGCTGCCAAGAAGAGGCCCGATTCCCACCATGCCACGTTCGCCGGATTCCTGTGCCCAGTATTCCAACTGGGCACGAATCACTTCTTCCAACACATCTGGGTCAAGTTCTGACAGCTCATTTACGTGCATATACAGGGATTCTGCGGCTACGGCCTGCTCTTCACCTGTAAGGGCTGCCAGGGCTTCCATCATTTCTTCTGGGCTAAGCCCTTCCAGCCCCTCAAACAGGGATGCGGCACTATGCCGCCCGGCTATATCTGCCAGCTCTGGATGCCTGCTTAGGTCAATATCCAGGGGTTCTATTACTGGCATTATCCAGCGCGCGCCTTCGTCGTAGAAAGGGGCGGCTAGTACTGCCGTGGGTGCCAGCATACCCAGTATTAATAGGGACAGCACCAGTGTCTTAAGTGCTTTTTTTATTTTGGTCTTCATGTATATCTCCTTTTGTGGCCTTTGCCACTTCATGCTTGGCTTTTTATGCCTGCCAAGGTTAAGGCACTGGAAAATCAATTGCTTGTTTTAAGCAATTAATGTTCGAATGCATCCCGGGAACATTAAATCGAGCATGTGTTGGCAGCATATTACATGCCTCCCCATCGCTTGTTAATACATTTGTTTCATTCTTATATTTCGCGCCATCAACAAACATATAATCCCTTTGCAATATATCGGCATTTGGCATTCATTTATATTTTTGCAGCAAAAAAGCGGATAGGCACAGATGAAATTATGCAATCTGTGTTTATCCGCTTTTTTACATATCTTGCAACTAATAAGTTATTTATGCACTAAGTTATGCAAAATCACCATACTAATCCCGAAAATCATTGTTGACAACGCATCGCGAAAAACGGCTTAAAGCCGCCGATTTGACCCTCGGTTGCCGACGTGATTTTCTGAGATTCGTATCAGCTATCCAGGCATAGCCGTCTTTTTACCTAAGCCTCTTCTCCACATCCAGTACATCATCAACCAAGCCGTCACAGAAGCTTTTTTCATGGGATATAACTATCAAGCTGCCGGGGTATTCTATCAGGCTGTTTTTCAACTTTTCTTTGGCGGTGACATCCAGGTGGTTTGTTGGTTCGTCAAAAACTAACAAGTTGTAAGGTGTAAGCCCTAAACTACATAACCTAACCTTTGCCTGCTCGCCACCGGAAAGTGTCCCAAGGGGTTGCATAAAATGCTGGCCGCCAATGCCTGCCTTTGCCAATATCGCAAATATTTCTTTTCTTTCCATACTTGGAAATATTGCTGCAATATAGCTATAGGGCGTAAGCGTCTCTTCCCATACATACTCTTGCCTAAAGTACCCAATAGCTACCCTTTCATGAAAGCTATACCCTCCAGACAGCGGGGGCTGTTCTCCCAACAAAGTCTTGACCAGCGTTGTCTTGCCAATACCATTAAACCCAGTTATAGCAATCTTGGCACCCCAGTTAAGCTTGAAACTGATTTCCGACAGCAGAGGATAATCATAGCCAATTATAAGGTTTTCTACCTCCAGCATGGGGCCATTGCCAAGCCATGCACAGGGAAAGCGGAAATTGGGCACAGGGTTTGCTTTTGGGGCCGAAAGCCGGTCTACTTTTGCCAGCATTTTTATACGGCTTTTTGCCTGCCTGGCGGTAGAGGCCCGTGCTTTGTTGCGGGCTATATAATCCTCTGTTTTTTCTATCCATTTTTGCTGGGCTGCGTAGTTTTTAATGTATTGCTGCTGCCGCATGTTCTTCGCGCCTAAATACGCTGTTAGGTTGCCTTTATATTTCTCTACAGATTCGAATTCAATTTCGCATATGCAATTTGTTATCCCGTCCAGGAAGCCAAAGTGGTGAGACACAACAATGAACGCGCCTTCAAAGGCCCGCAAAAAACCACTTAGCCATTCTATATGGGGCTTGTCCAGGAAGTTTGTTGGCTCGTCCATGATTAGCACATCGGGGCTTTCCAGCAGCAGCTTGGCCAGGATAACCTTTGCCCGCTGGCCGCCGCTTAGCTTTGCCACTTCCTTATCCATGCCTAATGGTGTAACCCCAAGCCCTGCAGCAACACGGTCTATGTGGGTGTCCAGCTCATAAAAGCCTTTATCCACCAATTGCTGCCCTAAATCGGAAGCTTGCTCTATCAACTTCATATCTGGCGAAGCTTCTATTTTTGTATTAAGTTCAAAATAGCGGGCTTCTATTGCATACAGGGGTGCAAAGGCCATTTGCAGATATTGCCTTATGGCTAGCCCTGCTGGGATATCACGCTGCTGGTCTAGGTACCCAATAGATACCTTGGGCCGCCAGGCTACATTGCCGCCTTCGTGGATAATCTCATTGGTTAAGATTTTAAGCAGTGTGCTTTTTCCACAGCCATTAAGCCCTACAAGGCCCATCTTTTCTTTGTCGAACAAATCAAATGAAATGTTCCTTAATAAAACATTGTCCCCAAACGAGTGGGTCATGTTTTCTACTTTTAGCAAACTCATAATAACTCCTCCTTGTGCGGGAGTTGCCGGCAGCCATTTATAAAAGACATAAAAAAAGCTGCAGGCAAAACGCCCACAGCTTACTGATTTCATTTACATATCGGCTAAGCAGCATCAAAATAAAACACAGTATACTGTGCTTATAAGCCTTGATGCCTTTAGCCGACGAAACCCATATTATGCTCTGTACAACGTTCCGCCGATTGTGGATTGTACAGAGCTGAAACAAGGCTTAAATACATAAAAATCTCCCTCAAATATACTATTTATACAGTCACTATAGCGAATAATGTAAAAATAGTCAAGAAACTATACATTGCCCATCCCCCGACATAATGCAGTAACAAGACGTTTTTGGCGGTATTTCAAAATCCTCCACCCAATCTTGATAGCAGCCTACACATACATCTATTGCGTGTATTTCACCGTCATATGGCGAATGATATCCCCACGGCTTTGCAATGGAAATGTGGTCTTCAAAATAGCCAGAAGCTTCCTTGCTAATGGCGCGGCCGCACACATTGCAGCTTACATCTGCAAGCGACTGCTTTACAACTGTTTCTTCCAAAAATACGCGCATCTTTGTTTCCCCCCAATCAGTATAAAACCCCGCGTATCTGCCAAAATATTATGGCATAGTGATTTAAACCTAAAAAATAAACAGGCTATAATTAATAGTATTCCGAATAGCTGATTTGGTATCCCGGTTATATCTGCCTATAACTTTTATGAAAACTAAAGATTGGTACAAGCACCCTGTGCTAGTATATTATGTAAAAATTAAATTATTCCGGCATAGCCATGGGGCCTGGGTGCAGCAAGTTAGAGAAAGCTGTAAATTCCCAGGCCAATAGTCAAAATAATTAAAATGAACATACCATCACCCAGGCATACTTTCATCATGAAGCCGGTTGACAGCAGTTACAACAAAATAATACCCTTCCAAGCTTTCGCCAATCCCCCAGGAATAATAAACCTGCCCAGGAAGCGCTGGCACAACCGCCCATATATTAGCAGGGTCATTTATATTAATCCTCTCTGAAGAAGAGCGGTAGATTACAAAATACCGGGTTGCAACAAGGGGGCATACACTAGCCTCCGTATTCTCCCACGAAATAAAATTGCCATCCACCACCACATTGCCTGGGCGTGAAGGCGCAGTACCGCCCATGTGGGGCATAGCTGGTACAAGGGCAGGGTACCGCCACATGCTTCCCCGCAAGGCTTCCATAGTAGCCCGCATCCCATGCCCACGGCCGGGGCGCATATGGTTTTGGGTAAAAAACATAGAGCCACTGATATTAGGGTGCCCTATGTTATACGCCTCCTGCCGCAGCAGTGTACGCATCCCCTCATATTCATATCCCGGCAAGTTGCGCCACATAACCGGCACTGTAACCGCAGATTGGCGGTAGAGATTGTCCATCCTGTATAGGCCAACCCCTATAAACAATTGGGCGCGGGTATACTCTCCCTGGCTGTTGCGCAAGTGGCCCTCTGGGCCAAAGTCATGAAATAGCCGTGCCCACCATTCACTAATCACCCCATAAGGGGCGGTGCTGTGGGTCCATTCCCAGTAAACCTGGGGAGTAAGGTAGTCTATAAGGTTTTCGATAACCCACCGGCGGGTGTCTGCATAGGAAGAATGATAGTTGGACCATGTGGTTGTGGACTGGGAGCCTGTGCCTGCATTGTACCCGCCGCCGTCTAGCCCCGTATTGCCGTCCGCCGCCGATTTCCACACCCCACCGGGGCTTATACCAAACTTTACCCATGGGGCGGTTTCTCTAATAGCCGCCCCCACATCACGTATCATCATTTCTGTATTTTCCCTGCGCCAGTCAGCCCTGCCTTGGGCTGTATCTGGGAAGGCCACCCCAGATATCCAGTTATGCTCTGGGGTGTTGTACCGGGCAAAGGTGTCCGCAATCTGGTAGCCTTCTGGGTAGAAATAATCGTCAAAATGCACCGCGTCAATATCGTAATTGTTAACTACTTCCATCACGCGGCTCACAATCCAATCCCTTACCCCTGGGGCTGCAGGGTCTACTACATAGCGGTTTTCTCCTAATTTTACATATTCACCAAAGAGGTAGAACGCAGTGCCGGGGATTTGCTCCCACTCCTGCCTTATTTCCGCAAGGCTTGTGACATGCTCCCCGGTAGATGACAGGGTGATTGTGCGGTAATTTCCAATTGTGTGGGTTATGCGGTATGGGTTAAACCAGGCATGGACCTCTATATTCCTGGCCCGGGCTAGTTGTACCGCATATTCCAGCGGGTCAAACTCTACTCCCTGGGAGTCAACCAGTGCCCCGGTAAAATTGGTTTCCCCCGTAAGCCAGGCTGACCATGGGGAAATGGCCGAGCGGAAAAACGCGTCCCCCGTCGGGCTTATTTGAAATACTACCGCGTTGAAGCCAAGCTCTGCAATTTCATTAAAGCGCTGGCGCAATTCGTATTTTTGCAAATCTACATGGGTTGGGGTTGTACCCCGGGCTTCTGCAGATGGCCAGTCTATATTTAAAACCGTGGCAATCCAGGCTGCCCGCAGGTGGTGCTTTTGGGGGTTGTCCTTGCCTTGGTCTATGGTTTCCAAAAAAGGGCGTAATCTGTTGTTGGGGTCTATGATTGTGTTGCGGAATATTTCAATAGAATGGCGCAAAGATGCTATGCTTTCCTGGGCTTGGGCATCGGTTATGGTGGCCCCGGTTTGCAGGTCTTGTATTTCTTGTATAGCATTTTCAAAAATCATCATGTTTGTGCTGGTGTGCCTGCCTTGCTGGATATTGCTGCCTTCTTCTTGGGCCCAGGAAAGGCGGTTTAGGGCGTAGTCTATCAGGGCCGACAGCTGCTGTGTGTAGGTCATGATTGCTGGGGTATATTCAGGCAAGGTGCGCCATATGGAGGGTGGTTCTTCTTGAGGTGGGTGATCTTCGGTTTCATTTTCTGTGGCTCGCTCATCACCAACAGGTTCATTTTCATAAAAAGAAACTTCGTTGCTTGATGCCAGATGAGTGTATGGCGGCCTGGCTGCCGGGGTCATGCTCCATATTGCTATAAAAGCTATAAACCCTGCTGTAATTAGTAAAACCGCTATTATGGTAATATATTTTTTCATGGGTGTTCTCCTTTGTATCGCTGCTATTTTAACAGCAATTTTATTGCTTCAATTGCTTCAATATATGGATTTTGAAATGTAGTAAACTGGCCACAGCAAAGGTTTTTTATTTCCTTCCCGAAGATTATTTTACCAACCCCATGGATTCCAGGCGGGAGATGACAGTTACCGCATTCCCCACCACTGGGACGTGAACAATATTGCAAGTTGGTCAGGATTATGTCTTGCAAGTTGTTTTCACAGATAATAGCCTGGTATTCCTTCGAAAATGCTACTTGTATCATAATCCTGATGGTATCCTTACCATCCCAGACAATATAATGTTTTTTGCCATTGTACTCCACTTCCCAAAATGGGGATTGACCCTCGAAGTCAGCGTATTGAGGGGTTGTGCCGTTTGACTTTAGCCATGCTATATAATGCAGAATAGGTTTTTGTGTGTTTTCATCGGTAATGTATTTGCGAATTATATCTTCAATATTTGGTTCGCTTGTTTTCATTTGTTGGTATAGTGCCTCTTTTATTTCTTTTTTCATATTGTGAGACTCCTCTTTGGTTTTATGTGTAGTATGTTATACTTAAAAAGCTAGGAAGTAGTCAATATTTAAACCACACAAAAGGAGAAAACCATGCCAAAAATCACATTTATGGGCGCGGGCAGCACAGTATTCGCCCGCAATGTACTGGGTGACGCAATGAGCACCCCAGCCCTGGCCGAAAGCGAAATAGCCCTATACGACATAGACGGCCAGCGGCTAAAAGAAAGCGAAGTAATAATAAGCGCCCTTAACCGGGGCCTAGGGGGCAAGGCCAAAATAAGCGCATACCTAGGGGTAGAAAACCGCAAGGCTGCCCTAAAAGGCGCTGACTTTGTGGTAAATGCCATCCAGGTAGGGTTATATGACCCATGTACAATCATTGACTTTGAAGTGCCAAAAAAATATGGCCTTCGCCAAACCATAGCCGACACCCTGGGCATAGGCGGCATAATGCGCGGCCTAAGAACCATACCAGTATTGGCAGACTTTGCCCGTGATATGGAAGAGGTGTGCCCAAACGCATGGTTCCTTAACTACACCAACCCTATGTCTATCCTAACCGGCTTTATGCAACGCTACACCGGTGTAAAAACCGTGGGCCTGTGCCATAGTGTGCAAGGATGTTCAAAATGGCTATTAAAACCCTTGGGTATGGAAGATAAATATGAAGGAAGCAGCGAACTGATAGCAGGCATAAACCACATGGGCTGGCTGCTTGAGATAAAAGACAAAAACGGTAATGACCTGTACCCAGAAATAAGACGCAGGGCCAAAGAGAAAAATGCCGCAGGTAAGCATGACGACATGGTGCGCTACGAATATATCAGCAAACTAGGCTATTACTGCACAGAATCCAGCGAGCACAATGCCGAATACAACCCATGGTTTATAAAAAACCGCTGTCCAGAGCTGCTGGAGAAGTTCAACATCCCCCTGGACGAATACCCAAGGCGCTGTATAGAGCAGATTGCCGCCTGGGGCAGGGACTACGAAAGCCTAACCGCCGAAGCATCTGCCAAGCCCCATAAACGCAGTGGCGAATATGCCTCCCATATCATGGAGGCCATGGTGACTGGTGTACCTATAAAAATAGGCGGCAATGTGCTAAACGGCGGCGGGTTGATAGAAAACCTGCCAAGGGAAGCCTGTGTGGAAATACCTTGTATGGTAGACAACTATGGCGTAAACCCTTGCTATGTAGGTAAGTTGCCGGTGCACCTGGCCGCCATGAATATGACCAATGTAAATGTGCACCTGATTGCGATTGAAGCTGCCGTGACATTGAAAAAAGAGCATGTATACCATGCCGCAATGCTTGACCCCCATACTGCGGCGGAGCTTAACCTGGATGAAATATGCGCCATGGTGGATGATTTAATTGAGGCCCATGGGGATTGGCTGCCTAAGTATCGGTAAAGCTAGTTTTTTAGCGGTTGTGACGACAAGCGATGACGATATAAAGAAAACGGCGATTAATCTAAATATGAATCTGTTTATTCATATTCAGATTAATCGCCGTTTTTATGTATTCTTGCATTTACTTGAAATTATTCTTCACCTATAATAAAGCGTATAAAGGAGATGTTCATTATGTGGAGATGGGATCAAGGGCGATTATTGTATTTGCAATTTGACATCTTAAAAAGCATTGCAAGAGTTCTAACGAAATATAATAGTTTGGATATTTTTAAATACGATCCTGCCTTTCGGGCTAGCTTAATGTCTGCAACAGGTATGTCCTTTGCACCTTCAAGTTACACCGTTTTGCGCAATTACAAGCGTGTTTTTGAATGCGCCTTTCTTGCAACTGTTGCAGATAAACATCTTGTCGTTACTGACTTTTGCCGTGAAATAGCTAACTCTAATGGGGCCATGGGTAATGTAGACGAATTTTTGCTTAGCTATATAAGCCGCTTTCGCTTTCCATTCCCTGCATTTGATGGGTATGACCATTTACAGGAGCGAGTATATCCATTTTGTGCTGTGATAAAATATCTAATATCCCGATATCAGAAGGGAATTGAAGCATCGGCCACAGTGGATGATATATTTCATACAATAATAGCCAATAAATGTAATGGCTCCGAAAATATTTCTTTCTATAATAACCTAACCCCTATAAATATTAATATACCCGAAACAGAAAGACGTCAACTCCGAGAAATGCTTATATTTATAAGCCAGCTTAGTATTCTAAAAGTTTATGATAAAAAATTATGGCTTGATATTGACAATCCGGCCGTTATCAATGACCTTTTGCAGCAATTTTTAGCACCAATAGGAACATTGCCAAAACAAAACCGCAATGATGAATTTTTTGATTTGACGAAAATTAATAGCAATATAATAATCCCAACAATTGATGCATTTATTTCAAGTAGCACAGATTTAGAGTTTATCGAAGGAAAGAGAAAGCGAGTTGAACATTTTCGCATTGATAGAAGCCCGATGCTGCGCAAATACTTTAGGGCGCAAAATGTGCGCCCCATATGTGACATGTGCAGTGTGGATGTCTCATTAAAATATCCATGGACAGATTATATGCTTGAGATACACCATCTTTTGCCATTGGCATCAAGCCTTGCTATAACTATGCAAGGTACATCACTAAAAGATATCGTTGGGTTATGTCCATCATGCCATAGAAGCATACATATGAGGTACACACAATGGCTAAAACATAACAAGCAAGATGACTTCCATTCTCGCGACGAAGCAATTGAAGTATACCTTTCTGCCAAAGAGGAGATTGCATGAAAGAAATATTAAAAAACAAAATCACCATCCATGACCAGGAAGAAATTTTAAAATCTTGCATCAAAAAAAATATGCTTCTTTCTGATGTGCTGACTCAAAAAGGGATGACATATGATTCATTGCGATATAAGGATTATGCAGATATTACGCCACAAGAAGGTGAAAATGAACGGCTGGATGTTATAGAAAAAATGCCAGAAGCAATCCCTGCTATTAGTTTTTTTTCAGGTGCAGGTGGACTTGATATTGGGTTCGAATATGCTGGATTTAAGAATATTGTAGCGGTAGAGATTAACGAAGTATTTTGCAATACCCTTCGGAGGAATAATCCATGCAGAACAATAATTGGCCCCCCTGGTAGTGATGGTGATTTAAGAAATCGTGAAATAGTTACATCAGCTCTTGAAAATATAATTGGTTGTGGAAAAGTATTTGATGGCGTTTTTCATGGTGGCCCCCCCTGCCAACCATTTAGCATTGCTGCAAATCAGCGCTTTTCAAAAGACAGTGATAATTTTAAGCGGCAAGGGTTTGATGACGAAGAAAAAGGTTCGTTGCTATTTGATTATTTGTGGTATGTAAAGCGTTTTTTACCTAAAATATTTTTAATCGAAAATGTTGCAGGCATAGCCAATTGCGACACAGACGGAAAGGTGCACGAAGCACTTAATGATATATCAAAGCTTGGATACGAAATTCTTCCGCCCAAAATCATAAATGCAGCGTATTATGGCGTTCCGCAAAATAGAATGCGTTGGATGATTATTGGGACACGCACAGGCAAAAACATTAAGTTCCCGCATCCTAATGATTTTGCAACCACATGTTACGATGTATTTAGCCGTGATTTATTATGTGTTGAAAATCATCAAACACGGGAACATACTGCAGAATCTGTAATGCGATATATGCTACTTGCTTTTGGAGCGCGCGATAAACTAGGGCGCGTTGATAGGTTAACTCCATTCTTGCCATCAAAAACAGTAATTGCAGGTGGAACAAAAGGTGGTGGGAGATCACATCTGCATCCCTATACACCGAGAACTCTATCTGTCAGAGAGTGTGCAAGACTCCAAACTTTTCCTGATAGCTATATTTTCACTGGTGCAACGGCTCGCCAGTTTACCCAAGTTGGAAATGCGGTTCCACCATTATTGGCTTATAAAATTGCAATGGAAATCCGTGCTGGATTATAAGAAGCTATGTTCATAGGGTTCAATGTCGCTTTGGCGGTCAGATTTACGCCACTCTGCGTCAGCTTTTTCTAGCTTGCCTTCTTGGCAAGCGTCGAAAAAGCCTCCTTGATTGGTGTAAATCTGCCGCGCCAACTCGACATTGCCCCCTATGAACACAGCTTCTAAAAATGTAATCACAAAAAAAATTATTAATACAAGGAGGCTTTTATGCTAAAAACCAACGCTGACAAACTACCCATCCTATCCGTAGCCGGGGTAGTATGGCACCCAAAAGGCGGTTCCCGCATCCGCATCAATGTAGAGGGCCAGGCAATGTGGGTCCCTGCTGTGGGTGGGATTACTTATAACGCAAAAATAGGCGACAGCTGCATCGGCTGGGCTGCAGACCACCTAGAGCCGGGAGTATCTACCCGCCACAAAGATGACGCCCATAATGAGTCCTACCTTATGCTAAGTTGCATAGGCAATGAAGCTGTTGTAAAAAGCGGTGACGCAAAAGGCGACAAAGGTTTTGTAACAGGCAAGCATGGCGGGTGTGACCACGTGATGGTCCACTTCCCGCAAGAAACACTGGAGAAACTAAGCATAGACGACAGCATAGGCGTAAAAGCCTGCGGTCAGGGGTTTGCCCTTCTGGATTACCCGGATATTGTACTGCGTAATCTTTCCCCAACTTTGCTTAAAAAAATGAACATCCAGGAAGTTGGCGGTAAGCTGAAAATAGGGGTGGCAAAGATGGCCCCAGCATCTATCATGGGGTCTGGCCTTGGGATGACCAATTCAACTGCCGGTGACTACGATATCACCATGTTTGACGAAGGTATTGTGGCCCAGTATGGCCTGAATGAACTGCGCTTTGGGGATATTGTGGCCATTATTGACGCAGACAACCGCTATGGCTACAGCTACCGCACAGGTGCATGTACCATTGGGGTAATTGTCCATGGGGAATGCCATGGCGCGGGGCATGGGCCTGGGGTTTGTACCCTTATTACCACCAAAGAGCCGATTATTGAGCCATTTATTGATGGCGGGGCTAATCTGGCGGATTATTTTCTTTAATTTATTAGTTACTAAAGACTGAAAACTATGTAATCGTTGGCTTAATAGAACAATCATATAAGCTATAACATGGAATTGAACAGGTCAAAAGGGTCAAAGGCGGATTTACACAGATTTTTTTAAGATTTTAATCTGTGTAAATCCGCCTTTGACCCTTTTTCCGTGTATAATTAAGAAGCTGTGTTCATAGGGGGCAATGTCGAGTTGGCGTGACAGATTTACGCCAATCAAGGAGGCTTTTTCGACGCTTGCCAAGAAGGCAAGCTAGAAAAAGCCGACGCAGAGTGGCGTAAATCTGACCGCCAAAGCGACATTGAACCCTATGAACATAGCTTC
>Ga0131853_10020936_pt1 | contig 11875 bp, 11 predicted proteins | sample TergutLab28metaG_FD_92764 | JGI IMG/M metagenome (GOLD analysis project Ga0131853, IMG submission 92764) | Labiotermes labralis P1 segment gut microbial communities from Petit-Saut dam, French Guiana - Lab288 P1 (version 2) (version 2) | ecosystem: Host-associated > Arthropoda: Insects >...
CGTAGAAAGTTTTGAAGTTTCAGAAGCACAAGCAATTCAATTTTTTGAAGAAAACAGGGAACAAGTAGAAGAACAGCTAGGAATGCTAGCAAATGTAGTTCACATTTTAGTAGATACTCATGAAGAAGCAGAAGAACTATTAGCAAGACTAAATTCAGGCGAACGTGCAAGAGATTTAGCACCAATTTATTCAAACGATAATGCCTCAGGTGAAGTTTTAGATGAAGGCTCTTATCAATTCCCAAGAGGAATGATGGTTGATTCTTTCGAAGAATGGAGCTTCAATGCAAATGCAGGAGACACTGGCATAGTAGAAAGTCAATTTGGATATCACGTTATGTATTCAGAAGGCAGAGAAACTTTGCAAGATTCAGACCATATGGAAAATTTGAAAACTTTAGCTTCGCAAGATATGGCAGGTATTGCCATAGACGAAATGATAGAACAATCAAACATTAATTTCAATACCAATTATCAATTATTAGCAGTCATAGATTTTTAAATTCAGCAAATAATAATTTTGTTGGAGTAATTTCAGAATAATTCTGACGAGGGGGAAAATATTATGAAGCTAAAAACAATTTTAACAACTGCTGTTTTAACCACAATTATGGCTGTTCCAGCTTTTGCTTTTTCAAAAATTGAAGGAAAAGTAACAGATGTGAGAGAAACAGAAGTTACAATAGAAGTAGAAAATAGAAATTACAGTATTTCGCTTGAAGATGCAGCAATCCTTAAAAATAAACGTTTAATAGAAGTAGACGATATCAAAGAAGGAGATGGACTAATAGTTATATATGAACAACAAACGTTCACTCCTACAATATATCCACCTAGAAAAATGGCACACACAGCATTAGTTTCACGTGATGAAAAAGAATCTGAAGAATTTCAAACAAAAGAGCCACAAGTGATTAATATGCTAGAACTTCTACCGTATTATGCAAGAGGAAATAAGCAAGATTTAGTTCAAACTTTAGAAGATATAATAGATACAAATTATTTTACAGGCTTGGAAGTATTTGATGATATTTTAAATTTTTAAAAATTATCCACAAACGGGCGACCGTCCTCGGTCGCCCCTACATATATATAATAGCAGGTGATTTTATGAAAACTATAAAAAATTTAGCAGATGAAATAGGTGTTACAAAACAAGCCGTTTTTAAAAAAATTAAGACAGAGCCTTTTAAAACTAAAATTTCAAAATATTTACATAGTATAGGTAATGTTATTAATATAGATGAAGAAGGCGAAATATTAATAAAAGAAGCTTTTGAAAAAACTGTTTCTAAGAGAATTTCACAGCCTCCAAAAATAAAAAAAATAGAGAACGAATATAATGAATATATAGAAAAAATAGCTCTATTAGAAGAAGAGATAAAAAATTTAGAAACTCATATTAAATTTCTTGAAAAAAAATTAGAAGAAAAAACAAAAACATCCGAAACTGAAACTAATGAAAGTAAAGAAATTTTAAATATTTTAAAAATACAGCTAGAAACAAAAGACAGGCAAATAGAAGAAAAAGACAGACAAATAGAAGCAAAAGATAAACAAATAGACAGCGTTCAAGATCAAGCAAAAGACACAATTGTAGCAGTTCTTCTGAGCCAGCAACAAAATATGCAAAATCAAGCAGCACAGAAAAGTAGTGCCCCTTTAGTTTTACCTAAAAAAGAGCTTATAGGATATAAAGAGGCATCAGAAACAACTTCAAATCCCAAGATGGACTGGCTTAAAAATTTAAGTAAGAAAAAATTTTAAACGACTAAAATTACATTTACTTGCATTTTGGTCGTTTTTTAAATAAACATTTAGAGGTTTAATAACAGAAAATACATTTTACAAATGTGATACAATCTGTTATAATTATCGTTTGCTATATATAATATTTTCAACTTTAAGGAGGACTTTTTAATGAACAAGAAACGGATTAAACTCAGAATGAAACTTATTTTAGGAATAGTTGCACTTTCTGTTGCAAGCATTTTGGGTTTTTTAGTAGTTTTTTTCGCTGTTATTAGGGATAATATCTACGAAAATATAATAAACTACATAATGGCAGATATTACAATAACCACAAATTCAGCAGACAATTGGTTTGAAAGACCATCACAGATTGTAGAAGAATTTGCAAATTCAAGCGAAGTTTTAGGACAAGACTATATTCAACCATTGCTTTATGCAGTTTATAATAACCACCCATTTTTAGTAGATGTTTGGGCAACTTCAATAGAACACGGTATATCAGTTCCCGCAGATGAGTGGGCTGTTGCCGTAGCACAAGGAATATCAGAGTTTGATTTTAGCTTACCGTCCTTAGAATGGCTTTATGGAAGGGATTGGTGGGCAGATAGCTTAGGAACTTACAGGCAAGCTCTATTTACAACTCCTTATGTCCATTCAATTACTGGTGAACTAGTAGTAACTACCGTATATAGATTAAACTTAGAAGGAGTCGATACCGCTTTTGCCATAGCTACAGGAATAGAAGAAATCATTACTATGCTTTATAATAATGAAGTTCCAGGTGGCGGATATCTAATATTAGTAGGTGCTAATAGTGAAATAATCTATCATCCAAATATGGAATTTATGATAAACGAGCAAGGTCAGTTTACATATTTACACGATATCCCAAATGGTACTGCTTTTGTGAATTCTCTTAATTCATTAGAAGACTTCATAACATTTACCGATACACATATGGGAAGCTCTTATCTTATGACTTTTCCTTTAGAAAAAGCTGGTTGGAATTTAATTTCGGTAATCCCTACTACTGCAACTTCTAATCCACTAAATCAAACATTTTTTGTCATTATATTTTCTTTTGTTATCGCCTTAGCTTTGATTACTATTTTCGCAATTTTATACGTTTCTTATTTGATTAAAGGTGCGATTTCTAATTCTGTTAAAGAAAGTATTGCTAAATCAGAATCTATAGCTAATGGACAAGGTATACAAAAGGCAAACTTTGTAGATAACTCTTTCAGACTACATGAGATAAGCAATCATTTTGACAGAAATCTTACAATAGTAGAAAACTTAATAAGAGATATTTCAAAAGTTCATGAAAAACATCTTTCAGGAAGTTACAAATATAGGATTGATAGCTCTATTTATGAAGGTGCTTTTGAAAGAATAGTAAATGGTCTAAACGAAATGCTAGAATATCACACAGGAACTAAAAAAGAAATATTAGATACAATTTCAGAGATAATAAATGGAGACTTTAAAGCTAGATTAAGACAATTTGAAGGTGAAGAAATTTATATAAATGAAACTGTAGATTCTATCATTTCAAATATCGAAAATCTTGCAAACGGAATACATGAAATAGCTAGAGAAGCAAGTGAAGGAAATCTAGAGTTTAGGATAGATGTTTCTAAATACAATGGTGAATGGGCAAAAATCACAGAAGAATTAAATGGAATTATGGTAGCTGTTGATAATCCTATTTCAGAACTTGTAGATCTTATGCAAAATATCCGTAATGCAAAGTTTGACAAATATGTATACAGCAATGAATTTTCTGGTTCGTTCAGAATTATGGCAAAAGCCGCAAACACAACTGTATTTACTCTATCAGAAATTGTAAAAGAATTGGATGAGAGCCTTTATGCAATAGCAAAAGGAAATTTGACAAAAGAAATAACAAGAGATTTCCCAGGAGACTTTGCTCCAATCAGAAGTTCTATCGAAACGATAAACAAAGACTTAAGCAAAACTATGTCAGAAATACAATCTGCAGCAGATCAAGTTTTATTAGGTGCAAATCAAATTTCAGCAAGTGCTATGGATTTAGCGACAGGAGCAAGCCAGCAATCAAGCTCTATTGAAGAATTAAATGCTACAATAGCTTCAATAGAAGGTCAAACGAAGCAAAATGCAGAAAATGCAATAGAAGCAAGCGCTCTTTCAGAAAAATCTACAAAGAGTGCTATAGAAGGAAACGAAGATATGATCAAAATGCTAGAAGCTATGGAAGGAATTAAAACAGCTAGTGGAAATATTTCAAATGTTATTAAAGTAATAGAAGATATTGCATTCCAGACAAATCTTTTAGCATTAAATGCTTCAGTAGAAGCAGCTAGAGCAGGAGAACATGGGAGAGGATTTGCTGTAGTAGCAGAAGAAGTCAGAAGTTTAGCAGTTTCTAGTCAATCAGCAGTTGCAGATACCACTAATCTTATAGAAGATTCTATTTCAAGAGTAAAATCTGGAAGTGATATCGCTGGAAGCACTGCCAAAAGCCTAAAGGGCATAGTTAAAAGTGCAAATGATCTTTTAACTATAATAAACAACATTTCAGAAGCTTCAAGAAATCAAGCAGAGGCTATAGAACAAGTAAGCATTGGACTTGACCAAATTTCTTCTGTAGTGCAAAACAATTCAGCAGTTTCAGAAGAAACAGCTAGTGCTTCAGAAGAACTAAATAGCCAAGCAGAATTAATGCAAAAATTAGTTTCATACTTTAAAGTGAAATAAGTTTAAATCATAATCTTATAAAACCCAAAACCATCATCGAAGGTTTTGGGTTTTATTAATTTTCATAAAAATTTTTAAATATTTTGCTTTACAAATTTCTTAAAAAAGTGTATAATACTGGTTATGGAAAATATAAAAAAATTTGATTTAAAAAACATAAAACTATTGCCAGGTTATCGCAATATTAAAACATCTCTCGGAGTCTTTGTTTGTGTTTTGCTTTACACTATAATAGGACGAGAAGGGGCAGCATTTGCAGCACTTTCGGTAATAATATGTATGCAAGAAGATAGCCAAAAATCCGTATCTGAAGGCTTAAGTCGCCTTTTAGGAACTATTTTAGGTGCCGTTTTCGGAACTATATTTATGTTTCTAGATTTTGATGATTTGCATTTTTTGGCAGAGTATGCATTAATGGCAGCAGGTCTTGTAATTTTTATACACGTATGCACCATTCTTAACATAAGAAGATCTATAGGGATAGGCTCTGTAGTTTATTTAGTTATAATACTAGGTGCTGGTCAAGACCCAATACTTTATTCAATAAACAGAACCATAGACACAGCGGTAGGAATTACAGTAGCAGTTTTAATAAATAAATATTTATGGCAACGACCAAAGGAGAACACAGAAAAAATGAATTACAGCGAAGCAATAAAACACATTCAAAGCCAAAACACATATGGCATGAAACTAGACTTATACAGAATAGAAAAATTAATGAATCATTTAGGAAATCCACATCATGATTTACAATTCGTTCATATAGCTGGAACAAATGGCAAAGGAAGCACTTCTTCATTTTGTTTCCACATTTTGAAAGAAACTGGAAAAAAAGTTGGACTTTTCACTTCTCCATATATCCAACGTTTCACAGAACGTATTCGCATAGGCGACACTGAAATCCCAGAAGAAGAAGTAACACGGATAACCGAAAAAATAATATCTATAGTGGATAAATACCCAGCAGACGTTGAAAAACCAACTTGGTTCGAAATGGTTACAGCTATTGCTTTTGTCTATTTTTCAGAACAAAAATGTGATGTAGTTGTGCTTGAAGTTGGTCTTGGTGGAAATTTAGATGCAACAAATGTTATTCCTAAAAGCTTAGTTTCCATAATAACAGCTATAGGTTATGACCATATGAATGTCCTAGGAAATACTTTAGAAGAAATTGCAGAAAAAAAAGCCGGAATAATAAAGCCAAATGGCATAGTAGTAGCTTATCCACAAGCTAAAAATATAATAGAAGTTTTTAAAGAAAAGGCTGATAAAGAAAATGCCACTCTTACTGCAGTTAATTCCCAGGAAATAACACTAAAAACATATACTCTAAAAGGACAAACGTTTGATTACAAAGACTTAACAGATTTAGAGATAGGGCTACTAGGTGATCATCAAATTTACAATGCAGTAACAGCAATAGAAGGAATTTTACAAGCAAATCTTGCAACTGAAGAGCAAATTCGCACAGGACTTGCGGAAGCAAAATGGCCAGGTAGATTGGAACTTCTTTCTGAAGAGCCATTATTTTTCTTGGACGGAGCTCACAACACTCATGGAGTTGAAAGCCTAGTTAAAAACTTGAAAATATTATGTCCAAATGAAAAATTCACATTTATTTTAGGAGTTTTAAGCACAAAAGATCCAAATGAAATGATAAAAATTGTGAAAGATATTGCCAAAAGCTTCGTTTGTGTTACTCCAGAAAATGATCGTGCAATGCAGGCAGAAGACTTGGCAAAAATAATAAAAGAAGAAGGTCTCACAGCCTATGTAGCAAAAAGTGTAGAAGAAGCAATAGGATACGCAAAAGCTAAAGATAATCCAATATGTGCCTTCGGTTCTTTATACTATATAGGCAAAGTACGCAATTATTTTGGGAGGGTATAAAAATGATAAAAATTGTATTATTAACCTTAACTATAGCATTATTTTTTGTTCCAACTCTAGAAATAAAATATGCCATAACTGGCCATGGAATAGACGCTTATGGTGAACAATATGATATAATAGAAACAACCTTTGTTTCCCTATTTGAAGTAACAACAGGAAATTTACATCCTTTTGGAAATCAACTACATTTAATATTAATGCCAGCTTTAGCATTGCTGATGATAGTTTTAGAACTCATCAAAAAAACACCAAAAAAATTAATGTTAGCACTTTCTATAATGGGTCTTCTGTACAGCACAGTAACTACGCTTCTCATAGGACACGCCCTTGCCTTCAGACCATATATTTTCAACAGAACGAGCCAAATTGCCATATGGTTCTTAGTAGGTGCCTGGATAATTTTAACCCTAAATTTATTAGCCGGGCAAAAACAAAAGACAGAAAATATTGATCCTCCATACAGTAAAACGCAGAAAATGGTTATATCTTCCATAATATTAGCTCTAGGAGTTATAACAGCAGTTGCTATGCGTCCTTTAAATATACCAATAGCAGGTGTTCAAATTTTAAACATAAGCTTTGCTGGCTTTTTCCACAACATAACCGCTATATTTTTTGGCCCATTTTTCGGAGGAGTAGCTCGTGGACTTTCAGATATTATTTCTTTTATGATAAGCCCAAGACCTCCTTTCTTAATAGCACTAACGTTAACAGCAGTTTTAAGAGGAGCTTTAATAGGTTACCTATGGCAAAAGCTTAGAAATATAACTCCAACAAAATTCGCAATTTTTTATAGTGCTGGCTTCATCATTTTATTAATAATAGGAAGTTTGAATACAATTATGTGGAACATGTTCCCTCATAGCGGATTCACCAACTCTACCCTACCACCTACCGAAGCTGCGACAATTGCTTTAAGCTATGGCTTTTTAATAGCAGGCCTTTTAGGAATTATCGTTCAAAGCTTAATTTACTTTCTTGCAAAAAAAATGGAAAACAAAACTTTCTACAACCGCTTCTTAAAACTTTTCATAGTTCTAGTTTTCCCTGGAATTTTAGTAAATGCTATAAATACATATATCTTATTCGTTTCTGTAATAGGTTCTGGAACTGTAGGACTTGGTATTATGTATTTCTTCGTTCCACGCTTTTTTAATGAACTTATCGTTTCAACATTAAGTGTTTTCGTTATGGTTTTCGTTATGAGCTTATACGAACTAACTATTAGGAGAAAAATTGTTCAAAGTGAGTGAAAAATAAAAAACATCAACTTTTTATGGTTGATGCTTTTTATTTTTTATTAGAAAAAAATATCATTTAGAATTCCTTTAAAATGACATATATCCCCTCCGCTACATCTTCGGGAATATTTTTAAGTATATCATTTTCCTTATAGTGATAAGCAATATGATTTCCGTTTATATCTTCATATTTGTGGATACCAAAGTTTTTCTCCAAAGCACGCATTGACTTTGGATTTGTACACTCACCTATAGCAAATTGTAAGCGTTTTGAAGAGGCCTTTTCTAGGATCATATCAAATAATTGTCTAGTAACTTGATGGCTTTCACGCTCAGCGATTACCCCTATCATAAACATATGTAGCAATTGCCCATCTTGTATCGTTTTTCGTTTTTTATTTTGGTAATCGTCTAGAAAGCGACTATTCACGTCATTTAACGCATGTATAACAATACTCCAATTAGGCGAAGTGCCTCCATATATAGTCTCTTCTTCAATAACTTCTGGTGCATTTGTATCCCCAGCAATTGCACCGACAACACGATTATTATTATCTAGTGCAGCTGCACAGTATCCTTGTTCAACATGAATTTCAAGATAATTCTTACAAAACTGATAAAAATCATCGTATGTTATACCTGCGTACCCAATAAGAGGACATTGAATCCACTTTCCACCAACCTCTATACCAGTAAAAGCTTTAGCTAGACAGTTTGATGCACCTTGAATTAAATCTGTTCGGTCTTTTGTTATAATTTCGTATGTGTATAAATTATCCATTTTCTCCGCCTCCGAATATCAGTTTTTCAAAATTTTAGAGCTTTTTATTTTATTTTAGCATAATTGAGAAAAAAATGCAAGTTTTTTTTTATTTTTTTTCTAAAAAAATACTAATATAGTTTTTTTCAACACACTTAAAGCATGCGTATTTGGGGCTAATTTTTAATCATTTTCCAAGTGAATTGAAATAAATAAAAAAATTATATACTTAAAAACACTATCCAACACTTTAATTATAAATAAAACAGTGCTTTTTGTGTAAATATTGATATAACATATAAATAAGGATGCGTTAAACACATCCCTATTCTATAATTTTTTCTGAACTACTTTAAATTCTTTCTCTAATTGTTTAAGAGTATCAGCAGTGTTATAAAGACATTCTATACTGGTATCACTAAGCTTTTCAATTTTCACTCTGAGCTTCTCCAGCATAGCTTTTCTACCATCTAAAACTTTTTCATTTGTAATTCCTGTAAAAAGTTCATTTGGATTTATGTCAAAAGTTCTCGTTATCATCGTTAAAGCATAGGCTGACAAGGTTCTCTCTCCGCGTTCTATAAGTAAAACCATACTTGGACTCATATCCATTACTTCAGCAAAGTCTTCTGGTTTTTGGTTTACAGATAATCGCAGTTTCCTTAAATTTGCTCCTACCATAGTATCGATTTGCCTCTTGCTTATAGCAGTTCCAGCGTAAGTATTATAATAATTTACAGATTCTTTTAAAGATTGATAAAGATCTTTATTAGTATCCTTAAGCTCTTCTAATCTTTTATCCACTTCTGCATAATTTTTATAAAAAAGCCCTTCCCTAATTAAGACTACAAGCCTATAGACTATAAGTTCTTCACTTTGAGATAATGCCAAAGCAGATTTAACATGTTGGTCAAAAATTTCTTTTAGTTTTTTAGAATCTGCTGGCATTTCAGAAGGGTCAATTTCAAGAAACTGTGCTTTAATTAGCCTAACTAATATGTTCATATGAAGAGCTAATTTAATTTTAAAATATAATGGATGGTCATTATATTTTTCTAAAGCTATTATTGCAAGCGTACTTAGTTTTTGGCACTCTTTAAATGTTTCGCAATAAGCTACAGCAGTTTGTGAAATTCTAATATCATAGAAATCCCAGCTTTCTAGATTTTTAAGCCTTTCTATTGTTGGCTTCATTATTCTAACCGCTTCTTCAAAGTCAGAAAAAAGCTTTTCTTCTATCTGTAATCTTACTAACTTCAAAACATCTCTCACTTGGTCATCTCTTTCGTTTCTAAGATGGTTTTCTAATTTTTTTTGAAATTTTTCAAGTGATTCAATATCTCCAGCATTTGTTATATGATTAGAAAAATATTTTTCTAACAATTTATATTTTCTTTCGTTTTTTGTATTTCCCATCTTTTCTCCTCACGAAAAAAGCTCGTAATAATATAATAAATACGAGCTTTAAACCAAACAATATTAAAAATTAACTATCAAATCAATAAGCGGTTTTATAATTATATTAAAAGAATATGTCATTGCTTCCTCCTCCTTATTTTTAAAAATTTTTTACATTAATAATTTTATTTTATCATATTTTCTAAAAAAATGCAAGTTTTTTTCAAAATTTTTTTCCGAAAAAGTACGACAATATATTTTTTTTATTAAACTACTTAGAAAACTTATTTCAAGGCACTTTAAAGCCTCTATTCTTGAAATATAAAAAAAGTTATAGGTATTATTTATCCTAAAAATCTATTCCATAAAGCATCTTAGAGGATTCGACAGTTGTTGCGAAAACATTGAAATTGTGATATGTTTAATTAAACTAAGCAAATAGGAGAATTAAGATGAAGTATAAAAGTAAAATTTTCAAAAAAGAAAACTTAGGGAAAACACTTGAAAAGTATAGGAAAATGCACAATCTTTCAACGGCAGAGCTAGGAAGGCTTATGGGTGTTTCTCAAACTTTTGTTAGCCAAATGGAAAGAGGTATTAGACATGTAAGCCTTAAAAGTTTAGTACGCATGTCAGAAGTTTTTGATGTAAGCATCGATAAACTTATATATGATGATGAAAATACAACAGCTATACAATCACCAAAAGAAAAAAAATTAAAAAACTTATATGCTCTTTGCACAAGCTTAGATGAAGACGAACTAGAGTATGTAATCAGCAACATTGAAAATTTTATAAAACTTAAAGGAAAAAAACACTAAGAAATATTCAAAAACGTGTACGCCAAATTTTTTATTCAGCAGTTTTTGACTGAGTAAAAAATTGGCGTATACGCTCTTTATTATCATTTTCTACAGTTATTCTACTTCCGATATATCAAAAGCACAAAGGATTGTAACAACTTAGAAATCCTAGCACTTATATAAAATGGGGCGATAGTTACACCTTCCTTTTTCTCAAAATAGGATTTGGCTTTAGCTTTATCTACAGAGTCAGTTAGCTTTTTAAAACGTCCAAATTCATTTATATTCGTTTCAATCAAGCGTAATTTCATAAGTTCTCGTAGTAGTTTCTCGTCCGTTCCAAAAACTGTAGACACCTGTGAAATTTGGGTGTTCTTTGCACCAGTTCGGTACTCTATGATGTAATCATGTAACGATTTCCCGTCTTCAATAATGGCATCCCCCCGCTGTATATCACGCAGGAACACATTTGCAAATTTCTGTTCTTCTTGCGAAAGGGTTGCAAAAGTCTTATGCAAATTATTAAGTGCTTCTTCGGCAGCTTCGCCATCTGAAGAGTGGAGTAATTTGAAGTATTTATCAAAACGAGAATTCATATATGCGGTGTCTATCCGTCCTGTGTCAATTTTCGTAAGATAGCCAGCAGTCGTACGGTACATCATCATTAACACCGCTGCCGCCTCCACTTGAAGCAAATAGCTCCTTGTATCTAAGTGCTAAAATCAAGTAGGTTTGCTCATCAAGTGCTAGTTCGTATTCAGTCTGACCCCACTTAAAGCCTTGTATTTTTGCATTAGTAAATACTCCACTTATTTCACCAAAAAGGAAATTCATCTTCATAATATTTTTGTTCAGCTTTTGAACAATTAGTATCATTTTCTCCATTAGCTAGTTGTTGATTATAATTTTTTGTGCCTTCAATATGTTTATCTTGTTGACCTTGATGAATTGTATATTCTTGAATATTATAGCTCAAAATATTAGATTGTTCTAACACGGTTGCAGGAGCGCCAAGAATTATAGGTTCTTGTGGGGTGGCAGGGGTACTTATAATTTGCTTTGTCTAGGCATTGCAGGTGTACCAATAATTTGCCCTTCTCTAGGTGTTGCAGGGCACCTGAGTAAACTTAAATAATGAAATAACCGTTTCAAGGCAGGAACTGTGCTACGTTTGTGAGTTAAGCGTAGCAGAGTGATGATTAAATCAGAAGCCTGTGTAATGTTTTCAATTAAATTCCAAACAACATTGGTAACCCATTTTAATATAACAGACAACTCACCCCATA
>Ga0131853_10020937_pt1 | contig 11875 bp, 7 predicted proteins | sample TergutLab28metaG_FD_92764 | JGI IMG/M metagenome (GOLD analysis project Ga0131853, IMG submission 92764) | Labiotermes labralis P1 segment gut microbial communities from Petit-Saut dam, French Guiana - Lab288 P1 (version 2) (version 2) | ecosystem: Host-associated > Arthropoda: Insects >...
AGAATGAGATGGGCAGGGCATGTGGCGCGTATGGGGGAGGAGAGGGGGGTGTATAGGGTCTTGGTGGGGAAGCCGGAGGGAAAGAGACCACTGGGTAGACCTAGGCGTAGATGGGTGCATAATATTAAGATTGATCTCCAGGAGGTGGGATGTGGGTATGTGGACTGGATTGGGTTGACCTAGGATAGGGATAGGTGGCGGACGCTTGTGAGTACTCTGCACCATGGAGTAAGTAAGTAAACTGCTCTACATGTTTCGGGTGGTATTTACACCTATCATCAGGAGCTCGTATCACTGCATCTCAGTATCTGGAATTAATGAGACCGTTACTGCAACCTGACGTGAACGTGGCAATATCCACAACAGCTAGCAGTAACGGTCTGTAAATACAGTGATATGAGCTACTGATGATGGGTGGAGATACCACCCAAAACATGTGGAATATGTAGAGCAGTTTACAGATATAAATAAACTGTATATTGTTGCATCATTTTGGACAATTATTGACACAGATTCCTAACAACTCGCGCGCATAAAATAACTCCGATTTTAAAATATGCAATACATGATCGCTACGTTAGAAGACTATACAACATGAGATTTGGAGTTTAACAACTTTATTACAGAAGTAAATAAGGAAACACAACAATAATAGTTACTATAATTGTTTTATATAGGTAAGGTGATCCCGTTACAGGCCCGGTATGACCCAGAAGGTGGGTAGAGGTATAGCTCTACTCTTCCATGACTGCGGCACTAGAAAGTGGTGAGTATTATAATTGTTTTAAATAAGAATAATAACAACAAAAGTACTGCAAATCATGATATCCCTTAACCAAGTGTACACTACAGTATGCGCTTTTTAACTTTGTGTTTTTGTACAACAGTCTGACTGCGATCCTTACTGGGATCGAAACATGTAGCTGAAAAACTAGAAACGTAAATTGTAGTTGTGTTTGAGACTGAAAGCTGGCTTTTATTGAGGGACAGTCAGAAGCAAAAAGTGGATGGCAGCAAGCAGAGAAATTATTGGCGGTGTTAATCAATTAAGCGCAACAGTTTTAACAGTACCACAGATAGCTACACAACATTTATTAGCTTAGACAGATAAATGAAGAAACACAACAGGCTTCGAACTGTGTATGTCATCATCAGCGATATCTATTTAGAAAATCAGGAATGTTATTGAGGTGAATCTCAGTCTTGTGTGATCTGCTGCGTACGTTTTCGCCTTCTTGTTTGTTTGGTGTTGTGATGTGGTACTTTGATCACGTTGTCTGTTCAGCGGCCTTAGGTTATTCTGCTTTATGTTCCTTTGTTACTGGGCCCCGGTGTTTTTGGTGATTGTGTACCTGTCGTTTAGTTATTTACTAAAAGTTGTAAATGTGCAGTGTTTGTAAAATGTTTTCCTTTGCCTGTGATGTACAGCGTGTCCATTTTGCCTTAGAGGGTTAATTCCACGTGTATGGTTTGTTTCCAGAATAGACTAGGCACAGAGTGAAGATGGCAACAATGAAGATCCGCCTTTTTTGTGTTCGTAGCCCATAATAACTTGTGAATTAGCAGAACATTGGTACAAAAACTACTTCGGTAGAACCACGCTTATCCCACCTTCGTACTTAATTAAAATACGGACTGCCTAAACAAACGAGGAACATCCGATCTCATTGAGAAACTGATCAAAAACAAAATAAGTGTGTAAATAAAACAATTCACAATCTAAAAGAACCCAAGAGCTGGTTAAATAAGCAAGCAATCAACAAAGTTTGCAAGGAAAAAATTAACTTGCCATCTAAACGAATATGTAACAAAACAGCTTTCTGAGAAGAGCAGCTAAAGGTAAACAGGGTACTAAGATACGTATATACAGTATTGACAGGGGCTCATTCAGTCACAATTGGTGAGCGATTTAAATTCTCCACGAATGTGTCCATATGCTGTGTTTCATCTGTTTTGTCAGAGTTGAAACCTGTTCTTACCGATCCACAGGTACAGATTTTTGTAGTAATTCTCGTAATTTCTATGGTTTTCAAAGCAAAGAATTTGGTTTTTATACACACGTTTTATGGTGACCTTGTACTATAAATGTTTGTCGAACGTACTTCACCCCTTCGTGCAGCAGCCCCTAGTGGGCCAGAGACTCCACGTTATCGAGACTTCACGATCACACTCAGACACACCACACTCGGTAGGACTCCTCTGGACGAGTGATAGCCCGACATAGAGACCTCTACCTGACAACACACAACACTCACGACAGACAGACAGACAGACATCCATGCCGCGGCGGGATTTGAAACCGCAATCCCAGCAATCGCTTGGCCGCAGACCGACGCCTTAGACTGCGCGGCCACTTGTTTCAGCGTCGGATTTACTTAATATCTCGTTAATCCCATTGTGAGGAAGTAAGATGCATACAGTTAAAGTAGCTCGTCCTTATCCTCGAGTTACAAATACAAAGTTGCATATACTCGGGCCAATTGTGCCATGGAATGGTCAATTTTCCAGGAAGAATTTCTTCAATAGCCTCTCTACTGGCTCATCTCCCAAAGCCCACTGATGTCCAGAACTTTTCTCACTAGTATCAAACTTCTATGTGCAAAGTCCTCCCCTACGAAGTTATATTCTATGAATTCCCTAACCAAAGACTTCTAAACTTGAAGATCCCTTCCAGAACTGATCCCTCAATTCCCTTGTATCCGGTAGGACTATCTCAACCCTACCAAGTAGAGGAGCTGTGTTTTTTCCGCTAATCCCAAAGGGGTATAGTACTGTCACCTTTGTTCTTAAAGAAATGAACGTCAGAATAAAAATATACTTAAGTCTTATATATTGTTTTAGTTTTAACCTTAGTTACAGAAGAAACACTGCATAAGACTATCTTGTTTTCATAGTCAACTGTACACTAAAATAACTATCCCTCAAAAAAGGAACGTATATGACACAGTGAGCAAAGCCGGAGTGGCAGGAGAACAAAGCAGAAGGAGAAAAGTCGCAGGAACAATTATGAAGGCCGTCGGGTTTAGCGCCTCGTAAGGAAGTTTAGGCTGTCTGCTTCCTTCCTGCCTTTTACTTTGCATATCTCCTGGAAGGAAGAGCTACATACGCTTATACCTCTGCAGTACAAGTTTGGTGCAGTCTGGGGAGGGAAAAGGGTTTGCAGGTTGCAGTACGGTAAATTTAAAGGGGACCGTAAAGTTCTATTAATCTCTGTTCGTGGAGTTAAGTATTTTACGAGGAAGAAGTGCAAGAAAGTCTCCGAGAGTGATCAGCTGCTTCGATATGGAATGCAAATCTGATATTTCGTGGACAGCGACCACGCAAACGGGGTTCAAAATTGCCAAATGTATTATTTCAATTGTCTTATGAAACCATTTTCCCTGTACAATTTTACGTCTTGTGTGAACAATAGTCCGCGGGATAAACAGGCTTTGGTTCTGAATTTTACATTTTACAAATAAGTGCAAATGATAGAGTAGGAAGTACATCCTTTTGTCGAATATAACTGGCCCTCCCTGGGATTTCTGCGTCCCATGTCGATTGCTGATTGGGTCCTCGAAATTTCATGTCGAATATATTTTTTTTAATTTAGGCAGGTAATGAGACAAATACAAGTGGTTTAATAAAACAAAATAAGTGTAAATATATGTCGTAGGTATGAAATGGCGATGGACTACTGCCACGACAGCCCGCTGTTTCGAGGAAATGTAACCTCAGGCGTTGTAAGAACTGAAATTATTATTATTATTATTATTATCATCATCATCATCATCATCATCATCATCTCCTTTATGCAGGGTATTCTTGAGACAAACTAAGTCCCTAGGAAATCCGGTGGTGTAGCTATTCTGTTGTTACTATTCATGGTGCTTAGATCATTAGTTCCTGTGTTGGATCTATTGTAATTTTACATTAGTACTTTCCGAACTATGTGTGCAGTGCCCAATATGGCTGTTTTCTGTAGTTCCTTCACTTCATGGTTTCCTGGTATGTTGCTCACGTATTTTCTGAATGACTTTGAAACAGTTCCAGTCGTCCCTATTATTGCTTGTATCACCTTTGCTTTTACATTCCACATGCTATGTATTTCTATTGTAAGATCTTCATATTTTAGAATCTTGTCGGCTTCTTTCTTAATCACATTTCTGTTTCCTGAGATTGCAACGTCTATTAACATACATGTTTCCTTTTCATTGTCACGGATTATAATGTCTGGTTTGTTGTTGGGGATAGTTCTGTCGGTTTGTACTTGTTGATTCCACAATATGGTTACTTTGACTCCTTTATTATTATTATTATTATTATTATTATGCCAAGGCCGGGATAGCATAGTCGGCATAGCTTCTTCCTACGAGCTGGACGGTCTTGGGATCGATTTTCGGTGGGAGTGAGATTTTCCGCACCCGTCTAGACCGGCTCTGGAGCCCACCTTGCCTCCTGTACAATGTGTATTGAGTGAAACCGTTATGTTTGAGAGGACTGCGAGTCGTTGCCCGACTTTGCTTGTTATACCCTGGCACTCGCCTTACAACTGAAGTAAAAACACGGGAAAAAATAGTCAGGGTGGTCGAAAAGTGCCAGTTGTGCACGATTTTTTATGTCGATATGCTCATCTTTTGACAGGTAGCCTCGACAAGTCTGTCGATCCCGGTCTCTCTTGGAACGCTTTGGGAAACCTGGGTCAACCGTCGGTCAGTTTATATATCAGTCGAGTTGCCGAACTAGGAGTTTCCCGACACAAGCTGACTTTGACTCAGATCTCTCGGTTAGACTTCTGATTTGGTCAGTAAAGAATGATAGTCCCACATCCTGTGAATTTGCCTGTTACCACTGTACCTAGGTGCATTGATAGCAAAACGAGGACACTTGGATTGAAGAACCTATTACGTTTTCCTGACATGGGTGCGAGCGGCGGACCTCCAGATAGGGAATGTGTAGTCCATGAACTGTTTAAACAGCAGGATTCCATTCCTGTTGGTCAGACTGCTCCTCCTGTTTAAAAGAGGTCTCAACACTCTCAGTCTCTGTAGGTTTTCTTCCGCACCTGATCCATGTGAGTCGGCCAGTTCAGCCGTTTATTAAGGGTGGCCTATTGATAACGGTGGTATCGACCCAATGGATTGGTTCCCCGAAAAACTGAGCTCCCCGAGAAGTTTATGGCGATCCTCCTGTCAGAAGACGCTCTAGGTCGCTGAGATATGACTCCAGGAAACTGATCAGCAGCGCTGCTTGGCGGGACGTCGCTTTGGTGGGCGTGACATCCACGCAGAAAGCCACTCCACGTGGTGGGATATCGTAGGCATGTCGTTGACACACAGACTGAGCAGAAGGGGGAAATTATTCCACCCTGAACCACCACGCTAGACCGTATGCCATGACGAGGGAGATGTGATCGTTTGGAAGGACCTTTCGAACGTCCGATCAGGCAGATAGGAAGAGATGACCTTTATACATGGTACGAGAATAAATTAAGGACTGTTAGCTTGTGGTGTAGATCTTTGACCCATACAGTATCGAAGGCCTTAGCCACATCCAGGAACACTGCGCCTATTAGCCTGTTCTCGCCAACGTTCCTGGACACTCAACGAGGCGGGCTAGCTGTAGTGCTGTGCTGTGTTTGGGTCTGAACCCAAATTGCTCGTCGCGCAGGATCCTTCGACCGCTTACTTCCATTACGATCCTAGCGAGTAGAAGCTTATCAAACAACTTGCCGACCATATCTAACAGACTAATGGGTCGATAAGACGAGGACTGTACTGGTCCTTCAGGGGTTTCAGGATGGAGATCAAGCAGACGTGCTTCCATGTTGGTGGGAAGCATCGCAATCGAAGAATCGCTTCAAATTCTTTGACGGAGAGGGATATGACACACTGTGGAACATGTTTCGGGGCCCTGTTTGGGATACCGTTTGGGCCTGATACCTTGCCAAACTTCAGACCTCGGACTCCATCCTGAACCTCCGCGGGGTTTCTTGCGAGAGCTTAATTGTATGCTCCCATCGGCTCGTAAAACGTCTTAAGGTGGGTCCACACTTGTAACGTTATCGCGTAACGTAACAAGTGTGGACCCATCTTTAAGGGCTGCCGATTTGGGACGGTCGTTTACCCGCTGAAACCGAGTCTCCATACTGTCAGCCAGGACTTCAGTTTTCTCGGAGTCCGAGAGAGCAAGTCCTTCTGGTGTAACCAGGGGAGGTGAGGGAGCTGAAAATCTTGTCACCCGTCTAGTCATCTTACACAGTGATGGGTCCATCGGATCTAAGCTTTTCAGCGCCGACTTCCACTGGTCGTTACTCCATTCGTTGATCTGGTGGGCTACCGAACTCTGTAGACGGTGTACCTTACCTTTCAGAGCGGGGTCCGTAGCGATTAGCCACTGCCTCCTTAGCCGGCTATTTTGGCGTATTTCATCCTGAATACGGGCCGGAATCGGTGGCCGCGTCTTTGCGCGTACGACAATTGGGAGTAGACTCTGCCAGCGCCTTGGAAATAGCTCTGGACAGTTCTTCGTCTCACGTGTCGATTACCACCTCATTATGTAGGTCTGCGATCGACGGAAGTCCATCCTGTAGGCAGGCCTGGAATTTGGTACAATCGGTCCTTCAACTCGGGGCGATCCGGTACGTTGATACAGAACGATCGGTACTCTGTTTCGAGCAGTACATGTAAGCGTACTATATCTAGGGTACTGCGGTGGCGGAGGAGTTGTACGAAAAGAGTATTTGTGTGTCCGTCCCGTAAATCCAACTGAAATTTTCATTGGCGCAACCACGCAGGAGACTGCTCCGTATTGTGATCAGCCTAGACTTCCAATCCACGTGCTTGGCTTATTTTTTAATTAGGCTGTGCAATGTCCGCCACTTCCTCTTATTTTTAATTCGTCGAAGTGCACGTTTTATAATGAATTCAAAGACATTTTTCGTTAAAATTAAAGAATGGTAGCAGCGATTAGGAGCAAGCTGTCTTGGAAATTGAGGGGGGGGGGGTGGAATTTTTATGGCACGTACTTCGTGTCTCTAACTTCATTCATTCGAATATTATAACGTACTTACTGTGTAATGTCGGTCGATATTATAACGGGCTACTGTGACAACATAAATGAATACTCACTCCGCGAATTGTTCTTTGATATATTTTATTGGCAACTCGTGACGCTGCACTGCTGACCATTTTCTTACACACCATGGCGCCTCTCCTGTCTCCTAAGCAACATGTACACAACATGCTTTTTCCAAGGTTCAAACGTATGAGCGGTGAGCTGTTCTGCCCTCTTCCATCTGGCGTCCATTTTAAGGGTGGAGTTAAGGGACAGCAATTGTCACTCCTCAAACGTCTTAAATGTGTGTTGCTTAATTAACAAATATGGAAAATTTTACCTTACCTCTTTCATAATTTTCATCTCCTTTTGAGCCCTGTCTCATACATTAATTATGCACTGTTTTTATCAAGGTGTCATGTGTTCTTTTTTTACATTCGTACCGTGCATCTTGATATTATCAAAGTTTTTTAATTCACCAACGAATGCAGAAGAGATTGTCATAAAGCAATGTTAAAATTTACATTAAAATAACTCCGACATGTTTCGGTGCAGTCACAACGTCTTCAGGGAGCGCATTATTCGTGCCTGCTAAATTTGACTATTTTAACAAATTGTAACTTTAGCAGGCACGAATAATGCGCTCCCTGCAGACGGTGTGACTGCACCGAAACATGTCGGAGCTATTTTAATGTAAATTTTAATGTTGTTTTTAAGACAAACACTTGTGCTGTCGTTGGTTAACAAAAAAAAAAACTTCGATCAATGTGTCGTGTGTTTACTACACACTTTCCTTTCTTCCGTATTGCGGTGTACAGAGATGCTATACGTCACAGTAAGTCTCCTACTTCGTTCATGTGTCTCGCATGTAGTTAATGAAACTACAATTAATTATTCTGTACTTGTGTAAGTTGCGATCCTGACAAGTTGACACCAGGCAATGATATATGAAACTCCCATTTGGCATACAGTAAGAAGGGACTTGATATTGCCGGAATGAATATCCTTTGTGACAATCTGAAGTTACAGCCATCACACTGGATCAGGGGAAGGCTACGTGTTCATCGAAATGTGACGCGTCTCTTTCACTGTCATTTTGGTACTCTGAGAAAGGAACAAACTGAATAAGACGGTAAACAATATAAGTAACGTCAATATTTTTGTTGCTTTAATACGAGAGTATGTAAGAAAATCAGTTTTCAGTGCGTGTGTTTTGGGGTCCTCATTTTAAACTCTAATAAGAACAGTTCAGAATGAATCATACTCCAATCCCACTATTCCCCCTGACAGTCCTTACTACCCCATGACAAGTGGGTCCCAGTTACCACGGCATGGCGCGTCCTAAGATTGGAGGGAGGAACGGCCTTCAATATGGAGGTTAGCAGCGAATATATTGAATAACAGTCGCGGGCAGCCGACAAGGGGTGGTCCTCTTGCTTGGAGGTTGGGAGAGGTGCTTACACCTCCTTGCCATAAAAACTGGCCGTGTTACGAAACAGATACACGTGTCCCGGACGTGGACTGATACTTCGGTAAGAACTAAGAAATGGAAAATGGACACCTCTTTAGGAAGTGGGATGGGAGAACATGGACTGGACTGATCTGGCTAAGGATAGGGACAGTTGGCGGGTACTTGAATATGAGATAATGAACTTTCGGGTTCCATACAATGAGGGAATTTCTTGACTAGCTGAGAACATGTTAGCTTCTCAAGAAGGATTCTGCTCAAAGGAGTAGGTAAGTCAGTAAGTCAGTCAGTAAGTAAGTAAGTCCTTGCTACCACTGAGACATTATCTCAACAAAGACAGGATTTTTTTCTATTCCATGTTGATAGACGTCCATGTCACGTGTTACCAGCCATCGCGGGATATTTGTTTCCGCTTCGCGTTTATATTTAAATTTATGATCTGCAATATTGTACTTTAACGCTAGAAACAGATGATCATCGCTTGGCGGCGAACTCCCCAGATATATTGATAATCACCGTAACATTTTAGTTACAAAAGCATGCCCTGTGTTAACATACTGACCTTTTTCGCATGCGATGTATTTAATTATACTGTCACGTTGATCGGACTATGTGACTTGGAAAGGTAAGTTGATTGGTAAACAATGGACTAGGAAGGATGTTTTAGGATGCGGTTCTGGCGTATGTGAGGATTTTTCCTACAATTGCCTTGAACGTTTAAAGGGACTACGAAAACTAAGTCAGCGGGGTCCTATACGAGTCAAGATTTGAAGCTATGGTCTGCAGAATACAAAGCAGAAGTAATAACAATTCGTTTACTACCTTCGACTGCAATGTGAGAAGGGTCCGGGGAAGATCATGGAATACAGAGGGAGAGAGACTAAAAGAAACACATATTGAAGGATGAAAATGGAGAAAAGGATAGAAGAAGACCAGAGCAAAACGACAGGAATAAAAGCTGAAGTGTTGAAGTATCCTTAATTGAACGATAGCTATGGGATATAACACGGAGAGAAATCCAAATACGGTAAGAGGAAGAAATGCTTTCCTACTGGCAGCGTCGAAGAAACTAGGTCACTTTCTATAGCGCAGGGAAATGAAAGACCTACTGTAACTCTGAAATCAATCTTCATAATGAGAGACAATACTCCTGACACATTAATCTATATCTGTTACGGAAAATAAATAAAGCCACATTCGACAGCTCCAACTCACGCTTCCCTCTGCAGCTCGGTAACACCTCGGAAGACATAAGATTCTGCCACCAAAACTTTTAGTTGAACTGTAATCTTCATATGAAAATCACATTTCTGATAGAAAAAGGTTTTGCAACAATGATTTATCTGTTATGTAAAATGTATTTCTAGCCTTGGTTTCTTCCTTTACTGCATCTCTATTCGGAATAGTAGGGGACCAGATATCAAATACCGCTAAGGCTACCTATTATCACTGCTTATCATTTGATGCTGGGTACAAATTGAATGACGAAAGACATTATTAGCCGCACCGTCTAGACCCGCACTGGGGCCCCCTCAGCCACCTGTAAAATGCGTAACGGGTCTCTATCGATAAAGAGGGGCGTAAAGTTGAAGAACACAGCATTGCTGCAACTCATTCTTCTTACATTGGTCTAAATCACTGACACTTTTTCGTGAAATGCCAGATTGGACATACTAAGCAATCGCACCGCATTTATTACAGTTACTCTTATCACCCTTCAGGTGTCTATCCGTTCAGCCAACACAGAATTTTGGAGGATAATATTAAAAGGGGTCTAAAAGAAATGGGTTGGGATGGTTTTGCTTGGATTCATCTGGTCAAGGATATAGAAAATAAGCGGGCTCTTGTGAATAGAAATGGACCTTTGGGGCTCATAAAAAGTCAGGCATTTGTTGACCGTTGGAGGAGCTATCAGCTTCACAAAAGACACGTTACTCCATGGAGTTAGTGAGCTGCGGTCTGGTCTATTTTCAGGCATTGTACCAGTCTTTGCACAAAAGGACTAGGGAAAAGCCGATTCCTCGTCGTGATTGTAACCCGAGACCTCTCGAATTCAAAGTGTTGCTAACCACTTGACCTTGCTTTTTATATCTACAGGCATTGAGAAGTGGTACAAAAAACAGCCATGATGGTTGGTTTCAGGATTGAAATTCGAGCCCAGGCACTTCGGAAAACTAAGAAGACTTAACCACTCAAATTAAAAAGTTTTTTCCTTTAGTACTGGTGGGGCATGCGGTGGCGCAATTGCTTGAGACACTGCGCTACAATCCCGAAAGTCGCGGGTTCAATTCCCGACGGTGTTATTGGAATTTTTCATTGATCTGATCCTTCCGCCTGCCCTACGGTCCTGGGGTCAACACAGCCTCCAACAGAAATGAGTACCAGCAATATTTCTTGGGAGTAAAGGCGGCCGGTGCATAGGGCTGACAACCTTACCATCTTCATGTGCCGATTGTCATGAAATCTGGGAGTCTCAACCTCCTGGAACCCTCAGGGCCTGTCCAGACCAGTAACGGGATTGCTTTACCCTTTAAACAGGACAGACGCCTTCAGTTTCAAAACTGGTGTGAAAAGGTAGGACGTCGCAGAACGTGCATTTGCCTGCGATAACGCCAGGCGCATAACACAGCGGCTGGAGAAGTTGCCGCTACAGAACGGGGATACAGTAAATGGGTCTGCATGATGAACAGCACTGACAAGCATTTGGCAGAACGACCATCCTGCACAAGTGGTCTCAGTTATTTTCTGATTCCGCAGTACATATAATTAATTAATAGTGTTTGTTACATAATTCGATAACGATTCAGTTAACTGAGTGAAATTCTGTTTTGATGATATATATATATATATATATATACACAAGCAAAACAGAATTTCATATATATATATATATATATATATATATATATATATATAAGGTAAAGTGATCCCGTTACAGGCCTGATGTGGCCCAGAGGGTGGGTAGAGGTATAGTTCTACTCTTCCATGACCGCGGCACTAGAGGGGGTTGAATGGTCAGCAACACGCCCCGGCCGCACTTTATCCCCGGGAAAGATGCGGTACCCATTTTACATGAGGGTGGGTGGGCACCAGGGCCGGTCTGGACGGGCGGAAAATCTCGCCCCCACCGAGATTCTATCCCGGACATTCCAGCCCGTAGCTCAGTCGCTATACCGACTGAGCTTCCCCCCCCCCCCCCCCCCCCCCCCCCCCCCCCCCCACAAAATAAAAAAAAAAAAAGAAAAAAACAATAAGATAGGGATTATGAAATATAAGAAAATTTGGAAAAATTTAATTTTTAATTTATTGGGGGGTGGGGGGGGGGGGGGGGGGGGGGGGGAAAGGAAGCTCAGTCGGTATAGCGACTGAGCT
>Ga0131853_10020938_pt1 | contig 11874 bp, 9 predicted proteins | sample TergutLab28metaG_FD_92764 | JGI IMG/M metagenome (GOLD analysis project Ga0131853, IMG submission 92764) | Labiotermes labralis P1 segment gut microbial communities from Petit-Saut dam, French Guiana - Lab288 P1 (version 2) (version 2) | ecosystem: Host-associated > Arthropoda: Insects >...
AAAAAAAAGTTTTCGGGAAAAATTATAAAAAAAATAAAAAAAAAACCCCTTTTTTTAAAAAACCCCCCCCCCCCCCAAAAAAAAAAAATCTTGCCATTTGTGAGATAATGTGAAAAAATGTGGTAGAGCTGGTCAGGCCACAGATGACAGTATGGTGCATGCTCATTGCATGCTGAATACCTGTCTACACATACACACTCAAATCATGTAATATGTATTGGTCCTCCACTGCAACCATGGCTGCACAAACGTGCCTCATTGTTATGTTGTACATACATTGCCTGTCTTGTTCATTAACGATTAGAAGTTTGTATTTTTTTTCTGTTGGGGGTAGGGTGAGCCTGAGTACTTTGGTGCTGTTGTCATTCCTGGGCCTATTGTACCAGCCCTGGATGATAGGTGGATCAATATGGAGTATCAATGGAATGATGATTGACAAGAAGAGTAAATTACTTGTAGTGAAACTTGTCCTAGTGCCACTTTGTCCATCACAGATTCCACATGCACTTACCTGGGATTGAGCCTGGACATTCTCTGTGAGGAACCAATGACCAGTTGTCTTAGATGTGGTATGGCCACCCAGATTACCCCTTTGTTCAATTACTGAATGAAATCTTTCTTTGCCAACACTATCCAACAAACTTATTGTGAATCTGCCAGATATATCTTGCCAATTTGAGGTGTGGCCTCTAAGTAATTTCATATATTAACATGTATCATAGGCTTACATCTTGAAACCTGTGAACATTTTCTGGAGAGCGTATGATGTCCTTAGGTATTATGCATTGTTTGAAAGACATATTGCTTTTTTTATGCAAGCTTTGTATGTAGATGTTACATGAATGTGTCATGTATGAAATTTTTTCCACTTGTTCAATCCATAATTTTAGTTTTTAAGTCATTTCTGTCCAAGTCCTTAATATTTAAATTCTTGTGAATGATTTGATCAAGTGTATCATACAGAGTGTCCCAAGTCTTAGGGTCAGTACAGGTAATTCTAGTCAGAAATGTTATATATGCATGGATCTGACTTGCAGTGTTATTTACATTAAATAGAATAAGGTAGATAAAACTGTGTTTTCTTTATTTCAGTAATGTACTTTATTGTAAGAAGAGAGATACTTTGTTAGTATCACATATTTTTAGCCATGTTTTTGTATTCTTTGAACTGAACTGTCTCATCAATGTATTACACAGTTTTCATATTATCAGATATAGGCCTTCACCAATTATATAAGCTTCAACTCTTTGATAATGGCCCAGGTGGGCTAATAAATGTTTGAGTTGTATTAAAGATAGTTAGGTGTTCCCCGTAACAAGGTAAGTGGTTGGTTATTTGATTTTCATGACCTAAGTAGGATATACACAGTAGATTTGTAACTTTAAAAAATAGTACAAACCTGGTAACTGTTGTCAGTCAGAGCCATATGCATATGATATTTCTGACTCAGAATTACCTCTGGAATTAATTCATATGGTCATGACTTTTAAGTCCTGAGAATCTAGTTAAAGTTCACGTGAATTGGTATGCATGTTGGACACTGCCCATCATATAATTTTTATTATATTTGGTAGCAAAACATCCATTGTAGCTATTAGAGGGGAGAGTAGTCTGTACTGGAAATAGATAATAGGCCCAACGTGATGATGGAGACATTTTCTGAAATGTTGTTTCCCTAATGTATAATGTACAGTATATGTATGTCAGTTTAAAATCGCACCCTGATCACAAACTTTCAGATGGAACTTAAAATTTTTGTGTTAAAATTATAAGAATCTCATAGAAGTTTTATTGGTACATGGCAGTGGGGCGAAACTGAGTCTCTTGGTAATGCAGCTGGCTCTGCTGGCCCGTGATGGTAGATGAGTATGAAGCATAGCTGGAATGATAATTGGCAAGAGAAAACTGAAGTACTAAAGAGACCTGTTCCAGCACCAGTATGTCCTCCACAAATCCTGCATGGACAGCATTGAGATTGAATGTGAGCCTTCACTGTGAGAAGCTGGTTTCTAACTGCTTGATTTATGTTGCAGCAAACTCCTGCAAAAATTCGTATTTTGTAAGAAATTATAAAAATGTCTCCTACAGGATGCTAGTGTGATGGAATAGAACATCGTCTCACTGAATGGATATTTCATGTGTTCTCTGTTGTAATTAAAGCATGAAAAATTAGTGGTTTTACTGACATAATGTGTTTGTGAACTTTTTCTGCAGAAGAAAATCATGATTATGATCTGTTTGGCGATCCTTGGGGTCATCTTGGCTTCAACAATTGGAGGATATTTTGGATTGTAATGTGATTCATGGTAGGCACAGTTATTTTGTACATGTTATTTCTATTACTTTAAATTTTGTTTAGGCTTAATCTCTATAAAATTATATTACAAGAAATCAGTAGGTATATTATATCATTCACTTAAGTACCATAATTGTCTATGAAAATAAACCCAGAAATTTTATCCCAAGTAGAAGAAATAGATTGTGTATAATGCAGAATGTGTAATGCATAATGAAGAGCTTCATGATCTGTACTCTTCATCACCTTTTGTTCAAGTGATCAAAGCAAGGAGGTTGAGATGGGAGAGAGGAGAAATGCCTACAGAGTTTTTGTGGGGAAACCTGAAGGAAAGAGACCACTCAGAAGACTTATGCATAGATGGGAGGATAATAATAAAATTGATGTTAAAGAACTAGTGTTATAGTGAAGTAAAGGATTCATCTGACTGAGGACAGGGGCCAAGGGTAGGCTGTTGTTTACATGGTAAAATGCTGGGAATTTCTTGAGTAGCTTATGAATTAGGACTCTGCTCCATGGAGGTAGTTGGAAGAATATATGATATTCCAAATTAGAATTTGAGTAGCAGTGGAAGCTTATTAAGTGTCCTGAAATTTGTAAAGAAGAATGGATTCACTATTGCTGATTAGAAAAATTGATACACAGCAAAATTCTATCAATCCAGCCTGCACAGGACTGGACATGCAGAATTGTCAAATATTCTGGATTATCGTATGGTACTTCTATTGACTTAAGTTCTTACAGGTAATTTTTTGTTCTTCCTCCATTACTTGACCTGTACAATTAATTAGGGAAGTATTTCATTTGGATATTTCCTTCATATGCTGGTTTAGGGTCATCAGAGTTCTCTTCTTAGCTGAAAAAGTTGATGGAGTAAGAAACATGGGTTTAGGAGAACCATGATGCTTTATGTATAGATACTCTTCGAGGCCTTCTTGAACATGTCCCTGAGATCTGTCTGTCTCAGTCATTAGGCTTTTTTCTTGTACAAAGCAAGACTTCCAGTCTTGGGGATTACTCTTCTTTAGTACCAGATTATCAGGATTTAAGAATTATAAGACAGGTTAAAGGAATTTTTGCTGCAATTTATACTGGCTGTTTTGTGTAGATAATGGGAATGTTATGTACAACATGGCGTTTCTGGTTTGTTCTCTTTCTCTAGTTTCGAAATCTCAAGGCTTAGTGGACCCAAACTGATTTTTTAGTTTTTCTGTACAGTTTTTAAACACATTTTTTTCTTGTAAATATTAAGCAAGTAGTGCTGACTGTATGCTCATAAGAGCATGTTTTTACTTATCCATTATTGTTGGCTGATTTGAACCAAATGTTGAATGTGCAGACCAATTTTAGTACATATCCACTATAAAATTCTCTGCGCTTCTTGGATTATTACATGCAGATGCAAACAATGAAACTGATACAGTTTTGCAATATTGATGTAGATGCACCAGGTAAGTTACTCTTTTACTGTGGTAATCTTTGTTTATTACAGGTTGTGGAAACATGTTGAGGTCATCTTCGATCAAGTGAACAAGTCAGTATCAGAATGTAACGTCTCCCACTGGCTGCACTGGTGGTTATGCATCAGCAGAGTCATGTATTGTTTACACAAGTTCTTGTTTAAGGTTATGTTGTTACAAGGAAGAAGTTGTAATTATTGGCATACTTTTCCAATGTAAATATAATTTAACTTTTTGCAGATAAAATAAGATTAAGCTAAATGATGGCAAGCACATTCCTACCTGTCATGTTAGCTTGGTGCTGGGTGGGTAGTAATATGAGCATCCAAAATTGTGTAACATAGTGGATCTAGGGGAAACCACAATTTGACATATTCAGTAATTCATACAAAGGTGCTTCTTGAAGTCAGGGACATTACATTAAAACACAAGCCCATGTGAAACTAAAAGGGTACATTACCCTAGTGGGACACTGAGATCCTCTGTTAGTAACAGTGATATATAACATATATTCCGGCTTTATGTCATGGGTACAAGATGCTTGCAATGCTTTCTCCTATTTTATCCCTGTTTGCCAATGAGGCAACTACTAACTTAACCCATTCGCATCTGTAAGCATGCACATGGCTCATGCTACAGGCCACAATTACCACAAGCATTCTTTTACATAAAATTTGAAGCATTGCTTGAAGTCTTTCATTTAGCATCTGTGAGTGACATTGTGATAATGTGTGGTCTATAAAATTATTGTAGAAGTAGTGGGTGACATTGAGAGACTGGTGAACCTTTGTAGTAATTCGCTGATGAATATCCTTAATGTTTGTGATCACTTCTCCTAGGTTGGGCTACCTGAAGCAGGGAGGGATGCGGATGGGCTAATTCTGATGCTCAAAACATCTTAGCTTGTGTTGGCAGTATGAACAAAACAAGTTTCCCATTATTCCAGTAGAGCATCTACACCCTGATGGATGTTTCTTGCTTGTGATTATACCCATCTGGGAGGGCAGCATGCATCAGTATAACTTGGGAATAGAATTGGCTTCAAAGGTCTGCAGCCACTATTTGGCCACACATCATGGAGGAGGGTGGCTCAGTTTGATAATTTACAGCTGATTCAGTAATGTATTTATTGTTATATGCATTTAGTCATTTGTACTGAAGTGAAACCATATGACTGCATTATTTATTTACTTATTAATTAATTAATTTTTTATTCAAAGAGTGGTGAGGGCATGATGAATTCAGCTGACTTTATGAGCCTGAATGTAAACATTTTGCAGTAGCAATAATATAAGGTGTATAGCATTCATTTTTCCCCACACGTGATATATAGTTGCAGATAATTGAATTTTTGTTAAATAATGATTATATAGGGAACTAATAATTGTGAATGTTAACTATAGATAGGTTATTTAACAAGTTGTACAGAACAGATATTATAATATTGTAGTTATGTGGCAAACATTATATTTCACACACATTTTGGAGGAAAAATATGTTTAATTGCAGATTTTTCTTGGCTTCTCTCTTGGTGTGTAAAAATGTGTTTTTGTATCGCCTCTTGGGCAGAAATGGTCATGTTAGTGTGTTATATACAATAACTTCAACATGATTCATTTCATCAGAAGTGAACTTATAGCAGAGACTGAGAGGTGATGCATAGTTTTTGTAAAAACACGCAAAAACATATACATATATCCAGTTCTTCAAATTTCAAGTAATTTTTGTAATCTGGAAGTTGCTACTATGTATTGGTGTAGTAGGATGGAAGCTAACTCTGTTGTTACCACACACACATACATACACACACACACACACACACACACACACACACCTAGGTTAGATCAAAGGGGAGAGAGAATTCAACTTAAAAATAGGAATTGACTTTTTGTATTATCCTTACTATAGTGTCAGACATTTAAAAAAATGATGTGCACAATCAGCATCTGTTGAAAGTCTCCTTGGCCTAATGTTTACAAACTACTTGAAATTTTCCAACGATTTATTTACAAGCCTATACAGTCAACTGTTACAATGAGTACTAATGTGTTAGTGTTTGATTTTCACCCCAACATAAATGTAATTACTGTTAAAAGTGTTGGTGAGGTACCGTGCAATCTACACTGAGTACCACTAAAGCATCAGTACCCCTTCTGACCATTGCATAAATATACCGTGGAGACCCATTTTGATGTTCCTTCATTGAATTTAAAATAATTTCAATGACACCAAGTCAATGTCAGATTCATATTTCCTCCTATTTTGTATAAGTTTTCATGTTTTGTGACATGGATTGTTCAGATTGTAGTCTTCTGTGTTTTGATATCCTGTGGTGTTGTAGATTGTAGGTTGTAGGTTGACACTAATGTTTCAGAGGAATATGCTGCCTTCAGCTGCTTAGTTAAAGTAATTGTGCTGAACTCAACACTTGGTACATTGACGATATACATATTGGAAGTGGTAGAATTGAGAAACTAGCATGCAAAGTGCATTTTCTTCAGCTTTTCCATTTCACAGTTCCTGTTGGCCAGGACCAGGCTATGTTCCCTCTCCTCTTTCTGTAGTTCTGGTTGGTCACATTTCTAACAACTTTCCCATGTAATCTAAACACATCCTTGCCCTGATCACTTTGTCATCAACTTGAACCCTTATCCTTTAACCCTGAAGATGGAAGCAGCATGTTCCTCTGAAATGATAGAGTAAACCTACATAACCACTCAGTGTAAAAACAGGGAAAACCACTGTCTGAAGACTGCTCCATTTAGGACTTTTCTCAGTTCAATGTTCAAATCCACTGCTCCCCAGAGAAACCTTAAATGGGTGTTTAACTGCAGTGCTTTATCATTTTAGATGTCTTTATTCAAAATTCTCTGTACTGTGATAACATGGTGGTGGTGGTGGTGGTGGTGGTGGTGGTGGTGGTGGTGGTGGTGATACTTGCCCCAAATATTTGCTATTTTTTTTAACATCTTTGTATTATTCTGTTCTTTTTATGTGCTGTTTTTGCTGTATGAGATGTCATTATGAGACATAACCCAATAGTATGGACATTTTGATCAGTTTTCTGTGATAGTGTTCTACTCATATAGTTGTGTAATATGTGCTTATATGACTGATGTATACATGTAAGCATACATGTGAACAGAAGGTTCCACACAGGTATTTCTGTTTGTGGATAACTGATGGAGGAGTTAGCTTTCCTGGATTTCACAAAAATTGCCATTTGTTTTATTATTGTGAGTATTACTATGTTACTGTTTGAAACATATGAGTAATGTAGTTCATTTAATAAGTAACTAGGCTACTGGATGGATGACTGGAAAACTGGGGTTAAATTCCTGGTGGGGGTGCAGATGTTTCTCTTCCACTGTGTTCATACCAGCTAGGGGCCACTCATCCTTCTAAACAACAGGTAACAGGGAAATCTTTACCAGGCGGCAAAGTGGCCAGGGTGGGTTGCTCTTAAATCACCTTCATCTAGTGTTGGAGGTTAAACACGGAGCTATACCTCCACAAGAAGACAAGGACTTGTAGTGGACTGTGAGGCCAATCGTGTACCTTTTGCTGTTTGAAGAAATGGAGAAATTGTTAACAAAATCGCATTATCCTTTCTAGCACACACTTTATTTATAGTTTACTCAAGCTCACTGTTCTCTTTATGTGCCTTTTTTGACATTATTTGACTTAATCCAGTAGATAATAACAGTTTCATTGTATTGCATAAAGTTGCCAGGACAGCCTGTTGCTGTCATGCAAGAAGTTTGAATAAAGACCGCAAGATCATAGAGTAGCCTGTCGTTGTATAGGAACTTCTTTTGTGTGGTGTAACAGTCACCAAGCCTGAGTGGATCTTTCTTTCAGCTCTGTCAGTCCTGATTGTAACACAGATCTGTGTGTTATTGAAGGACATGTTTCTTAAAACTTCGAAGCTCCTGTCTTCCGTGTGTGACTGCTGGTACCAGAGCTTCAACTGTCACAATATAATAGTCCAGTGCTGGTTAGTTTGTTGTAAGTCAGTTTGTGATTCTTTTTTTCCATTGTAGCAATATATTGTCATGGTTAAAGTGCTGGTTACTGATTTTGTGCATGCAGTGAATGGAACATTAGAACTGCAATATGAAAATTTATTAATGTGCTGTTCCACTGTACAGTCAGTATTCTGCTGAGGTAAATTGGGTGTAATGTTGGCGTGGACAGTACAGTAAAATATAGTTCAGGCAACACAATGTTTTCTAATTGTTAAAAAAAAAAAAATAATGAGTATAGTCAGAAATGTATTTTTAAGTTTTTTAACTACTTAAATGAAACTAGTTCATCAGAATCGGAGTATTTATTAGGATCATTCCTTCTGTTTCTGCTTAATTTATTTGTAAAGTTGCTATTTGAATCAGTCTTTGCTGTTTCTCTAATTTCCATTACAATTTTCTTTTGTTGGTTCACATTATTCAGGATATAATTAAAGTTTGCTCTTTGTCATAAGCTATACTGCATTGTTTCAGCATGATGTCAGTGCTTATATACTGTCTCCTGGAATACTGATCCTAGAATACATTAAGTTATTTTTTGGTCAGGTACTGGAAAGGAATATTTGTGTTCCCTGAAATTTAGTATTTCTACATCATTACGAAACTACAGCAGAAGTTTTTATACTGATTTAGCAGCTTCATTATTCAGTGGACTACCACAGTTAGAAAGTTCCATTCATTTATCTGCATTCAAGCAAGATTACAATATTGTCACTGACGTTTTGACACCACTGTTGGTATTGTCATTAATTAAACAACAAATAAAAGTTCAAACAACTGCAGTATCAAAAGGTTGGACATTTACAGCAGAGCATAATTTTGACTGAGATAAAGCTAGAATGAGGTGAAATATGAAGTCATTAGCTTTTGTGGGAGCTAGTAATTTTATTATTTGATTACTGGATGACAAATAATGGGGAAAATGAAATTTATGTACTAGTACACATGTAGTGTCTGAATGTGCCGTGCTTCCGATTTCAAGTAGAGAATGAATAAATGAGTATTTTATGTTTTTGGAGATCACATTGTGGTCTGTTTCATAATGTATGTTGAGTGATAATTTCTGTACAGTTTTGTAGTATTGTTTGAGTGTTTCTGCAGAAAAAAGAGTGACAGTACATTTCATATCAAGCATCAGTTGCCTGTGGAGGAACTGCAAAGCTCATGAGTTTTAACATTTGACCCTTTCCCATCCTCTGCCAGAATGTGTCTGGTATCAAACTTTGCCTGTTCAAGCCCCCTGTTGGGGGCCACTTTATAAGCATGTGCAATCTGCTTGTCTTTGCCCTCTACCTTCTTTGATATATATTCTAGTACTTCATTACAGTAACACTAGATGGCAGGCATTCTATATTTTCCTATACCAAAGTGTCTTTTTCAATTTTTGTACAAATTAATTTGTAACTGTTAGATGTGAGATTGAGGATAGAAGGGAAGGGAAAGGGTTAATATGCTCTGTGATGTAGATAGATCAGCAAGTGTAAGTTTACAACCTTGTTCTCTTTTGAAAACAGTTACGTAATAGTTACAGCACATGTGAAGGCTTTGCAGATTTCAAGCACATTAATTACAATGTTTTGTGTGTAGGTTTTAGCTAGTTTTGTACTATATAATAATTAGAATTGAAGTTTTAACAAAACATGAATGAAATGTTTTATAGTAAGTATTTTTTTGGAAAAGGAGTTGTAAAGGAATGTATGTGAGTGAAAGCAAGAATGCCTGCTGTACAACACTGTAAGTTTGAGCATCATAGTCTGAGTGGACCCTGATTATTGAATGACACATTACACCACTCAAAGTAGACTTGCCAGACAAGAAGTATGGCTGTAAGAATAAAAGCATTAACACACAGTCTAGTTAGAATAATCAGCAGAAAAGAATCTTGTGTGTCAGTTTTTCTGCCAAGAACTCTTTAAATACATCACAGCATGACTGCATCCATTTGAATTGATGTGGTTACAAAAGTTAAAAAAGTGAGGCTACATTATGTAGATAGGCTGTACATCTGAGGTATTTCTTAGGTAATCTGATGTCTGTGGTAGATTGAAAAATTCTTAGTATTATATATTATATATGAATGTTTTACTGCCTGTATATTGAAACTTGAATGACTTTAAATCTTCTGATTTTGTTCCTGTACTGTTGTGTGTTCTTGAAACTGTACAAACAAGGCAATATTATTAATAACTTCTCCCATAATCATTACTTTCTTGTGGGGGGGGGGGGGGGGGGGGCAGAGCTGTGGGCTGCATCTCAGCAGGCAGTCCACAAGTGTTGGTTGTACATGTCAGTTCACTAACATCAGTTGCTTCTTTACAGCATACAGGTTTCAAGAAAGTTGGTGTGATTGATGTATTGATTTCTTGCTGGGACATTATTGGATTGTTTGCCAAAATTAAATTTTTTACTACTCAAAGCATGATAATATTCTGTGTTGGTAATATGTGGTGTTTGCAGCTCTGTCAGCTGGTGTGAAGTGACTGAGTTTACTAAATGGAGATGATGACACCATTTTGAAATTGCAGCATTCGTTCATTCATTTATTGATTCGTTTGAGACACAGCATTGAATTTCGTTGATACTAAGTTTTCTTTTATATTGCAAAAAGTGCCTATCCCAGGCTTGTCAAATTCAGAACAGAGTTGCAAGGAAAATTTAAAATCCAACAAGCAACCGTGGGATGCAGCATGTAATGTTACATTCTCTCGTCATTCTTCGTGTTTAATTTTACAGGGTTTTTTGGTTATATTATGCAATAAAAGTAATATATCAATGTCTGTGAAAAGTTACTTAATTAATGACTGACTGAGCAAGTAGCACGTTTTCAAAACTATTTATTTTAATTTCATTGGCTGTAAAACAAAAAATTAGTAAAATGTGCTAAAATTGAACATATTCTCAATTACCAAGTGATTTGGAAGTAATAAGTGAGAAAGCAGGATAACTTACTCCAGAAGTGTGGTTGTGATAATTCTACATTAAATTACTGTATATAAAATATGTACCTTTATCTTTTTTAGGAAATGTACCTTAACTTCTACACTTTACTACTTATTTCTGATGGGAGGTGTGACTGAGGATCAAAACAATCTCCAGGTTGATAACTGTGTGTAAATATAAAGATTAAATGTAGGAAGGAATAATATGGGTAGACAGGTCTTGGCAAACAAAAAGGTTTTCATATTCCACTAGAATGTCTGCTGTTGTGTTCTGGAAGAAGCACAGTAAATCTTTATAAATATCTAAACATGGGCAGGCCACATCAAAATTATCTGTGGGTTGTATGTTTCACAGTCCTGGTGTATGCTGTCTCATACATACTTTCCTCATAAGTTAGAGTTTTCTATGTGATTTTAGGCTTCTGACATGATGTAGATGAGATATTTGCTCTTCTGGGATGTGATGCAACATTGATTGGTATTTACTTGCTGACATTTCAGGACAGGCTGTTGGCCCCACAACATCAGTAACTAACAAACAATGCTGCATAACATACCAGAAGAGTGAAGACTTAAATTTTTTTTCTATTAGAAATGGTGTGCCAAATTTTATACATACTTCGAAGTGCTTTTTGAAACATAATTTTAGTTTTCACCAACCAACAATAGAAAAGTACTCCTGTACAAACCCAAAAGAAAAGGGGATTTTATGATGGTAAATATTACCATATTTGCCAAAGGCCATTGAATTTAAATTCACTGATTTTTTTATTCTTCAGTTTTTACTTCTGAGATCGTGGACAAAGAGCAAGTGGATTTGTTTAGGCTTATAATTGCACCAGAATTGTGATTTGTAATGCCAGCCCTGCACTTCTTCAGACGTATGTAAGAAGACCAGAGTATCAACTTAAAATGGATTTCTTCCATCCTGCAAATGACCTCTTGTTAGGATTATGGTCCTGTGTGGTATGATGCTGTTTAGTTTGGTAGACAGATGCTAGTTTGGGATGTGCTAGTGATATGCCAGAAGCTTACTTACTTACTTACTTACTCCATGGTGCAGAGTCCTTCTTGAGAAGCTAACTGGTTTGCAGCTAGTCAAGAAATTCCCCACATTTCACAGAACCCGAAGGTTCATTACCGCACTCACAAG
>Ga0131853_10020939_pt1 | contig 11874 bp, 7 predicted proteins | sample TergutLab28metaG_FD_92764 | JGI IMG/M metagenome (GOLD analysis project Ga0131853, IMG submission 92764) | Labiotermes labralis P1 segment gut microbial communities from Petit-Saut dam, French Guiana - Lab288 P1 (version 2) (version 2) | ecosystem: Host-associated > Arthropoda: Insects >...
TAAGCCGCGCCCAGAGCAATAATCAGCGGGGCACCGGCAACAGTTGCAATAATAAAAACAGCGGCCCCTACAGCCACCTGGGTTTTAACCCTGGCTAAACCCGTATACCTGTAATTATGCGCAGTTTGTACCATGCAAAAAAACAGGAGGCCAAAAACATTCATATGAAGCAGAACCATAAAAATATCAGCAATTAATGTAAGCCCCATAGCAATAATCAAAATAATTTGATCGCGCCGGCCAAGAGCTGTACCATCCTTTGCAATAAAAGCATTAACGAAAAAACATGCTATAATAATAACCTTTACCAAAGGGTCAATAGAATCACCGAACATATACACCATCTTCTTATAAAATTATTTATAGTGAGTTAACTTAAAAATACTCAAGCTTGCTTGAAGGTATTTTTAAGTTAAGCGAACGCCTTTAAGCGAAACACCGCTGGTGTTGAGCTTAAGAGAATTTGGCTTTAGCCAAATTCTGTTGATTAACTTTTGTTTTTAAAGTTAATCAACTATATGTATTGCTTTTATAGCCCTATCTCTTCATCATTCACCGGCCCAAACCCAAGATATTTAACACCTCTGTATTTGAGCACACCTGCCTCTCCCTTAGAAAGGAAGGTAGCCTCAGTGTTTGTCAGGTTAAATACATATTCCTTATCCTCTTCATCAGCAAAAGTGACTGAAACCTTACGCTCTCTCAAACTGCCAATCTCACTGACCACTACTTTGACCCAGGCAATTTCTTCGCCGCTGTCACTCTCCATTTTCTTATACAGCCGCTTAGAAAAGAAAATTTGAGCTGTGGCAGCAATAATAAGAAAAACAGCAGCAACGCCTGCAAGTATAGCTATATATACATAGGGATTTACCCCAAGCCTTGTATAAAACTCTATAATACTAATGGCACTCACCTAGCAATTATTCTTTAGATTTTAACCTGAAAACATTTTGAATCTATAGTTCTCGTCCTTATAAGTTATGGCTATTTCAGCAAATCCGGCAAACACAGGCTCTGACAATTTAAGCAGAATTGGGTCAAAGTGAGTACCGGCATCCTTTAAAATCAGCCTTATAGCTTCATCATGACTCATAGGTGCCTTATAAGGCCGCTCACTAATAAGAGCATCATACACATCGGCTATAGCCATAATACGGCCGGCTAAGGGTATATCCATCCCTTCGAGGCCGCCGGGATAGCCTGTACCATCCCACTTTTCGTGGTGTGCAATTATAAGCTGCCTGGCCACGTAGAGAAAGTAAGAGTCATCACCCAGCTCATTAATGGCCTGATCAAGTAAATGTGCCCCGAAAATAGTGTGTTTCTTAATAATACCAAATTCAAAAGGGGTTAACCTGTCCGGCTTAAGTAATATTCTATCCGGTATAGCAACTTTACCTATGTCATGAAGCTTGGCCGATTTTATTAAACTATACGCAAATTCATGCGATACAGTGTATTTATCATGATTTAACTTCATCAAGTTATTTATCAAAAGCTCAATATAGGCTGTACATCTTTTAACATGAGCCCCTGTTTCATTATCGCGGATAGACGTAACATTAGCCAGCATTTCTAAAACAGAATCCTGAGTTTTTTGAAGCTGTTCTGTCTTAGCTATAACCATTTGCTCCAGTTGAATTTTATAGGTCTGAAGCTCTATATGATATGAAACCCGGGCTTTAACCACATTCGCTGAAATAGGTTTAAGCACATAATCAACGGCCCCCATCTCAAAGGCTTTACGCTCACTTTCGCGCCCTTCAATTCCCGTAAGAAAAATAACGGGGATATCCAGCCAGCGGTAATCAGATTTTAGCCTTTGTATTAAATCATATCCGCTAATACCGGGCATTTCAATATCAAGCAGTATCAAGTTAGGAACCATTTTTTCAAGAAACTTAAGCGCCCGCTCGGCTGAAATGGCGGCATATATTTTATAGTCCTGCTGCAAAACTTCCTGCAGCAGCCTGAGATTATTAGGGTCATCATCAACCAGTAGAATCGTTTTTTTCTCAAATAGGTAATCACTCATAAGTTATGTGTCCCCTTCAAAGCTCTGTTTGTCAACAGCTCCGTTTTGTACTAAGTTTAGAGCCAGCGGTCAATAAGCTACATCGTTAATTTCACGACTTATTTTAAGTCACTTTTCGTCAGTGCCTCCTAGCAGATCAGCTTTGCATATGCGTCGTCGGCACTTCCTCAATTGACCTAAAATAAGGCTCGTGAAATCAAGACATCCATTATTGACCGCTGGTTCTTACTTTAAAATAGACTCAACAGCAAGTAGCGCCAGCTCATAATCAAATTCATTTACATACATAGAGATACCCCGCAGAGAGTCAGAGCTGCTTTTATCCAGATTCATGCTTTTAAACTTTTCCATTACAGTATCAACAGCCTCAGTATCAAGCATATCAAGGCCGCTTTTAAGTGCCAGCAATAAGCTTTCACAAGTTTTAATGTTTTGCATATCACCCTGCCCGGCACCGCTCTTATTTACAGAGCTGCCAAGCGCAAGCTCAAGCCGTCTGCCAAGCGCTTTTAAATCACTTACAAACTTGGCATGGTTTTTGTTCAAATATTCAGCCTGATTATTTCTTAAAGATACCTCAAAGCGCTTGGCTATTTCTGAAAGCTCATACTGGCCTACATTAGCAAGAGATGATTTCAATGAATGAATCTCTATCCTGTAATTTTCCATATCTCCGCTTTCAAAGTGCATTTCTAACTTAGCGGTCTTGGAGGGAAGAGTACTCACAAAAGTTGTAAGCACAGCCAAATATATTTTTTCACTGCCCTCAAACTCTCTAAGGGCTAAATAAGGCTCTATACCATTGATTTCATTAAGTTTTTTAAATAATTCTTCGTTATCCGAAAGATAGCCCTCTATCTCAGCCTTTTTTTCATATATCAATTTTTCTTTTGGCAGCCAAGTTTCAAGAACTCTGTTTAGCTCATCAATCTCTATAGGTTTTGATATAAAATCGTTCATCTGATTTGAAAGAAACCATTCTCTCATATCGTCAAAGGAATTTGCTGTAAAAGCAATTATAGGCACAGTGCTATATTCACTATTTCCAGCCCTGATATTAGCAGTAGCCTCTACCCCGTCCATCCCGGGCATCATATGATCCATAAAAATAATGTCATATTTTTTACGGTTGCAAAGCTCTATAGCAGCTCTGCCTGAAATAGCAACATCAAGCGTGGCACCGTAAGTCTTTAACATTTCCTCTGCTACTATTAAGTTTACTTCATTATCATCAACCACTAAAATCTCTGTATTTTCAAGCTGAAAGCTGCCCATTTTATTTTGGGTTAAGTTTTCAAAAGATCTGCCTATACCGCTGCTAAGAGGCATATCAAGAACACTGGCCAAATCGCTTATAAGTACAGGTTCAAACAACAGACTTACTTTAGTGCTTATTTCTGAGGCATTTTGGGCAAGCTCTTTTACCGCAATCATCCTTTTTGAAGCAAGTTTGTCCCTATGCCCTTCAATAAACGCACCAAACTTACTATCCCAATATATAACGTGAGTGTAGTCATCTTTAGCTATTAATTCTAAGAACTCTGTCTCATTACAGATTACATGATAAGGTATGAATAGGTCACATAACATTTTTTCTAAGCCCTTACCCGCCGGAGAGGAGGAAAAGAGAAGCACTTTCTTTTTGGAAAAATCTTTGACATATGCCAATTTTTCATTGCTCTTTACAAGCTGCGGCAACTCCAGAGTAAATACAGAACCCTCTCCAAACTGGCTTTGCACATATAGATCACCGTCTAAACTATTGGCCATTGTTTTAGAAATAGCCAAACTGAACCCGCCGCCTGTACCCGATGATGCGTTTGTTCTAAGCGCAGCTTCTTGAAAAAACGGATCCAGCTCAAAAAGGCTATCTTTATTTTCAATACCAATCCCTGTATCTTCCACAGAGAATTTTATTAGCAGTTCATCATCCTTTTTATGCTCGCCCGATACCAGCAATTTTACATAACCTGTATCTGTGTACTTTATTGCGTTATCCAAAAGGCTTGATAATATCTGATTAATCCTTAAATTGTCACCAACCAGTAAAAGAGGTAAATCAGCCGCCACATCCAAAAAAAAGTCTAATTTTTTCTCAGAGGCTTTGGCACCGGCAGCGGAGGCAGCAGCACGCAGTAAGGAAGCAAGCTCATATTCTGTATTCATTGGCTTAAACTTATTTTCGTCAATTTCAGAAAGAGCTATTATATTATTTATTGTTTTCAAAAGAGATTCTGCCGCTGTTAATACATTGTTCAAATAATGGGCCTGTATATCATTAAGCTGAGTAAGGCTGAGAAGATTACTCATACCCATTATAGCATTCATAGGCGTTCTAATCTCATGACTCATACTTAAAAGAATATTAGTTTTACAAAACTTTCTACCTTTCCCGGTCTGGTCACTTATACAAAGACAGATAGCCTCAGAGCTTGCCGTTACAAATGCTTCAACATGTGAATCGCTATAGCTGTAAGGCTTTAAATTGCGAAAAGCTTCTGCGCAGATTTCAGTTATGCCGCTAACGATTTTAGCCTCATATCCGGCAGAAAGCGCAGCATGAAGACCAGCTCCCCTTATCTCAGAATTTTTAGAAAAGCCTAAGGTATTAAGGGCTGCATCGTTTGAAAGAAAAACTCTAAGCTGTGAATCCATCATCAAAATCACGTCATTCGAACTTTTCAGCAACAATTCCTGCTGCTCTTTAAGGGGTATGGACGGTTCTGTATAAATTGATTCCACTATAATTCTCCCTGCCTTTTTATGAAAATGCAAAGCTATTTGCTTATGAATAAATAATTAGGTATGCCATTTTCTGTAGTAGGGTGAATCTCTCCTTGAATAAGTGGTCTTATATAGTCATTACATTCTTTAGTTGGGAAATTACCTTCTTCATTAATCCATTCCCTTGGAATTTTTCGCTCTACATTGGCTACGTCAGAAAGGGCACATGAACCTATTTTCATTGTGTATACCGGGTCCCTTTCACATTCAATAGTCATCATTATACCGCTTTTACCGGAGAGGGCAGCTTCTACCCCAGCGCGGCCAACAGCGAAAGATTCGTTAATATCTGTGGCTGAAACAAGGTGCCCAGCACATCTTTGCAGCAGAGAAAACTCAATTGCTCTAACCTTGCAGTCAAGCCTTTCTTTTATATGCGCACAAAGAAGCGAGGCGGAGCCGCCTAAAGTTTTGTGACCAAAATTATCGGATGATAGATCACCGGCAAGCTCTGCAAAATAGCGGCCCTCCGGAGTTTTTATACCCTCAGATATAACCACTATGGCGGCTGGTTTATTTTCTCTTACCTTAGCCAAGTCAACAAAAAACTTTTCAAGATCAAAGGGAACTTCAGGCAGATAAATAAGATCAGGCGAATCATATCTCTCTTTTACAAGAGCAGCGGCGGCAGTAAGCCAGCCGGCATTTCTCCCCATAATTTCAACAACCGTCACATAAGGTATATCGAAAGATTTAACATCAAGATAAATTTCAGAACAGGTGGTGGCTATATATTTAGCGGCAGAGCCAAAACCGGGAGTATGGTCAGTTATAGGGAGATCATTATCAATTGTTTTAGGCAACCCCACAGCTAAAATCTCATGACCATGCTCACGGAGGTATATGGAGATTTTATTTGCAGTATCCATAGAATCATTGCCGCCGATATAGAAAAAATAGCGGATGTCATTTTCTTTGAGAGTATTTAGAATTTTGCCGTAAACTTCTTTACCGTTTTCACTTTCAGGATTTGGAAGTTTGTAACGGCAAGAGCCTAAATAGCCCCCCGGCGTAACTTTAAGACGCTCAACTTCTTCCGTTGTCAAGTTCATTTCTATAAGATTGTTATTAATGATGCCCTCTATACCGTGGAGCGCTCCGTAAACCTTTCCTATTTCAGAAGATGCAGACGCTTTTTCATATACGCCGGCAAGTGTCGCGTTAATGGCCGCTGTCATACCGCCGCTTTGAGCTACTATAGCATTACCTTTAATGCTCATAATCCACCTCTTTTGTTAGTATTTTAAAGTTGATGAAAGATTATAAGAGATTGTTTTTTTCTCACTCACTACCCATTAAAACTGTGCTTTAATGGGTTCCCGCTTGCACAATCAGGGTTGAAACTCCTCTCTGCGTTCGGAGTTTCTTATTATGTGCATATTATACCACTCCTTCAAGAATAAATAAACAAAAAGCTTGAAAAAAGTTTATTTGAATGAACTTTCAAGCACATATGCTGTGTTGTGGGTCTGTACATATGCCGATAAATCTCATATAATGTAGCTATTGCTATCGTACTTATACCAATGAATAGGACTTGATGTTGATGAAGACATGGACAAGGGCAGCTATAGACAGTGACAAAGAAAGATTTATGTGGATTGAAAGGTATGCAACACCCGTGCTTGCTTATATAGACGATGTGTGGGATATGTTTAAGGCCGGCTCCGACGGCGAGTTTTCAGCTGCATTTTATGGTGATGAACTGGGTGGCATAGGCAAACTCACCAGGCTTTTTGATGGTTATGCCTGGCTTGAAACTCTGCGCGTTCATCCTGACTATCAGGGCAAAGGTCTTGGCAAGGCCATATATGAGCGCTATATGGAACAAATGACCGACATGAAGCTTAGTGCCGTTGGTATGTACACCAATTATGATAATATAGTAAGCCGCTCACTGGCAGAAAAATACGGTCTCTCTGTTGCTGCCAGATTTAGCGAGTATAACGCAGGTGAAATACAGGCAGATAAGTCGCCTTTTGACGGCTTAACATTAGTTACTCCGGAACACAGTGAAACTTTGCTGTCTGAGCGCTTTAATAAAATACGAGGCTTTCTGGTATTAAACCGCACATTTTACCCGGTAAAACCAGGTCTTCTTAAAAAACTTGCTATTAATAAGTGGCTTTATACCCACGAGCATGGTATAATTGTCATGGGTTGCCGCTTCCAGCCAAAAAAAGCACTGCATATCGCTTTTATGGACGGCAATCGAGACAAACTGTTACAGCTTGCTAAAGCTCATGCAGTAAATATAGGAGCAAATATGGTTTCAGCCATGCGTGCTTACGATGATGAGTTTGAAAATGAATTATTTCTAAAGAATGGTTTTACGAAAAACAATACAGACTATATAACACTTTGGAAGGGTTTGGACGAGGCAGGGGGAAAATAATGAGTTTTGATAATTTACCTAAAGATTTAAAAGAGTATATTAATTATGAAGAGGGCTTAGCCCGGCTTAGAGGCAATAAAATGATCTACTCAAAAACATTGGAAATATTTTTGAGAACAAAAGAATTCGACAGCTTAAAAGAAGCGCTTGAAGAAAATGACTTAAAAAAAGCCGACTATGCCGCCCATACTATTAAAGGTGCCGCCGGTAATCTTTCTATTGCGAAAATTTATGAGATATCATCTACGCTTCACGAAGAGTTTTCTCAGGGCATAAGAAGTGACGATAAAGTAAGCGAGCTTTTTGAAGCTAATGAAAAGACGAGAGACTATATAGCTCTACTCATTGAAGCGCTGGCTGATTAGGAGGTTATTATGTTAGGTCCCATCACTAATACAAACTTATATAACCCTGCTCTGCCGGGGGAATATGCCAAGCAATCTGTCATACCCGGCCAAAATGAAAGTGGTCAAATGACCGTAGGTAAAGGCAATGGCCCTGACGGCGTTTGCCTTACTTGTAAAAGCCGCCGCTATCAAGATGTTTCCTCAGACGGCGGGGTTTCATTTCAAACGCCGACGCATATATCCCCTGAAGCGTCGTTTTCTGCTGTCCGCGCCCATGAGTATGAGCACATTAGACGCGACCGGGCCGCCGCCGAGGAACGCGGCGATGAGATAGTGTTTCAGAATGTGTCTTTTCGCGTGTCAAGCTGTGATGAATGCGGCAAAGCCTATAAATCCGGCGGCACAGCGACGACAGTGTCGCGTACCGTGAGCGATAAGCGCCCTGAGCCTTATGGGGATTTTGTTGATGAGTATGTGTAGGCAGTAGATTGTTGTATTCGTTTCATGAATCGCGAACCGATACAATTTGCAGATTCTTGGCGCGTAATGATTGACCCGGCAAGGCATCCTTTCTGTATTTGCCCTAAATAATTTATACTGAATTTCTCACAAAACAGCTCCGTCAACATCTGACGGAGCTGTTATCATATCGCTATCTGTCTTAGCGTCGCAGACTGTAATCCGCAGGTTGGGCTTTGCCCAACCGAGGAGAATCGGCTCACTACCCAACAAAACTGCGTTTTGCTGGGTTCCCGTTTGACCGCACGCTTTAGCGTGCAAGCCGATTCATACATCTAGTAAACTCGGAAAAGTCTTGAAGCCGACAAAGTCGGCTGAGACTTTTCCGAAATATTTTAATACTGCGCATCCGCCAATCTCTTATAAGCGGCGTAGCGTTTTTTAGAATCAACCTCAGCTTGCTCAAAAAGCTCACCGGCCTCTTTAGGGAAGGCTTTTTTGAGAGAGGAGTATCTTGTCTCCGAGTCAATAAACTCTTGGAAACCTTTGGTCGGCTCTTTAGAGTCAAGGATAAATGGATTTTTACCTTCATCTTCAAGAAGCGGGTTGTATCTGTACAAATGCCAGTAACCGGCCTCAACAGCGTCTTTAGTTTTTTGCTGAGTATCGTTCATGGCGATACCGTGGCTGATACATGGAGCATAAGCGATTACGATAGACGGCCCCGGATAACTCTCAGCTTCAATTATCGCTTTAAGCGCTTGTGCCTGATTAGCACCCATGCCGATTTGCGCCACGTATACATAGCCATAACTCATAGCTATCATACCAAGGTCTTTTTTGCGTATTCTCTTACCGGCAGCGGCAAATTTAGCAATGGCGCCGGTTGGAGTCGCTTTAGAAGACTGACCGCCTGTATTTGAATAAACTTCAGTATCCATAACGAGAAGGTTAATATCTTCACCGGAAGCTATAACGTGGTCTAAGCCGCCGAAACCGATATCATAAGCCCATCCGTCACCGCCGAAGGCCCAAACGCTTTTCTTAGACAAGAATTCTTTGTCATTAAGAAGTTGTTTTTTAAGTTTTGCCGCTTCACCTGATGCTTCAAGAGCTTCAAGCACAGCAACAAGCTCGTTAGTGGCAACTTTGTTGTTTTCACCATGGTGCATAGTTTCTACCCATTTAGAAATAGCCGCTTTAGTTTTTTCACAGGATATAAGGCCGCTTAACTGCTCAAGCTCCATCTCAAGTCTTTCACGGATTTTCTTAAGGCCCATAAACATACCATAACCAAATTCCGCATTATCTTCAAAGAGAGAGTTAGCCCAAACCGGGCCTTTGCCTTCTTTATCTTTGCAGTATGGTGTAGATGGCGCAGAACCGCCCCAGATTGATGAACAGCCTGTTGCGTTTGCTATATACATTCTATCACCGTAAAGCTGAGTGATAAGTTTAGCATAGGGTGTTTCACCGCAGCCTGCACAAGCGCCGGAGAACTGGAGGTAAGGCATTTCAAACTGGCTGCCTTTAACAGTTTCTTTGCTCATCGGATTAGGCTTAGCGCTAAGTTCAGTAGAGTAATACCAATTATCCATTTCTTTCATTTGAGTGGCAATCGGCTTCATAATAAGGGCAGTACCTTTGGGGGTTTTTCTGGCCGGGCAAAGGTTAGCGCAGTTTTCACAGCCATAGCAGTCAAGAGTGTCGACTTGTATGGAATAGCTATACTCTTCATAGCCTTTCATACCCGCAACAGCCTTGTAACCTTCCGGAGCTTTTTCCATCTCTTCCTTAGTAAGAAGGAATGGTCTTATTGTAGCGTGAGGGCAAACATAAGAACATTGGTTACATTGAATACAGTTTTCAGGTATCCACTCAGGAACCGTAACAGCAACGCCGCGTTTTTCAAAAGCCGATGTGCCTTGAGGGAAGGTACCGTCTTCACGGCCTTTAAAAGCGCTTGTAGGCAGTAAATCACCCTTAAGGGCGTTTATAGGTTTTGCTACATTTTCAACAAAATCCGTAAGCTCATCTACAACTTCAAGCTTAACTTTTTCAGAAGCCTTAGCATTAGCCCAATCAGCCGGGATAGTTACTTTAATAACATTTTTAGAATCAGCGCCGGCATCAACAGCATCATTGTTCATTTGAACAACTTTGTCGCCTCTTTTGCCGTAGGTTTTTTCATTAGCATCTTTCATATACTTAACAGCGTCATCAATAGGTATTATGTCAGCAAGCTTAAAGAAAGCAGATTGTAATACAGTGTTGATACGATTACCCAGTTTAAGATCCCATGCTATCTTAGTCGCGTCTATAATATAGAAGTTAATATTATTATCGGCTAAATATTTTTTCATTTCACCGGGAAGATGCTCAGCAAGCTCAGTCTCAGTCCAAGGGCAGTTAAGAAGGAAGGTGCCGCCCGGCTCAAGATCTTTAAGCATGTCATACTTATCTAAATAAGATGGGTGATGACAAGCCACAAAGCTGGCTTTGTTAACAAAATAAGTTGATCTGATAGGTTTTTTACCAAATCTTAAGTGGTTAAGCGTTACACCGCTGGTTTTCTTAGAGTCATATCCGAAGTAAGCTTGAGCATACATGTCGGTATAGTCACCTATTATAGCAATGGAGTTTTTGTTGGCGCCAACAGTACCGTCGCCGCCTATACCCCAGAATTTACAGCTGATTGTACCCTCAGCTGTAACGTCAATCTCTTCGCCTAAAGGCAGAGAAAGGTTAGTTAGGTCATCGATGATACCAACGGTAAATTCTTTCGCAGGAGCAGCAGCTTTAAGATGCTCAAAAACAGCAAGCATTTGGGCCGGAGTAACGTCTTTAGAGCCAAGGCCGTAGCGGCCGCCGGTGATAATTGGTTTTTCTTTATCATCAGAGTTAAAGAAAGCAGCACAAACGTCAAGATAAAGAGGTTCTCCCGGGCTGCCCGGCTCTTTACAACGGTCAAGTACAGCAATTTTCTTAACAGATTTAGGGATAGCGGCAAGAAGTTTTTCTTCAACAAAAGGTCTGAAAAGGTGAACTTTAACAAGGCCAACTTTCTCACCTTTCGCCGCAAGATAATCAATAACTTCTTCTATAGCATCACAAGAAGAACCCATGGAGATAATCAGTCTCTCCGCGTCATGAGCACCGTAGTAGTTAAAGAGTTTATAATCACGGCCTGTAAGTTCATTAATTTTGCCCATATATTCTTCAACTATGGCAGGAAGAGCGTCATAATACGGGTTAGAGCTTTCTTTCGCCTGGAAGAAAATGTCAGGGTTTTGAGCGGTTCCCCTAAGCTCAGGGCGCTCAGGATTAAGTGCGCGCTTTCTGAAGGCGTCAATCGCATCCATATCAACAATTTTGGCTAAATCATCATATTCTAAAACTTCAATTTTCTGCATTTCATGAGAAGTTCTGAAACCGTCAAAGAAATGGAGGAAAGGCACTCTGCCTTTTATGGCGCTGAGATGAGACACTGCACCCATGTCCATAGCTTCCTGCACATTAGCGGCGGCGAGCATAGCAAAACCTGTTTGACGGCAAGCCATAACGTCAGAATGATCACCAAATATTGAAAGTGCGTGACCGGCAACAGCTCTGGCAGATACATGCAAAACCCCGGGGAGAAGCTCACCGGACATTTTATACATATTGGGAATCATAAGAAGAAGCCCTTGGCTGGCTGTGTAGCTTGTTGTAAGTGCGCCTGCCTGAAGCGAACCGTGCATAGTACCGGCAGCACCGGCTTCAGATTGCATTTCAATTACCGATACAGCTTGTCCAAAAATATTTTTTCTGCCGTTGGCGGCCCACTCATCGGTATATTCCGCCATATTTGA
>Ga0131853_10020940_pt1 | contig 11874 bp, 11 predicted proteins | sample TergutLab28metaG_FD_92764 | JGI IMG/M metagenome (GOLD analysis project Ga0131853, IMG submission 92764) | Labiotermes labralis P1 segment gut microbial communities from Petit-Saut dam, French Guiana - Lab288 P1 (version 2) (version 2) | ecosystem: Host-associated > Arthropoda: Insects >...
ACGTAGAATTTGATAATGTTAAACTGGCGGTACATATAGTGACCGCTGGGCTGTAAAGGGTTAAGCCTCTCTTACACAAACCAGTCAGTTAATGTTGTATAGGGAAATAATCGCTGTTTGTTCTCAGATCCACACAAAACACATAAATACAGTGTGTGGGCAGAACGTAGAATTTGATAATGTTAAACCTGGCGGTACATATAATGACCACTGGGCTGTAAAGGGTTAAGCCTGTCTTACAAAAACCAGGCAGTTAATGCTGTATAGGGAAATAATCGCTGTTTGTTCTGAGATCCACACAAAACACATAAATATAGTTCGAACCAGGACCGTCGGTAACATTAGCCTCTGTTTCTTATTGAAAGAGGGAAATTAACCAGTAATTATAGCGATCACTCAGGTACAGGATACTCATTCGGATATCGCAGTGTATCGAAATAATACAGGGCGTTTCATAATGTTCTCCGTGATTACAAACATTTATAACAAGAAACCCAAATGACCTACCTCAATGGAATTGTTCACAGCTACAGGAAAACTGAAAAAGTTTTTTTTTGACAACTTGAGGTGTTCGATGTGTGCACAAAGGGTGACACGGCACACATCGATACGATATTCAATTTCTTGCCACACACACGCGTCAACATGGGTGCATCGATATTCTTCACTGCTGCAACGATCCGTGCCTTTAGGTCAGCGAGATCACGTGGCAATGGTGGGACGAATACCCGGTCTTTGACATATCCCCCTCCCCCTCCCAAAAAGAAATAAAATGAATACGTGTTCTACAGTTTTCCTATAGTAAAATTTTGTAATCCCGCAGTACATTATGGAGCACCCTGTATAGTGACTACTGGGCATGAAAGGGTTTATTAAAATCTGGCAGCACCCTGCTTCACAAACACCACACTTAAGAACAGCTGAGCTACACAATATCTAAAATTCACTCAGGCAAACATATGTCAAACGTAAGCAAAGTAATGGGTCTCAAGAATTTGTTTGTTCAAGATTTTTGTTTCTCCACCGGTATGTTGTGTTCTTAACAGATTATGGACCAAGTGCAGCCCCGGAGTCACCGCAGCCCAGTACATCTGAAACCATTACCACACAAAATCCGCCGTTCTACCTATATGCACCAGACATAACGGGTCTCTCTCAATACGGAAACATTTCTGAGTTCCTGCAATCATTTCACAGGCTTCAAGAAACCTTACATCAGCCACATCCCCAAATTATCAGTAATATTCATTCTCTTATTTACCGAAATCCGAATCACGCTGTGTGGTCAGTTGACAATAACGGCCATCTATTTCAAGTTCAGATTACTGCAATTGATAAGATATTTCAACAACGTTTATTGAATAGACTGTACTCAATATATAACAATAGATGCAATTACTGGACAACACTAGACAATCGGCACGAACAATTCACTACTCCATGCAATCAACTGCATTTACCTTTACCGATAAATCTCCGCAAATCTATGTTGGAACACATGTTAACACAGGAGAGCCTCAGCTTGTATTTGGAGCAAAAGGGATTGAGGCCTAAGGGAAGTGCTTGGCCCCCTGCGGACGCTCTCCACCACTGTATGTTACATTCTGTGATATCTCCATCAGTTCTTCAAGCAGTAAGGGTTGCAGACATTTTAAAACGTAAAACCGTATTAATATTGCCTACAAACTCGCACATCTGGACACCAGAACTTGTATATCTGCCTGGAGACATTGACAGCTTAATCGCCCAAACTTTATTGGAATCAGCCGATAATCATAACTGCATACAAAATTATCTGTTGTCATATAAATTACAGGTAACTTCCACAGGCGCTGGAAATAAAGTAACTTCAAGTAATAATGACGCTAACACTGTATCAAATGGTTCGGTTACTGATGGATTAAAGGTTTATACGCAAAATAATGCAGCAATCTCATGGAATGAAAAGAAAAAAGATACCAATTTGAGTGACAGGATTTGTACAGAGTCGAAAGGTCATACATCAAAAGAAGGTGACACTACATTCGCAACTACAACGAGCTACAACAGTGGGGCTCCTGCTGAGACTACAGCTACATACACCAAGCAGATACAGAGAAATACTGCAGCTTCTTACGATCAGATTCCTCCTAAAACCAAAACAGCCTCGCAGATCGAAATTCCTGTAACAAATACGACCGCTCACGACAACACTGATCCCGGTAAAGGTACGCTCACTTACCGCTGGGAGGTGAATGAGAATACGAATGATACTAGGTACCAGAAAGAGACTATGAACAAAACTACCACTACTTACCGCAATATCCAAAGTGAAACTGCAGCTGTTTACCGTACAAAACTTCAGGATGCACCTACAGTAGACATCAAACCAGCTACAGTCAAAACAACAACAACTTACCAAGGCAAACGTTTAGTTAAAAATACGATATACCTGAGCGATTTTCGAGTTGAAAGGACAACAAACGATGATTTGGACAAGGGAACAAACATTACGGAATTTGTTACTGCCAGGAATCAACCGAAAACAACTAATGATGATTTGGACGACAGAGAAAAAATCGCGGAATTTGTTACTGCCAGGAATCTACCGAAAACAACTAAGGATGATTTGGACGACGGAAAAGCAATTACGGAATTTGTTACTGCCAGGAATCTACTGAAAACAAGTGATGATAATTTGGACGACAGAAAAACAATTACGGAATTTGTTACTGCCAGGAATCTACTGAAAACAACTAAGAATGATTTGGACGACAGAAAAACAATTACGGAATTTGTTACTGCCAGGAATCAACCGAAAACAACTAATGATGATTTGGACGACAGAGAAAAAATCACGGAATTTGTTACTGCCAAGAATCTACTGAAAACAACTAAGGATGATTTGGACGACAGAAAAACAATTACGGAATTTGCTACTGCCAGGAATCTACTGAAAACAACTAATGATGATTTGGACGATGGAAAAACAATTACGGAATTTGTTACTGCCAGGAATCTACTGAAAACAACTAACGATGATTTGGAAGACGGAAAAACAATTACGGAATTTGCTACTGCCAGGAATCTACTGAAAACAACTGAGGATGATTTGGACGACGGAAAAACAATTACGGAGTTTGTTACTGCCAGGAATCTACTGAAAACAACTAAAGATGATTCGGACGACAGAGAAACAATCGCGGAATTTGTTACTGCCAGGAACCTACCGAAAACAACTAAGGATGACTTGGACGACAGAAAAACAATTACGGAATTTGTTACTGCCGGGAATCTACTGAACACAAGTGATGATGATTTGTATGACAGAAAAACAATTACGGAATTTGTTACTGCCAGTAATCTACCGAAAACAACTAATGATGATTTGGACGACGGAAAAACAATTACGGAATTTACTTCTGTCAGGAACCTACCGAAAACAACTAAGGATGATTTGGATGACGGAAAAACAATTACGGAATTTGTTACTGCCAGGAATCTGCTGAAAACAACCAATGATGGATTGGAAGACACAACAACAACTACGGAATTTGTTACTGCATGGAAACTGCTGCAAACAGTCGTTTATGGATTGCACGTCGGAAAAACGCAGGCAACATACGCAAATGCTTGGAATTTGCTGAAAACAACCACTAGTATTTCCAGCGACTCAACAACAGATAGGGCATACTTAACCCCGATGGATGTATTCCAAAGGAGCACTGAAAGTCTGAAAGGCAATGCAACAAAACCAGAACTTGTTACTACTAAGAATGTGCTGCATACAGTAACAGGCAACCTGACTGATATCACACATGACATCGAACATGACATTCGTGCTACTCCATTTGAAGAACCGAGTGGCGGTCTGAGAATTTGCGAAGAATTAGCTGCATGCAAGGGCACCAAGATTCAGCTGGAAGTGACAACTAGCAGCCCAGGCGGCACCTCAGGCTCACTGGAAACGGTCGACATTACGGAGACTCAGTTTGAATGCAGCAACTGTTTGGTACCATCAGCCACTCAAAGCGTGTCTGATTTAATACAAGTTTCCAGCCCACTTTTGAAGGACAAAATAACAACTTCTGCAGATGATTTAGCAAACCAATCGCTTCTAGTTACCACGTCATCATCCAATGAGCCCACAGGCAACACCGGCCACGACACTATGACTGAGGTAAAGTCTGACGCAAAAGGCGTTACACATTTTAACGTCAGTAACCAAGCAATGCCTGTAACAGAGGAGTCGCTTTCAAATGTAAACAACGCAAGTCATGCTACCTTGGACAAGGACGAAGACATTTTTGGACAAACCACAGAACACACCCAGGCAGTATATAATTCGACATCTGCAGACATTTTTGAAATCATGGAGCAAATGGTAAATTCTACCATATCGCCCGCTGAACTTCTGACTCTGCAGATACTGTATGAGCTCTTGCTGTCAAAATACGAAGCAGCTGGTGCCAGAGATGATACGGAAACACCTGGCGATACAAACACTACACTCGGATTGCCACAGAATGGAGTATCCTCCGAAATACGGAATACAATAAACGTTTTGGAGCATATCTCTGGAATAATGGACAATCGTATTCTGGATAACGTCACTGACGAAGAGATAAATAGTCTGAGAGAAGCGGTGGAGTACGTCTGGTACATCGTTAGAAACGATTCAGAAAGAAACATTAATAGAAGTTTGGTGAAAACATATCAAGGGGCAGACCATTCTGGGAACCGCAGCACACCGCGTCTGATGCCAGAAATAAAAAGGAAGAAATCAAAAAGGCAAACTACTGAGGTGGTACTCGGACAACAAGCTGAAATACACAAATTTGTTGGAAGCCCATTAGGATTTATCATCCGCAATGTTAGTTACAACGACAAGAATAGGTTGGAGAAAAAAATATCTTCGCTTGTAACAGGAAATGCAATTACTGACTAATCGCCTCAAGATACCAGGAATTCCCATGAGGAGGGAAATTTGTTATGGGAAATTTAAAAAAGGGCGATGAAGTAAATGTTATTGGGTGAGCGATATCGATAAAATTAAATGTGCATAGAGACGTCTTGCAGTACAAAAACAGGCTAGAATGTTCAAGGTCATTGTCAGCCCCCAACAATATAATAATCTTAACAGTGTCAACACAAACTTTACCAGGATCATTGCTGGACAACATCAACTGCATGCAAAACTAACACTAACACTAACACCAACACTAACACCAACACTAACACTAACACATCGACAGGAGTTTGGCTACAAGGAACAAGTGCAGCACATCACTAGATGGCAAAGCGATTGAGGATTCGACGCTGTCTATTGGAGGAAGAGGTTTCCGAACTTTCTAGATTGAGGATTCGACGCTGTCTGTTTAGGGAAGCGGTTTCCACGTTTCGATGAGTCGTGATGCCTTCATTTTCATTCTTTCTAGACTTACTACTGCTGAAGAGGAAGACCACACACTCCTTCGACACGCCAGGAACGATCCACCTAGCGACACAGTGTCACTTGCAGCAGTACCGCTGTGAGAAATTCAAATGTCCACTGTCGTTAACCTTTTGACGCCTAACGTCAAGTGTAGTGGTCGTACCGCACCGCTAACCTCTAAAGTTGCATTTTATATATTTATTCAACAAATATAGGTACTGAATATTTTAAACATGGTATTTACTCTCCTTTTTTTCTCTTCAAAATGCAGTTTGTTTCATAATTCTAACATATTTGGTTTCCTGTATTATTCACATTTTTTTTATACAGGATGTGCTAAAATTAAAAAAATAATTCCGGCGCCAAAAGGTTAAGCAATGCACATAACATGTCATAAAGGTAACCGTCCCTCCAACAAGCACACTTGTTCTGTTTAGTCTGATGTCACCTGGTAATGGCGAACAGTGTCATCATGAGAACAATAACAGCTAGGAAGGAAAGAATTCAATATATGTATATATATATATTGCGATGACATTTCGTCGGTAAATAAGCTAACTCTTCCCTGGAATTATCAGCAGAAACACAGACACGTGTTTTGTAACTTCACTACCGACACATACATCTGAATTTAACCGCACGGTTAGAGCCTCAGTACCTACCATCTTATGTAACATTAAATATAGAGCAAAGTTTCAATATGACACAAATGTATTTAAATTCTCTTCCATCACATGTAATTTACAGGACGACCAGATCCGTACTTCGTCATACTAATTAACCGTACCTGCAGGATTATATTGACACTTCGCCAACCACAACAGTTTGTACTGTTAGACTGAACACACGAAATATTGCTGACTCGGTACGTATAGTTTAATTTTGTCGTATTAATTACTGTGTGGAGGATTCGGGTCTTCTGTGATGTGACACTGTAACACCGTGTGTCTGGTTGAGTGGCAGCCGACGTTTCGAAGCACCGTAGTCCGTTTCGAAGGTTCAAGTAATCCAAGAAGTAATTTTCGCCTAACTACTGCGTGTCACACCTCGGAAGACCTGAGTCCTCAGCAAACTAATATGATGACGTAAAATCTTAAATTATTATTATCATTATCATCATCATCATTACATGTGGGAGTAGAGGTACAGTCCAACTTACCCTCGGCACTACAAGGAGTTGCGCGGTAAACGTCAAGCCCCGGCCGCTTTGCTCAGGGTAAGAACCGCCGCACCCATTACCTAGGAGGCTGTGTGGGCCCTGTAGGGGGTCTGAACCTTTTGGAGAACATAAAACCACTTGGCCCTGCAGGGCTTGAAACACCGGATCGTAGCCCAGTCACTACAGTGACTGAGCTGCCCTCATTCTGAAATTAGTATGCCTGTGCTTGTTACTAAACTAGGGTCGACTCAGCCTCTAACAGAATTGAGCACCAGGAATAATTCCTGTGTGTAAAAGCGACCGGAGCGTAAGGCTGACAAACTTACCACCTTCATGTGCCGATTGTTTAGCCAGCCAGGCGGAGTCCATTTCATTGTTTGCTTTTACACATTTCTAATGTGTTCGGTCAGAGGTTTCGGAAGCCACGAACGATCCTATCTGACGCACTTACCCTAAACAAAGCAGACTGCTGCGGTGGCTGATATCACTACTCCCCCCTCCCATTAAGCATTTCTCCTCTGTCTTGTTCTTCGGCTTCATACAAAAGCCGGACTCAGGCAAAATATTTCCTGCCTTTCAGTTTCGTTAATTATTAATTATTTACTGTGGGTAACACATGTGGGAGTGCCTGATGTTACATGAACAGCACAATATGGTGGCCGAGATTGTACTGACTGCAGACGTTAAGTCCGAAATTCTGTTTTTCAGTTTAGTCTTATATTGCTACTACAGTTTACATCCATTGTATAAGAGTTGTCATGCGATATGTGACGGCAAATAAATGTAACATCTGTTGACGCAGTTCTGTTTTGTTACTGTCTACGTCAGTAACATAAGACAAAATGCAAACGGTCTTCATCATGTTAACAGCCCCGACATACCGCCTTCCAGTACTTATGTTACGGTCAGTCAGTCAGCAGGTCAGTGACACAATTGGAACTAAAATAATGCTACTGTGTAAAAGTATATATATATATATATGACCTATCCATTGCACGGAAAATGTACAGATATCAAATAATGTTGATGCTTACCAATCAAGGTATTTATATCACGACTTTGATAGTTACACCACCACCAATAACAACACCACCGCCAACATCAATACCAACACCCCACCAACCCCACCACTACCACCACCGCCACCACCACCACCACCGCTATCACCAGCACCGACACCACCCCCACCACCACGGCCACTAGCACCACCACCGCTACCACCATCGCCACCGCTGCCAACACCACTACTACTACTACTAATACTGCTACTACTACTACTACTGCTACACTGCTGCTGCAACTACTACTGCCACCACCACCACCACCACCACCACTACTACTACTACTACTACTACTACTACTACTACTACTAGTACTACTACCACCGCCAACACTAACTACTACTACTGCTACACTGCTGCTACTACTACTACTGCTACTGCCACCGTCACCAAAACCACCACCACCACTACTACTACTACTACTACTACTACTACTACTGCTGCTACTACTACTACTACTGCTGCTACTACTACTACTACTACTACTACACTGCTGCTGCAACTACTACTGCCACCACCACCACTACTACTACTACTGCTACACTGCTGCTACTACTACTGCTACTGCCACCGTCACCAAAACCACCACCACTACTACTACTACTACTGCTGCTACACTGCTGCAGCAACTACTACTGCCACCACCACCACCACTACTACTACTACTACTACTACTGCTACACTGCTGCTACAACTACTACTGCCACCACCACTACTACTACTACTACTACTATTACTACTGCTACCATCATCGCCACTACTACTACTACTACTACTACTACTGCTACTGCTGCCACTAGACCATTAAAATCGCTCCTCTTCTCTCCAGTTAAATTTCCTTGTTCTCTTTCTGTTCTCCAGTAGCCTCCAGTTAAGTGCTGTGTCTTCCTGTATTATCCCATTTGCACACAATTTCACTACGTACTTTCCAGTAAACTCAACTTCTACTTCATTTGTACAGCTCAGAACCTGCTGACAGGCTACAGTCACACTCAGTCACACTCATTAAGCACACACAACTCCTCCTCCTCCTCCTCCACCTCCATGCGAAATTAATTCCTGTCAAGTTTTGCATTAGCGTCACTCTTCGCGTCACGCGATCTGCGAACCGATATTTCCGACTCTTTCAAAACAGGCAATGCATTAATTCTGTAATGTACCTGTTTTGTTTTGTTTTGTTTTGTTTTGTAGACAGAAATATTTCTATGTTTTGTTTCATTTTATTTTTTTTGGTAAATATTGAAATACAGCAAACGGTTGCAGAACATGGCGACATAAGAGAGTCTGGGGGCAATACAAATCGGAAGGGAAGCACATAGATGGGCACACAAAGAGGGCTCTTGTTGGTCATATAAACAGACGAACATCGGAGTTATCACCAGCGTCACCATTTTGCAGCTCTGGAACTTACACCACAGGGAAGGTAACATCTGGCAATGTATTGTGGTACAATCAACATGCTGTTCCAACTGAAGGCAGGCACAGACGAAGCTGAATCCAGCCAAAATAAAGACACTGAACAGTTTGCCAAGAATTCAGAACGCCTGTGTCCAAAGTGTGCTGTGGCTGTCTCAGATCATTTCTGTAAGAATTTGTCCATTGTCTAGACGAAGAGGTTCAACATCCGACAGGCTCTCTTCCTCGGCCTTCCTTACGAAAGCGTCTTCATTCACTTCTCTTTCCTCCTTCCACCAAGTCTCTATTTCTCTTATTTTCGCCCCTTTTCCCCTGGGTTTGTGTCGTTATGATCCAACGCAAATGCTCGGATAACACCGTAAAGTAGGCCATGACAATGTGCTTTCGCCTAATTTACGTGGCCTCTTGGTACAGAACCAGCAAACATATCGAGCACACCTGAGATGCAGCGCAGACTTACAGAATCTGAAACGCTAGCTGGCAAGTTCGCATACGCCATTGGTCGCTCAGTGTTTACATTTATGTATTTATGTATTTACGTATTTATTTGTATTGCACATAATGGCGCTGTGAGCAGCTCCTTTCATATTGCGTCGAAGTGAAATGGTTAGTGTACGGAAGACGAAATGTAAAATAAGCAGACGAAAAGGGGTAATGAATACGAGGTGATAATGGTGATGGAGAGAGACAGGAGTAAAGGAAGAACAAGACGTAGTAGGTTTGTGTGAAGAAGGTCGGACAAATAACACCAGACCAGAACGTAGGGAAGGAGAAAGAAGGAAGCATTCGATTGCAGCTACTGCTGTCAATGTCTGCTTGGGCATGAACAGGCCATGAAGGCGTGTATTAGTGGAGGTACAGCTCCACTGTTTCTTAATCTTGGCACTAGAAGGGGGTGAGTGGCTAACTTCAGGCTCCGGCTGCTTTACTCCGGTACCCACCGGGTGTCAGTTCTGGGAAGCAGAACACTCTGCAGCGCTGTTCTGCTGACACTTTGCCATTCGCAATATTCCGCACTGCACAGTGTCACCCAGTGGCGGAATTAGGTCAAGTGACAAGAGAGCGCTGCGCTGTTGACACAGCTGTGTGCCGTCTGTGACACAGGTGCCACTGTCGACAGTGTTTAGACAGCCTGCAGAGAGCGAAACTTGTGCGTGATAGCGGGCGAGGCGCTTAGGGGGGCTGACGGCGAGGGTACAGGACAGGGCGAGGCGACTGTGACTGGGTGTAGCGTGTGTGCGTGTGTGCATGTGCATGCGTGCGCGTATATGTGAGCGCGCGCGTGTGTATGTGTGCGTGTGTGTATTGCGTGTGGGTGTGTATGCGCGCGTGCGCGTGTATGTGCGTGTGTGTATGTGTGTGCATGTGTATGTGTATGTGCGCGCGCGCGCGCGTGTGTGTGTATAATGTGTGTATGTGGGTGTGCGTGTGTGCGAGTATGTGCGCGTGTGCGTGTGTGTGTATGTGCGTGTGTGTATGTGGGTGTGTGTATGTACGTGCCTGTTTGTGTATGAAGCGTGCGCGTGTGTATGTGCGTGTGTGTCTGTCAGTGTATGCGGGTGTGTGTATGTGTGCGCGTGTGTCTGTGTCTTGCGTGTGTGTATTGCGTGTATGTGCGTGCGTGTGTGTGAGTGTGTATGTTTGCGTTTGTGTATGTGCGTGGCGTGTGTGTGTGTGTCTGTGTGTATTACGTACGCATGTACGCATGAACGTAAAAAGTTCAGGACACACAAGGAAGGGGAAAAAGCAATACAAATAGAATTACAATGAACAGCAAGCAGCAGCAGCAGCAGCAGTGTCGGAAGGTGTCTGTCTGTCTGAACAGGCGGACAAATGAATAAGATCGACTGCCGTCTGTCTGCGTCAAGACAGCCGACTCAAGAAGCCGGATACCGCCTGTTCGCTTACTTGGAGGCCGGCGGAAGCTGCACATTCTGGATAGCGGCAAGTACAATGATGTTCATCAACAAATGAAGATCTGGCAACCATATGGAGAAGTGGTCGCGGCCCACTTTAAGCAGCCATCCCAGAATTTGCCTGCACGACAGAGCAAAACCAAGCACCTCAGTCAGCAGTGTCGATGCGGCAGACACCAGCACCTGCAGGATGTGACAGTGGCAACAAACAGAGAAGCTCTGAGTGTCAGTTCGCCTGCTGCCGTCTGGAGAGCGGACCGCGGAATGTTAACATTTTGGAAGGGGGGGGGGGTACGAGGGCCTGCCGGACCCCATCACAGGCGCAAAGCGGTCGCAGGTCGCCGCGACATCCGTACTGCGACATGCACACACGTAGTTTCCTGTAGATATAATTGTCAAACGGGTGTGTATCGCGCTCGAGTGATTATTATGCTGGCACCGGAAGTGGCAGTCACAACATTGTCGCTTCCGGTTGGTGCGAATAAAAACACGACCTGGTATTTAGGAATCCGTGACGTCACACGGCAGACAGTCTGATCAGCTGACGTATTAGTGTGAATGTACCAGAGATTATGATTTAGGCTTGTCTTCCTATAATATTAAAGTTCCCCGTCTATTTTTTTTCCTTACTTACTTACTTTTATTTACTGCAATTTGGTTGTTACCCGGTGGCAGTGGTTATTTTACATGTAAACAAAACATGAAATTGGTTATTACTAGATTTAAGTCTCGAGGGCTACATGAGAAGCATGTAGTGGCAACTTGGAATGTTGGGAACCGTCTGGCAGCGTTTGCTTATAGACACAGGGAAACCAAGAAAAACCTGTGTCGAGGTGGCCGGTCGCAGGACCTTCCGAATACTGACTTCTAGCCAGCAGTCCGGCATCTAAAGTAAAAACAGCAATGCAC
>Ga0131853_10020945_pt1 | contig 11872 bp, 10 predicted proteins | sample TergutLab28metaG_FD_92764 | JGI IMG/M metagenome (GOLD analysis project Ga0131853, IMG submission 92764) | Labiotermes labralis P1 segment gut microbial communities from Petit-Saut dam, French Guiana - Lab288 P1 (version 2) (version 2) | ecosystem: Host-associated > Arthropoda: Insects >...
ACTACCATACAAATGCTTGCAATTTCTCAGGAACGGAACACTTACAGGCTTATCCATGAATTTACTGGCAAGCCATCCATACAATTTTCACATTTTAAGTTTTCTGATGACAGGAGATCGGCAATTTGGAAGAGCGGCTATGACATTGCACCTTTATACCATATTGACGGCGAAAATGGTGTACTATCCTACTTATTCGAGGTGGGAAATAGATATGCATTATCATCTGACGGGCGTTTTATTGCTTTTGTCCCTGCTTCCCAAGCCCATCGTAACACGCTTGCGCTTTTCAGCGTGGAAGCAGGGGATGTTATAGCGCAATTCGCAATAACAATAGACGAAATTTTAATTTTTAGCCCGTTTATTCTTCAGGAAGGACAAAGTGACTTCAGGCTATTCAATGTCATTGATCATCCAGGGTTTACTAATGCGGAAGGAGTTCTTGATACAGAAAACTTGACGCTCCAGATGAACAAAATCTCTGGCTTTGCTCCCGAGTTGAACCATGAGGATATGCTTGCCGTCCGCCTTAATAACTTTCCTCGTTTGCGGCACTCGCTTAACATAGAGCTGCCGTTCCCTGCACATGGAAGATCGCTCATCGCATCGGAATTGGTAAACGTATATTCAGAGCCTGATTTTTCAAGTGAAGTTATTCAAAGCGTTGAAAGGCTTTCCTTTGGGCAAGCGGGGTATTATTTTGAGCTTCACGAGATTGGGGATGCAGTCGTTTTTGACGGCATCAGCTCGCATTGGGCGTATGTGGAGTTATGCAAATCAGATGGACAGGAGGGATGGTCAATAGACACCTTCGGGTGGGTTTTTCTGGGGCTGATGGTTTATTGAGGGTTGGATGTGTTACATGATGAATACTTCCCTAAAAGAGCCAACACCGAAGGTGTTGACCCGCCGCCTGCGCTAGCGGGCATTTAATCCCCTCCTTGAAAGAGCCAACACCGAAGGTGTTGACCCGCCGCCCGCTAATTGCGTACAATAACCGAGAGGTTCTGCCATGTCTGAAGTAAACAAAATAAACGCTGACCAACGGCTGGAGTCAATCCGCCACTCTGTCAGCCACGTTATGGCGCAAGCCGTTACCCGCCTTTTCCCCGGGACAAAGGTCGCTATCGGTCCGTCTATCGAAAACGGTTTTTACTACGATTTTCAGTTTCCTGCTAGCGAGAGCGGCAAGCCGGCGATCACCGCAGAGGATCTGCCCGCCATCGAAGCGGAGATGAAAAAGCTCATCGACAGCCGGCAGGATTTTACGCGGGTGGAACTTGAGCGCGCTCAGGCGCTTGACCGCTTTGCCGATGAGCCGTTCAAGCAGGAGCTTATCAACGATCTTCCGCCCGGCGAGACGATGAGCGTTTACGAAAACCGCGCCTCAGACGGGGCGCTCCAGTGGGCGGATTTGTGCCGCGGACCGCACATTCAAAACACGCGCGAGATTCACAGCGGGGCGTTTAAGCTTATGAGCATCGCCGGAGCGTACTGGCGCGGGGACGAAAACCGCCCCATGCTCACGCGCATTTACGGCACGGCGTGGGAAACTCCCAAAGACCTGAAAGCCCACCTCGCGTTTCTGGAGGAAGTCGAAAAGCGCGACCACCGCCGCATCGGCAAGGAGCTCGACCTGTATTCTACGCACGAGGAAGCCGGGGCGGGGCTCGTGTACTGGCATCCGAAGGGCGGGCGTATGCGGGTTGCCATCGAAGATTTCTGGCGGCAGGCGCATTACCGCAACGGCTACGAAATCCTGTACACTCCGCACATCGGCAAATCGTGGCTGTGGGAAACTTCCGGCCACCTCGGTTTTTACAAAGAGGGAATGTACAGCTCGATGGAAATCGACAAGCAGGATTATTACCTCAAGCCGATGAACTGTCCTTTCCATATTATGATTTACAACAACTCAGGCCGCTCGTACCGCGACCTGCCTCTGCGCTGGGCGGAACTCGGCACGGTGTACCGCTACGAGCGCTCAGGCGTTTTGCACGGCTTGCTCCGTGTGCGCGGTTTTACGCAAGACGACGCGCACATCATCTGTACGCCGCAGCAAATGGAAAGCGAGATTCTCGAAGTTCTGCGTTTTAGCCTGTGGATATGGAACGTGTTCGGCTTTAAGGACATCAAGGCGTACCTTGCCACCAAGCCTGCGGAGTCCGTGGGCGAGCAGAGCCGCTGGGATGCTGCGCTGGAAAGCCTTCGCAAAGCTATCGATGCCGAAGGGCTTGCCTACGAAATCGATGAAGGCGGCGGCGCGTTCTACGGACCTAAAATCGACTTGAAGATTAAAGACGCGCTGGGACGCGAGTGGCAAATGACCACGATCCAGTTCGACTTTAACGAGCCTGAGCGTTTTGATATGACGTTCGTTGACGCTGACGGCACGCGCAAGCGCCCGTATATGATACACCGCGCGCTGCTGGGCAGCCTTGAACGCTTTTTCGGTGTGCTCATCGAGCATTTCGGCGGCGCGTTCCCGGTGTGGATTGCTCCGGAGCAGGTTGCCGTTATTCCCGTGTCGGATGTTTTCAACGAGTACGCGAACAAGATCGCCAATGAACTGAAGGCTAGAAACTTGCGGGTTTCTGCCGAGCTTGACGATAACCGGATGAACGCGAAAATCCGCGACTGCCAGAACCGGAAAATCCCGTATATGCTCGTGGTGGGCGAGCGGGAAGCCAGCGAAGGCACGGTGTCGATTCGTCTGCGGGACGGCAGGCAAATGCCCGCGATGAAGGTTGCCGAGTTTGCCGATTGCGCGGCGAACAAGGTCGAAAGCCGCGCACTGGATTTGTAAGAAAATGTGAGGCGGGTGCTATGGATAAAGCTAATTCCGCTTGACGGTAATCAGGTTGTCAAGGTAATTCCGAAACGCTACCTCGAATTCCTCGGTGATTCTTCGTTCCGCCGTCCGTAGCGCCCGCTGTTCCGCTTCCGCTATCGTCAAATGTCCTTCCCGCCCACTTATCATCGGGTGGGTGAACAGCCCGCTGTTCCCTTCGGCGGCATGTTCCAGCCGTGCGCTCAGTTCAAAGCGGACAAATTGATTTTGCTGGCCGGGGAGGTCTACACGGCTGGAGTTGTACGAAACTCTCATCACATACCGCGAATTGTCCTGCCCGCTCCGAAAGCCCGCTCTCGTTATAACGCCGTCAAAAGCGTTGCGTATCCGGTTGTCCTGATCGCCAGTTACCACAATGCCGACGGGGATGGTGCGGATAACGTCAGCCGCCGCAATGCGAAAATCGTTGCCGGTTTGCAGTGCGGCGGGATTTATGCCGCGCGTGTTTCCGATAACGGTCAGCACGTTGCCGTACATACGGTTGACATCGGCAATCGCCGCCGCCAGCCTCAGTCGCGCAAAGCCGTCGAGCGAATTCCGCACCTGCGGTGTCATATTCACAAGGTCGCTGATAATTCGTTCGTTCGAGCGGATGAGGTCGGCGTACAGGACAGACGTTCTCTCGTTTTCCATAACGGCAACCGCATAGTGAATGTTGTTCCGTGTGTCAAACCAGTTTCCGGCAATTTCCGCCCCGACTAAAGTGTCCATCTGCGCCGATGTTGTAATGGCGTTCTGTACAGCGGTGCTTTCTGACACCTGAATTACACCGCTCCGAATCGCCTCGCTGTAGCTCGTTGTGGTATGCAGTTCCGCTTGCACCGCTTGCCCGAATATTCCAACGATTTTTGCCAGCGCGTCTGCTTCCGCTTGCGCCCTGCCGGGGCCGTAGCCAACCGCCGCGACAAAGCGGCTTCTGGGATACACAGCGCTGGGATTGTCCACCCACGCCGGGCGTGCCGTTACGGGCGAAGATGCGCCGCTTTGCGCCGCCGCGCCACCTTGTGCCGCCGCGCCGCCAGAACCAGCCCCGCCTGAAGGAGCGCCACTTGAAGAGAGATCTCTTCCGCCGCCATCCATCGCAGCAAGCGCCGCCTGAGCTGCGGCTTCTGCCTCCGCCGCTTCCCGCTCCGCGTTACTGGGGGCGGCACTGGCGCACGCCGCCAGAAGTGCGGCACACAACGCCGCCGCTGTAAACATCGACATCATCTTAAACATATAAACCTCGTTAAATTCAAAGTATGCTCGCCGACTTCCAGTAATTGCGATTGGGATTCAATAAGCCGCGAAGCTCCGTAAAAATTCACTGTAACCGTATACGAGCCGGGTGTCAGGTTAATTGCGCCCACCAGCACGCGGGCAGGGAAAAAGCGGGAAATCCTCGTGTCAGCCCGCTCGGACGCTTCGGAAAACGTCCGCCCCAAAACGCCCACCAAAAGCCCCATTCCATCACCGCCGCGATCCCGAGCTACGTTCGCCCCAATAGCGGCGGCAGTAGTCCGCGTAATTGCGCGGACGGTACTTCTAATCACCGTCAGCGTGTAGGTTGAGCGGAACGTTTCCCGCGCAACCGCGCTCATATCTTCCAAAAGTTCCAGATTAAAACGCTCCCCCGTATCCAAAACCACTTCCACCCGGCTGATGCTCTGCGGCCTGTCTACCATGACCGGAAGCGATATACGGGTTGAGTTGTTGGGAAATTCAAACGGCAGGGGAATGAGAATGTGACTTGATTCCTTTATGGGGGCAAGCCCGGTAAAGGCAATAACGTTCAGCCGCGCCCGCCCTGCGGGTATGGAAAGCTCCCCGTTCACCGAAGAGGGAATCGGGTGAGTGTAAATATCCGGCGCAAGATTAAAGGCGCGGGCGAGTTCCTGAGAATCAATCCGCGCGCTGTCCATATTTCCGATAGCACGGTAAAATAAAATCCCCAAATACCGCGACAGTGCCGAGTTGGAAAAACTGGATGCCTCCATCGGAATCTGCCGCGGGTCTACATTCTGGTTTGAATCGATCATCCGCCGCGCAACTCTCTGAAACCTATCCGCAAGGACAACCAGCTTTTCGTTCATCCGCCTGATTTCAACGAGGGAGCTTTCGATATTCCCCATCGCGTGAAAATTAAGCGCGTTAAAAACGTTGATGTACAAATCTTCGTAGTTTTCACCCTGATAATCGCGCACCGTGTCGTTCAGCAACAGAGCGCCAATATCCTGCGTGATACTTCTGGTGAAAGCTTCCTCGATGAGCCGCTCCGCATTGTTAAGGTCGTTGAAGGACTCCCGGTACATTCCGGCAAAATGCTGTATCATTCCCCGGTCGAGGTAAAACAGCACATCGTTTCTGGCGCTGTTGTACACGCTGCCCCGCGCCCCGCGCCTGTTGTTCAACGCAGCCAGCGCTTGCTGGTGAGAACCATCCCGCACCTGCTCGTCGATTTGAGTATAAATCTTGGGATTGCTGGCGCACGACACAAGCACGAGGAACACCGCCGCCAGCACAAGGAGACGCAAACACTTCACCTCAGCAAACTCCCTTTGTACAAAGCAAAAAGCGAATCAAGCAACGTTTGAGCGCGCTTACGAACGGCGGCGAGGCTGTGTGATTACTTTTCTTATATCGCGGTTTTCGCCAATCCAGATTCGGGTGTTTCTCTCAAGGTGAGTCATTTCGGCGTTGATAAAATACGAACGCACCGTTGTGTTGCCTGACTGCTCGACAATGGAGTTAATTGATCCGGTTAAAAGAAGCACCGCGCCAGTTTCGTTCGCCAGCGCCGAAGCTGTTGCCTCGCTTGCGAACACCTGCTGATCCTGCCGCTCGGCGCGGAGTTCCACGCGGGTCGCGCCCCCGGCGACAAAGTCCATTTTCCCCGAATTGAAAATGGCGCTCTCCATCATCCGCGAGATGATGGCAGTATCAATATGCTCGCTCGATTCGTTTCTAAACGAGCCAACCAAAACCGCCGGTAATCTGCCGTTGTTCTGGGCAGTATACTGTTGAATGAATTGCGCCAGGCGGGGGGAAGTCAAACTGTTGTTGATAAGGCTTTCCGCCACCATGCGGGCATCGGTATCGTTCCAGCGGCCAGTCAAATCGATAGCGGTGTCTGTCCCGACACGGGTAACTTTTGGACTAGAACTGCACGCGGAAACCAACGCGGCAACAAGCGCAACACATGAAAACACAACAAGAGATTTTCTCATCAAAATCCTCCATAAACAAAATACAAAGATAAAAAATTAGGGCGATACAGCCCTCTATTAAAATATATCACAAAATTTGAGCTTATTCAACATTAAAGCAAGTTGTATAGTGCATCTTGTTTTACATGCGAGTTGAAAAATAACTGTAAATTGTATAGTATTGATATAAGTAATATAAGGAAAGAATTAGGGTGAAAAAATGGCTGGTGTAATATCGGGGTCAGCGCAATATTACACAAAGTTTGCAGAGCAAACAATACTTGGTAATTACTACGCGATAAGTAAGCTGGGAATTGATCGCGCTCAGTGTTTCCTAAAAATCGGGGGCTATTTAATTCTCTGCACGCCGTTTCAGTTGGGCTTCAAACGGTCGATTTTTATGGCGTCAATTTCAAAAAAGGAAATGGTCTTTTTTCAGAGGTATATCAATACTATCGTAGGGCTTTCCATTTCGCTTAACCCCGACAAGCGTCCTGAACCCGTCAAGTTTTTCCTCCGCTGCACGCTTAATACGATTGGTCAGATGAAAGGCCGCGAGAATGTGGGGCTTTTTGTGGTGAATTATAAAAGTTCGCCAGACGAAATGGTTACGATGATGGGCAGTTTTATGGAAACGCTGGAGCGGCTGAAAACGCTGTACGATGAGGACGCAAGTTCGCCGATCAGAATGACACCTGCTATTTCCAAAGCGATGGGCTACAACGTGTTTGCCACGGTTACTGGCGGAGCTGCGCCGCCAAAGCGGATGCAGGTTTTAGGGCTTGCTCCAAAACAGATAGAATATGTGGAAGCCGCGCCGCCGCCGTCCACGCCTGTGCTAAAAAATGGAGCTCAGGTGGCGTACCAGCTTTTCTTCAGGCAGTACCGTGTTTCCGTCAACGGAACGATTAGCGCCAGTGAACCGCTGCGGCCGGGCATTGTGAGAAACACGGCGGCGTTGGAATTTAGCCCTGAGTTGGTAGAAATAATAGAAGATTTCAGATACAATTCCCAAATGAATTTGCCTCCTGAGTAAATTCGTTGAACGTTGTAAGTACGAGGTTGATATGGCTGATTTCATTGAACCTAAAATCTTAAAGGGTTTTCGGGATTTTTTGCCTCCGGCGGAAATCGCCCGCAAGAATCTGGTGGAAAAAATCGAGCGGTTTTTCCGCTCCTACGGCTTTGTTCCCATCGACACGCCTGCGCTTGAATACGCGGAAATCCTGTTGGGCAAAGGCGGCGGTGAAACGGAAAAGCAGATTTACCGTTTTCGGGATAACGGCGATCGTGATGTCGCACTTCGCTTTGACCTGACCGTTCCCTTTGCGCGGTTTCTCGCCGAGCATCGCGCGGATCTTTGCTTTCCGTTCAAGCGTTACCACATCGCCAAGGTTTGGCGCGGGGAAAATAGCCAGCGGGGGCGCTACCGCGAGTTTACCCAGTGCGATATGGACATTGTTGGCAGCGACAGCGCGGCTTCGGATTTCGAGATACTCCACATTATGGCGTCAACGCTCCCCGCTATCGCTGGCGGGGACGTGATTATTCGCATCAACCATCGCGGGCTGTTTAACCGTTTCTTGTCGCGGCTGGGCGTGCTTGATTCATCGGTGAATATTCTCAGAAGTGTGGACAAGCTCGCCAAAATCGGCAGGGATGAAACGCTCGCGCTCCTTTCGGAGTTCGCAGGGGAAAACAACGCGAAGGAGATTCTTGATTACATCGGGATTTCAGGCGATTTCAACCAGACGCTCGTGGCAATGACTGCCGCAGCCGGTCCCTGCGCGGAATCCGAAAGACTGGGTTTAATTTACGAATTTATGGTTGATGCGGGGATAAGTAGCGCGGTTGTGCTTGACCCTTCCATCACACGCGGTCTAGATTATTATACTGGCATTGTTTTTGAGTCGTTCCTTGCAGAGATGCCCGGCATCGGTTCCATTTGCTCAGGCGGTCGCTACGACAATCTGCTGGGGCTGTATTCCGCCGATAAAAAGAACGCGCTCACGGGCGTTGGCACGAGCATTGGCATCGACAGGCTTATCGCCGGGCTTGAAGCGCTGGGGCGGCTGCAAACCGCGCCGTCGTACGCACAGGCCGCCATTGCTTGCGTTGCGGAATCTTCAGGCGGCGCGTACCAGGCACTTGCCCGCAAGTTCCGCGATCAGGGCATTCCCTGCGAAGTGTTTTTGGAAGAGGACAAACTTTCAAAACAGTTCCAGATGGCGGAGAAAAAAGGCCTGCGCTGGTTTATTATTCCCGATGCCGCAAATCCGCTCGGCGGGAAATTGACGCTGCGGGATTTGTCGAAACGGGAGAGCAGGGAAGGGCTGACGCTGGAGGAAGTTTCAGCGGTTTTGAAGTAAAGCGCGGGGCTGCGGGTACTGCCTCGCCCGCATCCTGAGAGCGATTCTCGGCTACCGAGCGCTTGCCGCCCGGCAGCCGAGTTAGTGAGTTAATCGAATTAGTCGAGTTAATCGCAGCAAACTATTGTAATTTTTTGGAGGCACAGTATGAGCGAAGAAAAAAATCGAGGCACGGAAGGTCGAACGAGGTCGAAAACGCTGCCTAAAGTGGCATTTGTTGCCCTATTTGCGGCTCTTGTTGCGGCGGGGTCATTTATTTCCGTTCCGATAGGGCCGGTTCCCATCATTTTGAACAACCTGTTTACTATGCTTGCGGGTCTTGTTTTGGGACCCGTCTTGGGCGGCGCGGCGGTGGGGCTGTACCTGTTAGGAGGGCTTGTCGGCTTGCCGATTTTTGCAGGCGGGTCAAGCGGCATTGCGCGGTTTGCAGGCCCCACCGGTGGCTACCTCATCGGCTTTCTTTTGTCTGCCATCGCGGTGGGGCTTATTGCCCGCCGCCCGGTTGCGGGTGAGAAACTACCGTTCCCGCGCATTGTTGCCGCAATCGTTGTCGGGATTGTCATCGTGTATATTCCCGGCGTGTTCTGGCTTAAATCAAAGCTTGATCTTACCTGGGCGCGGGCGCTTATGGTGGGAGCCGTTCCCTTTCTTGTCGGCGACGCTCTGAAGGGTGTTGCCGTAGCGCTCATTTCACGACGCCTCCGCAGAACTGCGGCTGATGTTCTTGACGGCACGAAGTAAAGCCAGAGCGATGGAAGAAACCTCCCCAAAAACGCTTTTTTCAGTTCGAGGCGTATCGAAACAATTCTCAGGCGGCATACAAGCGCTCTGCGGCATTGACCTTGATATGTTTGAAGGAGAGTGCGTTGTCGTTGCCGGGGCGAACGGCTCCGGAAAAACCCTGCTGATGCACATACTGGCGGGGCTTGTAGAGCCGTCTGCGGGGGAGATTTTTTTCCGGGGTAAACCAATCGGCGAATGCGGCAGGGAGTTGCGCCATTCGGTGGGACTGGTGTTTCAGGACTCTGACGCGCAAATCCTCGGCGAAACGGTGGAAGAGGATATACGCTTTGGGCCGGAAAACTTAAAACTGCCGCAGCCGGAAATCGAACGCCGCCTTGAAGCAAGCCTTGCCGCCCTTGAACTTGCACCCAAGCGGGATTTTACCTGCCGCCGTCTTTCCGGCGGGGAAAAGCGGCGGCTCGCGGTTGCCGGGATTTTGGCGATGGGCTGCAACACGGTCATTTTCGACGAGCCGTTTGCGAACCTCGACTGGCCGGGCGTGGTGCAGGTTCTCACGATAATCAGAAACCTGAAATCTGACGGCAAAACAGTCATCGTTCTTACGCACGAGCTTGAGAAAGTGCTCGCCTTTGCCAACCGCCTCGTGATTCTTGCGGCGGGAAAAATCAGAGATCAGGGAGAAGCCGAAGCGGTGCTGGATCGCCTTGCACCACAGTGGGGCGTGCGCGACCCGCGCGGAGTTTACACCAGCGCGAAAGACTGCACGTGGCTGGCGGGATAACCAGCGGCGGCGGGCGAAAGCACGCACTCGTGCGCTATCTAATCCAAACTATTTTTATAGGTTCACTTTTTTGAACTATTTCCAGAGCTATTTGTTCATCGTATTTTTTGTAGATGTAATAATACACTTCAAGAACATTTACTTTATGCATGATAATTTTAATTTCTTCGTTTGCGGCTTTTTGCAGTAAATCTTTTACAACATTTGCGCCATTTTCATTAGCCAGAAGAGCTATTAAGGAACAGACATCAAAAACAAACGTATTGTTCATGCTTCAAGTTCTTTGTCGCGTTGTTTTTCTTGCAAGAAATCGTCTATTGATATTTTCCCATCGGAAAACATTCCTATCAGATGATCAAACCGTGGTTTTTCTTCAGAAAACGGCGTTAATGTTATAGTCCCATTTTCCTCATAAACCTTCACTTTTTTGGTGTGGATTTTTGAGAAAACGCTTTCCGGCAATGTTTGAACATCCAAAACCATTTCTGCCACAATGTTACCCTCTGGTTTTACTATAAATTAAAACCCCAGCCTTGACAAGCACGTGGCTGGCGGGATGATAGCGCTGATCGTAAAAAAATACAAAAACTCTTATTGACACACTAATTTCCCCGTGATAAAATAGTATAAACATCATAATTCATGGTGTATTTATGAAAAGAATTAAAAAGGAGGTTTCTGTGGTACTCTGTCCATGCTATGGTGAGCTCCCATGGAGCTTAGCTAGCTATAGCTTGAATTCACCCCCCCCCCCGAAAATTTCGCTGGTATAATAACAATCTAAGCTCAACAGTTCTCTTTCCATCCAAAAACTATTCTCAACTCTGCTGTGCCGCCGCAGGTGCGCACAGGCAGCGCTTTCTTTATTCTCAGGAGGTTTTAGTATGAAACACATTTCAAGTTTGCGGCAGGTTTTATTGAGCCTTGCCGTTCTTACATTCGTCGGATTTGCAGGGTGCAAGAGCCCCGCCGATCCTCCGCCGGATTCCTACACCACCACGATAAACGCAGGCGGGCAGGATTGCGCGGCAATACCCAAGGATGCGCTTGCAGGCGATATGGTAACATTGAACGCAGGCAGCCGCGCGGGCTACAAGTTCACAGGCTGGACGGTTACCAAGCCCGCGGGGATGAAAATCACCGGAAACCAGTTTGCGATGCCGGTCAATGGCATTGAGGTAACGGCGGAATGGGAGGCGATTCTTTACGACATCACGGTGAACAGCGAAGGAAGTTCCTCGGCAGATAAAAACCAGGCAAGCATAGGGGAGATTGTAACGCTGAGCCGAGGAACGCGCCCCGACTATGGCTTTACCAGGTGGGAGGTAGTTAAGCCCGCTGGCTTAACGATTACCGACGACGTCTTTACTATGCCTGCGGCAGAGGTGGAAGTAACGGCAATCTGGAAGGCGGGCGAGTTCAGCACCAGAATAACAGACGGCGGCGACGGGGCTTCGGCAAATCCGCAGCCTGCGGAGCTTCACCAGACGGTAACGTTGAACCCGGGAAATAAGCCGGGGCACACCTTTGCTGGGTGGACAGTTGACTCGCCATCTTCCGGCGTTACGATCAATAACAATACGTTTACAATGCCGAACTCGGATGTCGAGGTAACGGCAAGCTGGACAAAGATTGTCTATACCATCGAGGTGCAACAGGGTGGGGGAACAGGCTCTTCGGCGAGTCCGAAGTCGACGACCATCGGAGAAACGGTAATGTTGAGCCACGGAAATCGACCGGGATACAACCCCGATGGCTGGACAGTCATCGCGCCTTCAGGATTTAGCTTTAATGGCGACAGCTTTGCCATGCCGGCGGACAATGTCGAGGTAACGGCGAAGTGGAAGGCAATTTCCTACGACATCACCGTCAACCAGAACAGCGGAAGCGGCTCAGAGGCAAAGCCGAACCCGGCAACTGTTGGGCAAACGGTAACGTTAAG
>Ga0131853_10020946_pt1 | contig 11872 bp, 7 predicted proteins | sample TergutLab28metaG_FD_92764 | JGI IMG/M metagenome (GOLD analysis project Ga0131853, IMG submission 92764) | Labiotermes labralis P1 segment gut microbial communities from Petit-Saut dam, French Guiana - Lab288 P1 (version 2) (version 2) | ecosystem: Host-associated > Arthropoda: Insects >...
GAAACTTACATTAAAACCGGTATTAGTTTTGATAAAGTTTATTATGAGAGTGAAACTTATAAATTAGGTAAAGATGTTGTGGAAGCTGGTTTAGCTCGGGGTGTTTTTTTTAAAGCCGATGATGGTTCGGCCCGCCTCGATTTAACGGAGCTGGATAAAAAAAGTGATGATGGCGAAGAAGCCCCCAGTAAAGTCTTTTTGCGTGGTGATGGCACCAGCGTGTACATCACGCAAGATTTAGGCACGGCCATTCGCCGCCACGAGGATTATCCTTTCGACCGTCTCATCTATGTGGTGGCCCACGAGCAACAGCGCCACTTTCAAATCCTCTTTTTTGCCCTTAAAAAGATGGGTTACAGCTGGGCCGATATGCTTTATCATCTTAGTTACGGTATGGTTAATTTGGCCGATGGCAGCAAAATGAAAAGCCGCGAAGGCACCGTTGTTGATGCCGATGATTTAATTGAAAGTTTAAGGCTGATGGCGCAAGCCGAAATTGACAGTAAAGGCCGTGCTAACGAGGTTGAGGCCGATACCGCTTTTAAAGTGGGCCTTGCCGCTTTGCATTATTACCTTTTGCAAGTTAGTCCCGTTAAAGATATGGTTTTTAGTAAGGAAGATTCTTTAAGCTTTAACGGCAATACCGGCCCTTATTTGCAATACACGGCGGCGCGTATTGCCAGTATGCTGCGCAAAGAGAAAGCTGCTCAGCTGGCTAAAGCGGAGATAGATAGCACCAAACTTACTTTAGATGACGAATGGCAGCTATTGCGTATGGTAGAGGATTTCCCGGAGCAAGTAGGTAAAGCGGCTGTAGATTACAGCCCAAATATTTTAGCCAACTTTATTTACGATGTAGCTAAGCTTTTTAATAAATATTACCACGATACCCAAATCCTGAACGAAACCGATAAGAGCGTGGCCGCCAACCGTTTATATTTAGCGCAGGCGGTGCATAGTGTGCTTAAAAATGGGCTAGAGCTACTAAATATACCTTATTTAGATAAAATGTAAAGGCAAAGAGATTGGTAACAACTAAAAAGGGCTGTAAATCATATGGCTAATGGCTAGCGCCAGCTGGTGCCGATTAACCGGCCTGCTAAAGCTTTCGTTGATGAGTAGTTCGTCGTTAAAATAAAGTACGGTATAAAGTTGCCCTTGCTGTTCGCTTATAATTAAGCGGTAAGGGCTGTTTTCGTTTAAAGTAAAGGCTTGCCTTAAATAACTACGTAGCCGGCGGTTAAAACGGTTACTTTCGCCGCTTATATGAAGCTGGATAGGTAATTTATACAGCTGAGTGATGGAGCCGTTTAATTGGTAAAGTTCTATAATATAACTTTGTTTAAGCTGCCGGTTGCGCTCCAACCTAATCAGGTTTTGTAAGGCTTGTGCCTTTTGGCGGCGCTCAAAGAGTGGGTCAAAAAGGGTAAGAGCATGCCGGATTAGTTCTTTATCACGCCTTAAATGGCCAAGCTGTGCATAATAAGAGGGCAGCGGCCGGTTAATAAAACTGGTCTCCAGCTGCTGGGCGGCGCGGATAAAAAGGTTAGTCTGCCATAACTCATCGCCGGCATTAATAAAATCGCGCAGGGCCGGTAAGAGGTTACCGCTGGCTAATCTTTGGCGGCCATTTTCTAGGGCATAAGAACGCGCTTTGCTGTTGTAATAAAAATGCAAAAGATTGGCCCGTAACTTTCTAAAAGGATATAATAAATAATCTACCGGCGTTTTAATGCTGGCGGTTAATTGCCGGCTGCGCAGTTGCCATAAGCCGGCCGAAAAGCTATAAAGCTCTTCAAAATAGATAGAGCTATTAATCCCATAATTACGCATCCAGCTGATGGCCCGGTTTTGTTTAAGAGGGGTAAGTAACCGTTCGGCTTCGGCCGTTTGGCCGAAAGCTAAATGCAGCTCGATTAAATTAAGAGTCGTAAGCGGGGTGAGCTCGCGCCCAAATTGCTGGCGCTCATGTTCTTCCAGCTGTGTACTTAGGAGCAGATAGTCATAAGCCATAAAAAAATTAAGCTGGTTAGTATAAAGACTACCAAAACTGCGGTAGATAGACGGGCTATCGGCAATAACTAAGGCACGCCTTAAGGCTTGTTCGGCCCTTGTATAGTTATAAAAACGCATTTCGAGTAAAAATTGGTTGTAAAGAGCGGTAACTAAAAAATTTTGATTGGTAAAAGATTGGTTTAAAGCCATATTAATGGCGCTTTCCGAAAAATAAATAGCCCGGTCATAATTAAAGACGGCCGTATAAAGCAACGAAAGTAAAGCCTTAATAATATAAGAATCTGGAAAACTATTTAACATTTGAGCAGCGGCAGTAATACCTTCTTCAAAGTTAAAAGCCTTTTGATAGGCCCATAGTAAGTTACTGGCGGCTAATTCTTCGTCCGGAAAGGCCGCATAAAACCTTTGGGCATAAAGAAGAGCCTCTGTAGCCATATCTAGGCGGTTATATAGCTCGTAAATGCTGTGGTATAAAGTAAATTGTTCGTAAAGGCCAAATAAACCATAACCTAAGGCCTCGAGGGTTAAGTAATCGTTTAAAGCTAACTGGTATAAAGATTCGTTATAAAAAAATTGGGCCCGCCGTAAAAGTAAATCGAGGTCGGCGGGCTGGGCCGCGATAGCTTCGTTTAAGAGCCGCAAAGCCTGCTCTTTGTTACCTAAAAAAAGAGCTTCATCAATGGCCTCGCTTGGCGCGGCGCTTAAAAAATAACTAAAAAATAGTAAAAATAATAATTTAACAATCATTCTTTTTATACCAAAACCATTGCGGCGTTAGCCATAACCATAATCGCCAAAGTCCTTTTACAGCCCGTGCTTGCCGCCATAACTCTTTAAAGGCTAAATAATCTTGCCGATTAAAGCTGGGGCTAAATAATACTTTACGGTAACTATCGGCTAACGGTTTATTATTATTTAAAATATCATAAATATTATTTTGCCGCTGCAAAATCATTTTCTCTAGCGCTAGCAACTGCATAAGTTGCCGGCCAGCAACTTTAAAGTTCTGGTTACGAGGTAAAAAACTTAAACGCTTTAAAGTAATAATTAAGATATAACCAGCTAAAATTATAATGATTATGCTGGCGGGACTAGCTCTTGCCAACTGCGGTAAATAGCTATCGGCACTATTAATGGTAATTACTTGCTCATTAAGGGGAGTAAGTTGCAGGCGGTTACCGATAATCTCGTTTAACAGCGGAAAAAGCTCGGTTATATCGTAGCTATCGCCAAAGGTAGCTACCTCATCGGGGGCCAGCTGGTCACTGGTAGGGTCAAAACTTATCCAGCCGTAACCCTCAAAATAAATTTCTACCCAAGCGTGAGCAACAGCACTGCTTATAGGGTAAAAACCCAATATGTCGCCGCCTTCTTCGGCAAAAAAGCCGCTGGCCACCCGTGCCGGTAAGCCGATGCTGCGAGCCATTAAAGCCATCGCAAAGGCAAAATAAGTACAATATCCCTTAAAACCCTCAAACAAAAAATAATTTAACTGGTTGCCATCGGGGCTTTGGCCGGGGTTAAGGCTATAGTAATAATTATACTTTAAATAATCGTGTAAAGCTACGGCTCGTTGGTAATCGTTGGTCAATCCGGCAGTAATTGCGAGGGCTAAATTTAAAATATCTTCATCATCGCCCCAGTTGGCATAGATGTCGCGGTGATTGGGGTAATAGGCCCGGCTGGCCCCCAGTTGGCCGGCGGTGGCAGTACTGATAAGTGAATTTACCGCGTAAATACGCCTGAAATTAGAACCGGCCCAATTTTGAAACGGAGTAATTTGCTGCGGCATGTTGGCTGCCAGTAAAGCGGTATCACTAAGGTTAATGACATAAAATTCTTGTTCAAAAGGTATACGACTGTTATAATTGGGCACATCAATGATAATTTGGTAAGGTAAAAGCTCTTCAAGTTCGCCGATAGCTGCCCGGTAAAAACCTCTTTCGGGATTGTACCCAGCCAAAGTAAAACGTTTAAAAAGCATACGGCCGCTAATCGGCGGCTGCGTGCGTAAAAAAAGTAATAACTCGCTGCCTAAATTGACGCTGGTTTCGAGGCTTAATTCATCGGTAAAATCGAAGCGGCCATCAAGGGTAGGCTGCAATAATCCGCCAAAGTTTTGGCTCATCTGCCGGCTGGTAAGGGTAAAGAGATAAGGTAAAAGAGCAAGTAAAGGAATTAAAATAATTAAAGATAGTAATGATTTTTTAATATTTTTGCTATAATCTTTATTAAGCCAAATAAAATAGACGGCCTCTGCTAAAAGATAAATAGCCGTAGTAATTAAGATAGTAAGCGGATTGAAAAAAGTTAAATTGTAATTAGCCATAGGCCAAAAATTAGCTAAGATAATGGCAAAACGTAAGATAAACTCATATTTGAGAACAGCTTTAAAGCGGCGGCTTAAATAGGTGAGTAATGTTATACTTAAAATGATGGGGAGCAAAGGGGCAAAATTTAAGTTAAAGCCAATAAAAAGTAGAGGCAGCTCAAAAAAGAGGCCGTCTATCGCTAAAACAATCAGGTTGCTGGCCAAAATCAACAAGCCAAAACCGGCTAAATAAAGCAACGAACGCAGAAGGCTAACTTTGGTAGGCGCTAAAAAAGCTATGAAAAAACTTAAACTAAAAGCGGTAATAAAAAAAGGGTAAGTTACTACCCCTTGCCACCATAAATAAACGGCAGACAAAATATAAAGCCATAAGAAATAGCGCATAACTTGCACTTTAAACATAGTAACCCTCTAGCCCAAGTGTGCGGGCTACAAAGAGTAAGTTTTGGCAGCTTTGGGTAAAACCGGCTTCGTGGCTGGTAATAATTAAAGGTTTTTTGGTGTTTTGTTTATTAATAGCCTCTATAAAAAACCTATCACCGGCTAAGCCTACAAAAATTAAAGTTTTATCTTTATTATAGTCGCTTAAATTAATTGAGTAAGGCTCGCCGGGCCGGCAAAAAGAAAGCTTGGCCCGCTCGGTTTGGTTATCGGCCTCAAAATTGGTCAAATAATTATTGCCAAGATATAAATTAACCGGGCGGTGGGTTTGTTTAAAGTGCCGGCTAAGCAGTAAGCAGGTTTTTAACAGATGGTCTAACTCATCGTTGGCTTGTTCGTTATGGGTAGCCGGCGGGATAAAAAGGCAAATGATAACTTCACTGTTAATAGGCGAGGTGTTTTCGTTGTGGCGGATAAAGAGTTGATTAAAGCGGCCAAATAACTTCCAGTTAATAAGCCTTGTGTCATCACCGGGATAATAGTTACGGCTTTCTAATCTTTCATCGGCCGCTTTAAAAGCTTTTTTAAGGCCAATGTCGTTATGCTCACTGCTTTTAAGGCTAAAATCATTAAAGCTAACCGGCGGTATCACCAAATTTAAATATAAATAATTAAGTTTATTTTTAGTGGTAAAAAAACCGAAATAATCGCTGCTACCTAAGCTAATCGTTACTTTGTAATAACCGCGTTTGCTTAAAGTAAAGCCGGTTTGGTTATCTTTAGTAGTTAAGTTGTGTTTAAAATGATAAAAACGTTTATCAAACGTAAAAGTAAAGTTAAGACTGTAATTTATAAAAGGCAGTAAGGTTTTTAATTTACTAAAGGAAATGCTAAAGGGACTATCAACGGTAGCTAAGGCAGGGGCTAAAAAAAATATTTTTGAGCGTGTAGAAATTATTAGCAACCAATTAATGAGCTGTAAGATAACCATAAGCAAACTTAAAGCTAAAAAAAAGCTGCTAATTAACAATAAAGCCAGTAAACCGCGATTAATAGCTACGATAAAAAGGGTTAGGCAGCTAACAACTAAAGTAATACCTAATAAAGATTGTTTTATTTGCATAGTTGGTTTTACCTGCCGGCCAGTAATTTGCCGGCTAATTGTTCGGCCAGTCGGTTAATTAACTGCTTAGGGTTATCGCCGCCGGCTAAGATAAGCCGATGGCCATAAACGGCGGCAACCAATTTTAAAATATCGGCATCGGTTACATAAGAGCGGTTATTAAAAAGCGCTTCCACCCGTGCCGCTTTAATCAGCTGAATAACCCCGCGCGGCGAAACGCCTAAGGCAATATCGGGGTGGTTACGGGTGGCTACGGCTATTTCTATGGCTAAGGTAATAAGTTCATCGGCGCAAAAAACTTCTTGGGCTAAACCGGCCACTTCACTTAATTTTTCTTTATTAATTAATGGCTTTAAGTTTGGTAAAGCTTTCTCGGAGGGGCTTTCTTTAACGATTAAAAATTCGTCTTGTAAAGCGGGGTAACCTACCTCCAGCTTAAACATAAAGCGGTCCAGCTCGGCGGCCGGCAGCGGGTAAGCTCCATCACTATCCAAAGGGTTTTGGGTGGCTACAACAAAAAAAAGCGGCGAAAGCCGATAGGTGCGGCCGCCTACCGTTACTTGCCCTTCGGCCATCGCCTCTAACAAGGCGCTTTGCGTTTTGGGAGTGGCACGGTTAATTTCATCGGCTAATAAAATATCACAAAAGATAGGACCGGCTTCAAAGTGAAAGTTACCGCTGGCGCCTTCGTAAACATCAACCCCTGTAATATCGTAAGGCAGTAAATCGGGTGTGCATTGAATGCGGCCGTCTTGCATACCGTCTATCAGCTTAGCTAAAGTTTTGGCGGCGGTAGTTTTGCCTAAGCCGGGCACATCTTCAATAAGTACATGGCCGCCGGTAAGCATAGCAATAATGAGTTTTTGAATAAAGCTTTCTTTGCCCTTAATAACTTGCGAAGCTGCGGCTACTAAGCTATTAATTAACTGACTGGCCTCTTGGTATTTATCGTTCATTATTAATTATAGCCTATAGTTTAGCCTTAATGCAAGGGCTGCCGGCAGCCCTTATTAAATTATGGTTAAAAAGAATTTTTTTAGGGAAAGGCGCGTATGCGCATAACGCCGTCAATCTCTTCGATGATAAACACTAAGCTTTGGCCGGCAAAGACATCGCTGCCTGTAGTTCTAAGTTGGTTGCCCATAAAGAGATAACTATTAGCAGATACCTGCCAGCCGTTTATATCGTAACGTTCCCAAGCATCAAATAAGCCGGCAAAGTCGGCAAAAGCAAAGATGTGCTGCTCGTAGTTACTCAGGTAGGTAGCAAAATTTTGATTAGCTGCCAACCTAAAAAAAGGTATTTCGCTGCGGTTAATCACCGAAAAATCGCTTAACGATACCACTTCGTTGGCCAGCATAGCCTCTGCCGTACGAAAATCGCCGATGGCAGCGGCCCTTAAAAAGGTAAGGCCGGCTTGCAGAGCGCGTTCGGTGTTATCTTGCTCGCGCTGTTGGTTAGGCGCAGTTAAGCTGCTTAACGGGTTTAACGAAGGAGCGGAAGCAATTTGCACCGGCTGGCTTTGTACCGTATTGGGCGCTACCGAACTTTGAGGAGTAGGTTGCTGTTGTATATGAGGGATAGTCCCGGCGGGTTGTAACCTATTATCGTTATCGCTGTAGCTAAAGTTGGCTCCCAGCAAAGTAACCACCGGTTGCAGAATAGCCTCGTCCTCTATTAAAAATAAATTAGATGGTTGAATGCCTATCGGCAGTTCTTCCCATATCTCTACCTCCACCAGTTGCAAGGTAATACGCGGTGGGTCGCCGCCATCTTGCCCGCGTAAATTTAACGCTAAAGGAATGATACCGTTAGGGGGAAGATTAAAATTTTCGAGCATTACCCAGTTGCTAAAGACACTGCGGCCGCCGCGCCGGCCATCATCTTGCCCTAAAAGAAAACTTGGCTGCTCGCCGGCAAAACCAAGCCTAGTTTGCACAAAAAAGACGGTGCTATTTTCGGTTATGGTGTAAACAAAACGCATTCTAAGTTTAAAATTGCTCTGGTTATGATTTGCCAATACCTGTGGCGGCAAAGTAAAGCTGCCAATGGTATGCCAAGCGGTAGAAGTAGTATCGATAACAGCTTCGCCCCGGAAGATGGATTCGCGCTCAATCAAACGATCGCGCGTTTGGCCATAAGCTAGCGAGCAAATTAAAAATAAAGTTAAAAATAGGTAGTGCTTCTTCATAGTTTACTTATCGGGATTAATAGCGGTTAAAATTTAGCCTTTAAAACAACCTTTAGCTGAAAACTGATAACTGAAAGTTGAAAGCTTTTTTAATTCTCAACTTTCAACTATTATCTAGGCCTTAAACCCGGTGCGGCCCAATAGGGAGATATTATATTTAAAATACATTATTAACTATTGTAATAAATATTACATGTTGTGTTATAATAAAATTTTCTATTTGACAAACTTAAGCTTTAATTATATAATACTCTTTAATTTACAGTAAATACAAATATAGTTATCTTATAAATACGGAGAATTTTTTAAAATGAAATTAAATTTACGTGCTAAAAATGTACTGCTTATTTGCGGCAGCATAGTTATTGTTTTTGCCATAGGTTTTTCTATTTTAAGCTCTTATGTTTACCGGCAGGCTTATGCCGAAAGCTTACGGCTGGTTAATAGTAGTGCCGAAAGAGTATCCAGCTTTATAAATGTGGCGGCCACGCTTAATATAATGGCGGCTTTGAGTTTAGCTAATGGGATTGAAACGGTAAGAGAAATTACCGCTACCGATGTTCTTTACGATTTTATCGAAGAGGAGATAAGCGGGTTAGTAGCCTATATGGACGGGACATTTGATAACTTATTTTTAATGTTAGATGCCGCTATTTTGGGCAGCGAAAGCCCCGAGCCGTTGGCTTGGCTAGCCGGCGGTGATGGTGAGTTTAATCGTATCAATCTTGACAGCCGCTTTGTTCCTTATCAAATTACTAAACAAAGCAACGAGATGGAGCTGCTTAACCCGTTTGTCTTTAATAACGAGTTATATATAGGTATCTCTATACCTATTCACGAGCATACTAATGGTTACGACCATTTTATTGGTATAGCGATAGCCGCCATTAAAGTAAGCACTTTACAAGAGGCGCTGATAGAGGTGCAAAACTCTTTACATATTGAAGGAGCTTATAGCATTATTGTAACCTCTAACTTAACAAGTATACCCGGTTTACGCGGCGAAGCTCCGGCGGCCATTAGCAGTTTATTTGACGCGGCTACTACCGGACGCATAGAGCAAAGCCTTACCGGTGGGGAAGTTACCTCCATCGAGTTTGATAACCGCCGTACAAACGAAAGAAGCTTATTGGTGCTGGTACCATTTACTCCTTTTGGTATCGAGGATAATTGGCTGGCAGGTTATGTTCTACCTATGCAAGTAGTTACGGCTTCGGCTTATAGTATTATTTGGGCGCTTATTATGATGGGGGCGGCTGTCGTTATTGTTAGCAGTCTTGTCGTTTTATATGCCATCAGCCGTATGGTAAAAGTTATAATAATTAATAAAGAATATTTAAATAAATTAGCTATGGGTGATATGACTTTTAAGATAAGCGAAAGCTTTTTAAAGCGCAGCGACGAATTTGGTGAAATGACGCACTCGGTAGCGGCGGTAGAGAGCCGTTTAATAGAGGTAGTTAGCGGTACCAAAAAGATGGTGGAGGTAATGGAGCAAACTGCCGGTGAAATTTATAACGCCAGTCAGGCGGTGTCTGCCGGCAGCAGTCAACAGGCTGCTAGTACCGAAGAGGCCAGCGCCGGGGTAGAAGAGATGAGCAGCTCTATCTCTAAAACGGTAGCCAATGTAACCCATACCGAACAGATTGCCGGCGAGGCGGCGGATAAAGCCATGCAAGGTGGTACGGCCGTTAGTCAAACGGTAGAGGCGATGAAAAGTATTGCCGAAAAAATTGGTATTATCGAAGAAATTGCCAATCAAACCAATTTGTTAGCCTTAAATGCCGCGATTGAGGCGGCACGAGCCGGTGATGCCGGGCGCGGCTTTGCCGTTGTGGCCGGTGAGGTGCGCAAACTGGCCGAACGCAGCGCCGTTAATGCTACCGAGATAGGCCAACTATCTAAAGATAGTTTAGCTGTGGCCGAAGGCGCCGGCCGGCTTATTGATGATATTGTACCGCAAATACAAAAAACAGCCGAACTTGTTAAAGAGATAGCTGTTGCCAGTAAAGAACAGCAAGATGTTACCGGCCAATTTGAAAAAGCTATCTTGGTTGATACCGAAATAACCCAAAATAATGCCGCCGCCAGCGAAGAGCTCGCGGCTAGCTCCGGCGAACTTAAAGAGCAGGTGCAAAAGCTAAAAGAACTCATGTCGTTTTTTAAAACAACCGAGTATAAACAGTTAAGATAATTTTTAGGTAAACTGCTCGATAGAATAAAGGGGCAACGGCTATAAGGTACTATCCCTTTATAGGCGCCAAATGTTTGTACAAAGTTACACCCACAGGCCAAACTTTTAAATTTTAGCTTTACTTTAACCGCAAGCTATGCTAAACTAAAACTATGCAAAAAATATTAATTATAGCTTTATTACTAATAGCCATAAATGCGCAAGGGCAAGGGTTGCCGGTGCCGGCAAATGCTACACTAGCCAGTTTGTTCCCTGATGAGAATTTGAGGGTATCAGTAGCAGGACTATTGGAAGCCGATGCTAATTTAATAGGGCAAGCGTTAAGTGATGCTCTGGCAGGAATTGAGGTGCTTAGAGCTCGATATAGAGGGATTAAAGATAGCACAGGTATTGAATATTTAATTGGATTAATTAACCTTGATTTATGGGGTAACCAATTAATTAACTTTAGTGGAAATAGTCTTATTAATTTACAAGAGCTTTGGTTACATGGTAATCCACTAACCAAGATAGATGTAAGCAATAATATTAATTTAATTGAACTTGGTATATCAGGTACAGAATTAGTTGCTATTGACTTAAATAATCTTATTAACTTACAAAGATTAGTTGCAGCCTCCAATCGTCAGCTAACTAGCCTAGATGTAAGTAACCTTATCAATTTAATTTCTCTTGATTTAAGGTATACAGGAATACCCGTCATTAATATAAGTAATCTTACTAAATTGACTTATTATTTTGTTGAAGTTAGCCCAGTACTACTAGGGGCTGATAATGCCCCTAACCTTACAGTAATAATTACTCAATAATTAAAGATAAGCTAATTACGGTTTGTATTAAAACGCCTAAACTTAACATCAATAGTTTCTGGATTAACAGCAGGGTCTGGGTCCCAATAAATACCTCTGGTTCTATCTCTTAAAGTAAAGTGGGTACCTTCGTTACCGTTTAAAAGCCTAGTTGTATGCTCGTGTCTTATAAAACGGCTATTCATATTATCATCTCTTACTCTAGGCCTAGTTATAGAAGTAGGCACATTTAATACTCTCATAGTTTCTGCTATGACCCAATCATTATCTCTAATAAAGCAGTCATTAGCTCTAATCGCAGGGAGCCACTCAAATGCTGTGGGTGATGTCCATACTTGTACATTTGCTGTTGTTCCCTTAGTAAACATATCTTTAATCTGCTGTGGTTTTAAAATTCTATCTTCCACAGGGACTATTTCCCCATCATTTTCTGCATTTGCAGCTTGTTGGGTAAAATATTCATGAGCAAGCATTTCGCCGATAGCCTGTAATATACGCAAATTACAGCCAAATCTGGGAATAACATCATCACGGGTTACCCCTGTAGGCCTTTCATTCGCCTGAAATACTAATCTTTCATCGGTTTGTAAAATTAACCTATCTTGTACACGTCTGTTCATCTCTTCGTCTTCCTCCTCAATTTCGTCTTCGTCTGCAATTTCATCATCAATTTTATCATCTTCATCTTTAGGATTATCAGTGTTATCCTCTTCACTTCCATTTAATAAAAACCCCTGCAATTTAGTTTTAATAGCGTCAATCTCTGTCAGTTGTGTTGGGTTTATCCTATCGTTATGCGGGCTTATTATCGTTAACCCTTTTAACA
>Ga0131853_10020947_pt1 | contig 11871 bp, 6 predicted proteins | sample TergutLab28metaG_FD_92764 | JGI IMG/M metagenome (GOLD analysis project Ga0131853, IMG submission 92764) | Labiotermes labralis P1 segment gut microbial communities from Petit-Saut dam, French Guiana - Lab288 P1 (version 2) (version 2) | ecosystem: Host-associated > Arthropoda: Insects >...
AATATTATCCACCCATCTACGCCTAGGTCTCCCCAGTGGTCTCCTTCCCTCCGGTTTCCCCACCAAGACCCTATACACCCCCCTCTCCTCACCCATACGCGCCACATGCTCTGCCCATCTCATAATATACACCATACCATTTCATTTAATTGCAAGATTTGGGTTTCTCATAGTGTCCCTATTGTGAATTCACATCCGTTCAATGCATTGTGACACTATATCGTATGGTGAGCGGTTTCCAGCGTTCTGAAGGATCTTAGTTTCTTCATATTCAGGATCAAACAGTACAAGAAGCAAGATTTTTTGTGGACTGGTAGACCCATGAAAAAAAAGATACTTTGACACAGTGGGAGCCACACACCCAACACATCACCACATCTCAGAAGACTTCTATTCATTTGATTTTATTTCATTTTGGTTAGAAATTACTTATGCCTAACACATTCAGTTGCTCATATTGTTCCCCGTTTCTAGATTTTCAGCACAAATGAAGAATTGGAAGTTAAAGTACAGTTGCTTGCTAGTGAAGGATGTAAGAGTTATGCAGGACTGAAGGAATGTTAAATCCTTGAACAGTACTCTGACATTTGTAGTAATTCATTTGGTGAGCTCAGCACTTATAAAATCATTTACACCTGTGATGTCTGTGAAAATGTCTTTAGTCATGAGAATGATCTCAAACAACATTTGCTTTTACATGGCCAAACAAGTTTGTTCTCATGTGACACTTGTCACAAAGTCTTTCATCATTGGAGTAGAATGAAGGAACATGAGCGCAAGCATACAGGAGAATGACCTTACTCATGCAGTTTTTGTGACAAGGCATTCAGTTGGCTTAGTTGTCTTAAAAGACATCTTTGTGTTCATTCTGGACAATGCCCTTTTTCATATGATAAATGTCAGAAAGAATTTAGTACATATGGTTATCTCCAGTCATTAGCATGTGCATATTGGAGAACGGCCATATTCATGTGATATATGTAAGAAATGTTTCAGTGTTTTTGATAGTTTAAAAAATCATCAGCAGGTACATAATGGAGAACACCCATATGCTTGTGATATATGTAACAAGGCTTTTAGTATTTACAGTAACCTGAGGCAGCATCAGAGTGTGCACACTGGTTTCCACCCTCTTTTGTGCGATGTGTGTCACAAAGCCTTTCCTCGTCGTCATCATCTGAAGCAGCATCAGCATGTACATAATGGCAAATGCCCTTTCTCATGATATATATATGAGAATTTAACTCAGCAGAATTATCTCCAACGACATCAGTGAGAAAACCTTTAACACTCTTACTAACCTAAAGAAAAGTCAGTGAGTTCTTTCTGGAGAAAGCCTGTGCACATGTACTGTTTGTGAGACAAGATTTAACAATCATGGTAATTATTGAGCAAAATGAATGTGTGCACACCACACAACTTCCATAATGATGTGATAATGTGTAGAAACTGTGCTTTAGCTTACATATAAATGGAGTGTTAGTCTTCGGTCTGATGTATCTGTTTATTGTGTAACTTTCTCACATTTAGGCCTTCATTAAAATATTTAATTTTATACAGGCGTTTGAGATTAAAAGGGAGAAACAAAATTGTTGTCTGCATTACATCTGGTTATATATTGCTTTGGTATTGAACAGCAGCTACTTCTGATGGTTCTGAATAAAGTAACTATTTCCATAGACAAGGGTATGGAGATAGGTAACATATATATTATATAATTTCATTGCATGTAAATAATGTGTTGTTTGTGAGTAAATAGTTACAAACTGGGAGAATTCACATCTTGTGTCATTGGCTGAGTGGTTTCCAGCATTCTGAAGAAATCACCTGCGTGACATAGTGTCACATCCGAGAAGACATGAGTCGTAAGAAAAAATGCTGTAAGAACCTCAGATCTTCACAAAACTCTCTGTTACAGACAGTGGCTCTGTGCAGAGAGAGGGTGAGACTTGGCTACTGCAGCTGAAGTCAGGAACAGTGTAAAAAATATGACTCCACTCAGAGTTCATTGTTTCTTATATCACCATCTGGAAAGTAGTGGCATGGTGCTGGCTGATGAATTGCTGGACCTTCTGTTACATGATTCTCATCTCAGATACACAATTCAGTGTATGGTGTAGAATATGTAGGATACTTTATGTAAATCTTGTTTCTTATAACTGAGAATTCTCCTCCAGTGACTACAAAACTGCAGTGCAGCTTAACAATTGGAGTCTGTAATGTAGCTGAACTGATAACCAGTAACCATGATGACCAGGCAATGCTGAATATGTGTAGATAAATTTATTGTAAAATAAGTTGATGTTCTAAGCTGAAGTCAGTTGTTATCTCATTAAATTTCTTACCACATGTCAAAATCATGAGGTCTCGGGTCTTCTGGGATGTGACACGTCACATGGTTAGTGTGTTCTGATGCCTTACAAGTTTCAGGCATCATTCAGCATCACAGTTCCACAGCCCAGCAATGCAGCATACTCAGCAAAACTGATGCGAAAATCTTAAATGTTTCATGAGAAGGTCGTATGTTACATTGTTACAGAAGTACTCTTTAAAGAGAGAATGTTCTAAATGTCAGTTTGCTGTAATGTTTAGGTATGCACATGCTTTACATTCAAGCTGCCCACATTATAGCTCATGAAGATTGTTATTCAGATATAATGGTACTTTCATTTTTTACATTTTAGTGTACAAGTGGCACTGGCCAAAGTTTGGTAGCAAAATGTTCAGTCGCCAAACTTAACAGGGTATTACACAAAATGTATTCATGTGAACAAAATGCCATATGACATTTTTCATAATTACATTTTATTATTTATTTACAGTACTTTTTATTTTGTGTAGTTAGAGTTCAGTGCAAAAAAAAAAAAAAAAAAAAAAAAAAATCTTTGAAGAAGTATAATCATATTGGTTATTCGTACAGCTTCTGACCACATCATTGAATGATTGGTGCATGTAGAGGGTGGCCTGAGAAGACTCACAGTTCCTAAATTGGATTAAATTGCACACATTGAACATAGAAAATGCAGCAGAATACTTTCCATGTATTTGTGATGGCAGAATATATTTTGCACACACAAGTAGAATCTTGGACCATTTGACCATGAAGATGAAGTCACTGTGATCCATGAAACATCAAGAACTACTCATATGACACAGTTCCATCCCTCAGAAAACTAGAATCTTCAGCAGTGCCACTGTGAGAACCTAAGATTTCCCTGTAGTTGTGCTGATTGGTAACTGTGCAACAGTTTTAAAGTTATGGGATGCTTTCTGCTGATGTGTTGCATTCTGTAATTTTGAGATTAAATGACCTACAGACGAATCTCCTGTTTCATTTCTTACAGTGTGGTCTGACGATCATATTATGGTATGAATTTCTCATCACATTTTACCAGTTCTGACCATCTCATTCTTGTTTTTTCCTTTCCCCTTCCCCCCCCCCCCCAAAAAAAAATTTCCCATATAATTTTCACTACATTCCTGACTTATTGTTCTGTGTGCCTGTTTTAGACAGGAAGTGATGCATGCACATTTCTACAAAAATTCATATCCATACAGATCAAAAGCAAAATTTATTTTGGTTTATAGGGTTTTGAAAACTGCTGAGCTAATTATTTGGTCTCATAAAAGCAGAAAGGAAAATAATGTGGGAATTATGAAATATATGGATCTAATAGATTAGGGATCTGCGGAATGAGTGAAATAACTATAACATTGTGCCAGATTACGTAAAATACTGGACAAGATCTTATCTTAAGGGCGATTTGAGATTGTTACTGTTACAACATGCATTTTATTCAATGGAAGAGAATATGTCATAGCGATTCCATTTGGAAAATATTAGTAGACGAGTCCAATAAGTTACATCTAACTGCTTAAGTTTTGTATTTCTATTTATTATATTGTGTTGGTTGTCTGTCCATGTGTTATAAGTTGTGTTTTGTAATATATAAATTGTAAACTGAAATTCACGTGTTACATGTGTGACTAAGTGGATGAACTAATAGAACTATACTAAACTAAACTGTGGGAATGGGAATTGACTGATCTACACTGTGGTCATGATAATGTTAGAAGCAGTTTATATTTGTGGGATGCCTGCTTCCATTTACACAGATTGTTTTGTCTATCCATCTATTTTGGCAAATTTATACTCCTAGTGTAGTATAGTATAGTGTAGTATAGTTAATATGCTGTGCTATACTATACTAATACTATGCAGTGCTGTAATGCCACGTGTTGGTTTGAATAGGTGTTGTACTCAGCATGTGACATTACAGAAAGGATGTGAACATGGCACCAAGGGCATTCTTTGTGATAGTAGATTGGAGAAGGTGCATAATGAGGAGCTTCTTGATTTAGAACTGGGAATGCCATTCATATGACATGGTGTGAAGTGGTTGTGTACATACATACATACGTACATAATATACATTTCATAGATCAGAAATTCAGCAAGAAGAATGAAAAGAATACAGAACTAGTTCACCTACAACTGTTAGAAATATTTTACCTGAAGTAGTCGGATATTACACTAAATCCATTGTATGCAGCAAGTAATAAGATCACGTGTCATTTTTACACACAAATTTGTCAATAGAGTAAAAGGGATGTATATCTTTGGTATCATTGTACTGTTTATATAAAGCAAGGCACTTCATTCATCAGGCTTGCGAAGGTACATGGTAACTGTTGAATATTTTGATGGCAGCTTAGTGAGTAGTTTTCTAAAAAGAAAAAGTTCAGTAATTGCTCTTTGACAGTGGACGGTCTGGGGATCGAATCCCAGTGGGGGGTGAGATTTTCCGCACTCTTCCAGACCTGCCCTGGGGCCCAACCAGCCTCTTATACAATGGGTACCTGGTCTTTCCTGGGGGTAAAGTGACTGGGGCATGGCACTGACCACCCACCCCCATCAGGCACCGAAGTTAAAGAAAGAGTAGAGCGATACCTCTACTCCACCTCTGGGCCTTTATGGCCTGTTACAGGGCGAACTTTACTTCAGCTTACTCGTGAAATATGTGAAGTAGTCAGAACAAGTGATGGGAAGTTACAGTGTGGGGAGACTATTAGGAATTATTGTGAGCCAACAGGGAACAAATGTGATATTGTGGACTGGATTGTTACGGCTCAGGATGGACTCCAGTGGCTGTATCTGTGAACCATGAAATTAAACTAAGAGGAAGGGGATTTGTTGACTAGCATAAGGATTCTGTTGTATGGATGACATTTTGAAAGCAGTGAAGAAATAAAACTTATAAATTCTGCATGCACTGCCTATGTATATTCTAGTTACTTATTATTATGAAATTGCTTTTGTGAATTTGTCTTTGAATTGTTAGAAACTGTTGTGTTGTTGATGGTGCTTGAACCGAACTATTCAGTAAATTCAGTTCCTGGTATACTGCTTATCTGACATGAACTAGCCTTACATGAACATGAATAAAATATGACATAAGGGATCCCTCTTCAGGCTAAATAGATACAATTTATGTGTTAATGATTTTAGTAGTTATGACAACTGAAACTTGAATGAGAAGCTGCTATTAGTTGGATTTAATTAGTAGTTGTTGTATTGACTGTGTTTCCTGTTTCATTATTGTGAGAGGATGCAGTCATTGCTGATAATGCATGGTGGTTTTACAGAGCTGTGTGCAAGACATACCTGGATCACAGAGTGAGACGTGTGTAGCATCATCTCATGTTGACAGTGAGGTCATCTGTATAAAAGTTGAGGATGTCATAGACATGAAAGTGGAGAAAGATACCCTGCAGGTGGCTGAATATGAGGTGAGCTGTGAGTCACAGGTATCTGGCAGAGAATGTATTTTGCATTCAACAGAATTATTGATCTGATTTTGGCTGTGTTTGCAACTTTGTTTTTCTCCCTATTAATATTTATCCTGACCTTTCTGTACTTATTTTTTTGACAGACTGCCCTGCATGAACATGAAGCCCTGCAGTTTGAGGGGAGTCGATACTCCTGTGATGTGTGTCATAAGTCGTTCTCACTACGTTGTGAACTCAGAAAGCATCTATTCATACATACTGGAGAGCGGCCGTATTCTTGCAAAGTATGTAAAAAGTCTTTCAGTGATCAGGGTAATATGAAGAGGCATCAACGCATACATAGTGGAGAGCGTCCCTATTCTTGTGATGTGTGTAAAAAGTCATTCAGTGATAGAGGTAATATGAAGAGACATGAACGCATACATAGTGGAGAGCGTCCGTACTGTTGCAATGTATGTAGTGCATCATTTAAAAGAGAGAGTGATCTGGAGAGACATCTAAGCATACATACTGGAGAGCGTCCGTATTCCTGTAATGTGTGTAATAAATCTTTCAGGCAACAGAGTCATTTGAAGAAACATCAACAAATGCATAATGGACAGCAGTTATACCGTATTTACCCGACTGCAAGACGACTCTAAGACAATCTACCCAGAAAAAACATGTCTGCCAAGAAAATGTATTTATCCTAATCTAAGACAACACCCCAGAAACAAAACATCTGCTAAGAAAACATGTTTTACAATTAATTTCATACAATTAATACACAAAGCATGTCAGTTACTTATTAGTGTCACTGTCTCTTCCCATGTGTAGTGGGTCCCTGTCACCACGGCATGGCGCATGCTGAGGTTGCGGATAGAGGAACGGCCTCCTCTATGGAGGGTAGCATCGAATAAATTGAATAAGCAGTCGTCGACAGCCGACAAGGGGTGGTCCTTCAGCTTGGGGGTTGGGAGAGGTGCTAACAATCCCTCCCTGTAAAACATTCATATTAATAAATACTTGCAGGTATGATGCTTCCTCTGGAGACAAAACAATCCGGAGGTAAACTACTCCCCCACTCGGATTTCCAGGGGGGAGGGTTTCTAGGGGAAGCATCGCGCAAAATACACTGGGAAATGAAATTAGGCACATGGAACGTTAGGAGTCTTTATAGGGCAGGTTCCCTTAAGGCAGCAGCGAGGGAATTAGCGAGATATAAATTAGATGTAGTGGGGGTGCAGGAGGTCAGGTGGGTCAAAGAGGGCTCAGTAAGGGCAGGGGATTATAATTTTTTCTACGGAAAAGGAAATTAAAATCATCAACTGGGAACAGGCTTTTTTGTGCACCGTAGATTAGCATCAGCAGTGAAGAGTATATCTAGTATAGTATAGATACACAGATAGATAGATGGATAGATAGATAGATAGGTAGATAGTTATATAGATAGATAGATAGATAGAAAGAAAGGTAGGTAGATAGATAGCTACATAGATAGGTAAATAGATAGACAAGTAGAAAGATAGATAGATAGAAAGGTAGGTAGATAGATAGATAGATAGATAGATAGACAGAGAGACAGACAGACAGATAGATAGATAGACAGACAGACAGAGAGGCACACAGACAGGTAGGTAGATAGACAGACAGACAGACAGACATAGATAGAATGATAGATAGACATATAGATAGATAGGCAGGCAGACAGATATATAGATAGATAGATGGACAGATAGATATGTAGACAGATAGATAGATAGATAGACAGACAGAGATAGATAGACAGACAGATAGATAGATATATAGATTGATGGATAGTAAGATAGATAGAGACAGATAGACAGACAGACAGATAGATAGAACGATAGATAGACAGACAGGCAGACTGATAGATAGATAGAGAGATGCATAGACAGATAGATAGATGGACAAATTGATAGACTGATAGATAGGTAGACATAGATAGATAGACAGATAGATAGATAGATAGATAGACAGACAGATAGATATATAGATGGATAGTAAGATAAACAGATAGATTGATAGAAAATAGATAGATAGACAGATAGATGGAGAGGTAGACAAATAGATAGGTAGATAGATAGATCGATAGACAGATAGATTGATAGGTAGGTAGACAGATACATAGAAAGATAAATAGATACATAGATAAATAGATGGATGGCTAGGTAGATAGATAGATATAGATGGATGGATAGATGGGTGAAGAGATAGATAGATGGATTGTTAGATAGATAGATATATGAGTAGATAGATAAATGGATAGATAGAGTGATAGATGGATAGTTAGATAAATAGATAGTGAGATAGATGGGTAGATATGTGGATAGACAGATATTTAGATGCATAGATACGTAGATCGGTAGGTGGATGGATAGGTAGATCGATACATAGATAACTGGGTAGATAGAGAGGCAGACAGACAGACAAGCAGACAGATAGGCACATAGACAAAAAGATGGATAGATAGATCGATGGATGGATAGATAGGTGTTAGGTGGATAGATAGTTGGAAAGATGGATAGATAAATGGATAGAAAAATAGATTGAAGGAAGGATAGATGGAGAGATAGGTAGATGGATAAATAAATAGATAGGTGGATGGGTAGATAGATAGATGAATAGATAGATGGATAAATAGATCGATAGATGGATGGATGGATAGATAGATGAATAGGTAGATGGAAAAAAGGATGAATAGATGGGTAGATAGATGGATAGATTGAGAGAATGATAGATGGATAGTTAGATAGATGGATAGATAGGTGGATAGATTCATAGATGAATGCATAGATAGATAAATAGATGGGTAGGTAGATAGATAGGTATGTAAATGGATATATAGATAGATGGATATATAGATAAATGGATGTATAGAAAGGTAGATAGATGGATAGGTAGGTAGATAGAAAGTTAGATACAAAGATTGATTGATAAATAGATAGATGAATAGTTAGATGGGTGAATGGATGGATAGATAGATAGATGGATAGATAGATAGAGAGATAGATGGATAGATAGATAAATGGATAGATAAATAGATACATAGGTATATAAATAGATAGATAGAGATATAGATAAATGGATAGATAGATAGAATGATCGGTACATAGATGGATAGATCGATAGTTAGATAGACATACAGACAGACAGACCAATAGACATATATATATATATATATATAGTGATAGGTAGATAGATAATAGATAGACGAATGAATAGATAGATGGGTATGTAGATTGAAGGATGGTTAGACAGATAGATAGATGGATAGATATATAAATAGACAGTTGGATTGATAGATAGATAAATGGATGGGTGGATGAATATATAGATAGATTGGTAGAGAGGTAGATAGATAGATGGATGAAGAGACGGATAGATAGACGGAAAGATAAATGCATGGATAGATAGATAGATGGATAGTTAGAGAGATGGATGGATAGATAGTTAAATAGATAGATGTGTAGATAGTTGGATGGATAGATACATGTATATGTATAGATAGATGGTTGGATAGATAAATAGATTGATAGATAGATGGATGGATAGATAGATAGATAGGTAAATGGATGGATGGATGAATAGATAGATGGATGGATGGATGGATAGATAGAGGAATGGATAGATGGATACATAAATGGACAGATAGATAGATGGATAGAGGATAGAGAGATGAATAGATAGATAGATGGATACGTAGATAGAAGGATAGATAGATAGATAGATGGATCGATATATATATATATAGATAAATTGATGGATACAAAGGTACATAGATAGATATTTAGATAAATAGATAGATAGGTAGTTGAATAGATAGATAGATGGATACATTGTTTGTTAAATAGGTAGAATAGATGGATATATTGATACATAAATAGATGGATGAATAAATGGATAGATGGACAGATAGGTAGATAAATAGATAGATGTATAGAAAGATAGATAGAGAGATAGACAGATATAGATAGGTAATAGATAGATATCCAAATAGATAAACATATGGATAGATTGACGGATGGATGGAAGGATAGATAGATAGATGGAAAGATAGACAGATGGGTGGATAGATAGATAGATAGATTGATGGAAATATAGATAGATAGATTCATTGATAGTAGGTTGGATAGATAGATTTATAGATGGATGTATAGATAGGTTGATGGATATATAGATAGCTAGATATATGGATAGAATGATGGATGGATGGATAGATAGATATATAAACAGATAGATGGATGGATATATAGATAGATGAATAGATAGATGGATAGATAAAAGATACATATATAGGGAGATAGATAGATAGTAAGAGAGATAGATAGATACAAAAAAAGATAGATAGATAAATAGATGGTTGGATAGAGGGATAGATGGATGGATAGATAGATAAATGGATGGATAGCTGGATAGATAGGTGGATAGAGAGATGAATAGATAGGTAGATAGATTAATGGATAGATAGGTAGATGGGCAGATATATAGATGGATACATAGACGGATAAGTAGATAAATAAATGGATAGATGGATGCATAGATAGATATGTAGATAGATAGATAAATGGGTAAATAGACAGATAGATAGATGTTTAAGTAGAGAACTAGGTGGATAGTTATATAGATTAATAGATAGATAGATTGTTTGATAGATTAGATAAATGATTAGATTGATAGATAATTAGATGAATAGATGGATCGGTGGTTAGATAGATAGGTGGTTAAATAGATATATAGTTAAAGGAATAGATAAATAGATAGAAAATTAGATTGATACATATATAGATATATGGACAAATGGTTGCAAGGGTAGATAGATAGGTAGGTGAATAGATAGACAGATCGATGGATAGATGGATGAATCGATAGACAGAGAAATAGTTAGATAGATGGATAGATAGTTCAATGTATGAATAGATAGGTAGATAGATTGATTGATGAATGGATACGTAGATGGCTAGATAGATAGGAAAATATGTGGATAGAGAGATAGATGGATAAATAGATAGATGGATGGATAGATGGATACATGAATGGATAGATAGATAGATAGATAGAGAGATGGATAGATAGATATATAGATAGGTATAGATTGATAGATTAATTGATAGATAAATGGATAGATAAATAGATGGATAGAGAGATAGGTAGATAGATAAATAGGTAAAGAGTTTGGTAGATAGATGGATTGAAAAATAGATAGATAGATAAATGGATAGATAGGTGTACTGATATATGGATGTATAGATAGAGAGATGGATAGATAGATAGAGAGATAGAAGAATATCTAAAATTTTAGATAGATGAATAAATGTGTGGATAAATGGGTAGATAGATGGATGGATGGATAGATAAATGGTTAGGTAAATCAAATAGGCCGATAGATGTATAGGTTGATAGATGGATAATGGGATAGATAGATTGATAGATAGATGGATAAATGGATAGATAGAAGGATAGATGAATAGAGGAGAGATAGATGGATTGAAATTAGTATAGATTGATAGGTAAATGGATACATAGCTCGATAGATGGTAATATAGTTGGATAGATAGATAGATAGATAGTTTGGTATTTAGATAGGTACATAGAGAGTTAGATTGATAGATGGTTAGATAGATATAAAGATAGATATATAGGTAGATAGAGAGATAGATAGAAAGGTAGATAGACAGATAGTTAGGGAGATACATAGATAGGGAGGTATATTGATAGATAAACAGATAGATAAATGAATAGATAGATGTATAGCTATTTGGATATATAGATAGATGAATAGGTAGGTAAATAGATAGATAGACAGACAGCAGGCAGGTGGATAGATAGACAAACAGACAGACAGAGAGTTTGATAGTTAGATATATACAGAGATAGATATATGGATAGATATATAGATGGATAGATAAACAGATGAATGGTTAGATATATGGATAGGTGGATAGATTGACAGGTGGATAGATAGATGAATGGGTAGATAGATAGATGGACAGATGGATAGATGGATAGAAGGATAGATGTATAGATAGATAGATGGATAGATATATGGAAGGATGGATGGATAGATAGATAGATAGATAG
>Ga0131853_10020949_pt1 | contig 11871 bp, 3 predicted proteins | sample TergutLab28metaG_FD_92764 | JGI IMG/M metagenome (GOLD analysis project Ga0131853, IMG submission 92764) | Labiotermes labralis P1 segment gut microbial communities from Petit-Saut dam, French Guiana - Lab288 P1 (version 2) (version 2) | ecosystem: Host-associated > Arthropoda: Insects >...
ATGACCATACTCTTGTACACATGACCATACTCTTGTACACATGGCCATACTCTTGTACACATGGCCGTACACTTGTACACATGACCATACTCTTGTACACATGACCATACTCTTGTACACATGACCATACTCTTGTACACATGGCCATACTCTTGTACACATGACCATACTCTTGTACACATGGCCATACTCTTGTACACATGACCATACTCTTGTACACATGGCCATACTCTTGTACATATGGCCGTACACTTGTACACATGGCCATACTCTTGTACACATGGCCATACTCTTGTACACATGGCCATACCCTTGTACACATGGCCATACTCCAAAACCACAGCGCAGTAAATTTGTTGCCCTTTAATGGCATTTCGGCCGGGTTCACAGCTATTTCCTCCCCGCCTGCAGGGGTTTTGAAACAGTGTAGTTCTTACAATATGACGTATCAATCCCTAAGATCAAACAAACACCAACCTAGAGGAGCAATTAAGATATATATAATTTAACACCAACTTGTTTCACAAAGTTTTATTCGTTAATTAATGATCGGACATATTTTGGCCTTAGTCGTTGACCATCTTCAGGGAGCTTCTGGAAGATGGTTAACGGCTTAGGCAGAAACATGTCGGAGCGTTAATTAACAAAAAAAAAGACATTGTGCAGTAATCTGGCCTTAAATTTTATATATGTAACACACTTGCATGGAAAATGTACAGCATTAAATAACAATAACGTGTTTAATGATACACGATTGTAAATATGCTACAAATTATAAATCTTATTGTAGCACAGCACATTTTTTGTAGAATCACTTCAATTTATCAACCAATGAACGCACATATAATTTCACATAAAACATTTTTAAAACATTTTAAAACACTCCGACATGTTTCGATATTGTCAGATCATCATCAGGGAGCTTTGTTCCTTGCTAAAGTTATGTTACAGTATTCACAATTCAATTGGTATTTACAAACGAGGTGTTGTGGCAGCATATCTTGTTGTGTAGGAATGTGTTGTGGAGCAGTGGCTGGGTGTGCTTCGTACGAAGCACTAGCAAGGAACAATGCTCCCTGATGATGATCTGACAAGATCGAAACATTTCGGAGTGTTTTAAAATGTTTTAAAAGTGTTTTATGTGAAATTATATTTGCATTCGTTGTTTGATAAATTGAAGTGATTCTACAAATTACTTTAAATGTATAAGAAAAGTATCTTTTCGAAAATAAGCTCCCAAATTTAATCGTACCCATATTTGTAAATTTTTACGTTGTTAGATTACTTTATCACCCACACTCGTACTAAATTCGACACGCTTATCCACAGTGACTGACTGGCTAATGCAGTCGGACACCAAGCTACGTATTACAGGCTTCGAGAAATAGATACGTCCATGTTTTACTGCCTACAAAAATTACAACACAATTCTCACCTTTTGAAGGTCTAACACAACACACAATGCTGTGAACATTAAATCAATTAGCCGAGACAGCATGCTGGATGTAATAAGTAGATTAAGGGACTGATCTGGAATTGTAATCCTGTGAAGCGCAAGAATTATTGTTGTTCTCCAAAACGTCTGGGGCGCAACTAGTCTCCTCTTCAAGGGGTACCGGGGTTCTGGCCGGGGGCAAAGGGGTCCGAGAGTGATTTAAATTATAATCTCCATGTAGTGTCGAAGTTACGAATGGGCGTATCTAAACTACTGCTATATGTGCTTTCATGAGGTATACGGGGACATAATTACCTTTACTTTTGCTTACAACGCGGCTAGTTTTCTTTCCGCTAACTGGTGAATACTTTTGCGATTTTGCGATGTTGCTATCCTGATTGTGGCACACGAGGAAGCTGGGGTAAATTCTGATGACAGAAAAATGGCACACAATGTCGTAGAAATCTGACAAATAGGTCTAAATGGAGACAGACACGCACAAACACAGAAAAATACAGCATGCTTATTCGATAAGCCTACTTCTTTCTCAAGAGAGTGTCTCAACTTATCGTTTTGGTCTAAATACCTTTCTTAGTTGTTTCTAAGTTACATTATTTTTTAAGAAGAACAAGAGATAAACTTAGTCAGCAATATTATTGAAACATAGTAAGAAAATGCGCTTAGATACTAAACCCCAAACTTCAAACGCGTGTCCATATAAAAGTTTTCAGTTTTGCTTAGTATTTATCTTTTCGTTTAATACAAGTAACCAATAGTTCAATAGCATTATTCTTGTGTTCGGACACATTGCTGTTCAGTTCTGCACACTGAACAGCACGTTCTATCCGAAATGTATTACAACGAAGTACAAATGATAAACCGTTCTGCCTCGCCCACGTTCCTGAAGCTGTGATAAAAATAAGGGGAATACGCCTGGTGTAAACGAAGTGAGAATAAAGTTTATTGTTTGGAAAAGAGGAAATCCCTCCCCGTCATCATCATTCCTTTATAGCTATCACATGACAAGGAGAGAAGAGCAGGTTATTACGAGCCTTAAACCTGGGCTGTTTTCCACCATTAGATACCATTAGTTGGAGCTGTCACGGATAGCAGCAACATTTGTCTCGGTTCAGCACGGCGGGGGAAATTTTCCGTTTGGTTGCGCCGGACGTCTGTTGTAGTTCCCACAGTTATATTGCAGTCGAACCTTGCTGCCTCTGGTGCTGCTTCTTACAGAGATCTAGTTTAATAATGGAGCAAGCTGCACGAACATTACCTGATGAAGATTTCCTCGGCGAAATAGGGTAACAAACTGACCTGAGATGTATGAGAATATGGTCGTCCATCTTTCACATTTCAAAAACTAACATAACGTAATGAAAAGTTCACAGATGTCAGTACACTCTTTTGGAAATGCACGCAACCACCGCAGAGAAAAGTGACGGCTGCAGAATCTAGCGCCGTGCAAGGTAATGTCTTCAGTTCCGTGCTTTAATTTTCATGCTGTTTTACTGGTACTTAAAATGTGCAAACGTAAATTAGATAGTGAAAATTTACTATAAGAAAATTAGAAGCATAAGGAGATAACAAATTTTAAAATTTTCTGTGGATTGTACAAAGTAGACGCCTAATTTTAGGTGTTACAGTGTGATGCAAATCACAGTTAACTTGTTATTTCTTGTTGGCTTATTTTTTATCAGATTCTTTTGTAGCCTCTTCGTTTAAATGAATGTAAAAAGGAATGTTTATTAGTGGTTTCGTTTTAAAATAACACTGTGCCTAAGACTTTACTTGAGTAATAGGTTTTATGGGGTATTATGTGCTTATTTAATCCGTCGTTTTAATCCAAGGCGGACACACGATGACAGAAATTTAACCTATCATCTGCAGAGAATACACTGAAATTACACTGCGTCAAGTGGTATTTACACAGAAAGGAAAAACGCTGACATGTTTGAACACTTTACAGATGAAAAAACAAGTGTCAGTAGTTTACTATAAAATGACCCCGATATATGGAAAAAGTGTTGTTTTCAGGAGGTTCCCACGCTTTGCCCTTTTGTTCTCCTTATGAAAGCAACGCTTAGATGAAGATGAACAAGGAACAGTGGCGGAATGATACAGACAGGCGAAACTGAATTATTTATAAAAAATCGGTGCCAGTCCCGCTTCGTCTACCATAAATGGTCACATGGACTGACGTGGATCGAACCCAGGCCTCCGCGATGAGAAGTTCACAACTAAGAGCCTGGGTCATGGCACGACCTTTGAAAATGAAAATTAACCTCACTTGTACTTAAGATTCATTTCGTACCGCACAGGAAACACCCTTCAAATCAATATATGTTTTTTAGGTTTTCACAGTGTTTTTTTTTTAAATTACGGTCAGTTTTTGAGGTTCTACAACAGGTAGTGTACAAAACAGTAAACCACTAAACTACACAATGTATAAATACAGAGACGACATCATTTAAAGTCTCCATCTTCATTAAAAAGACGAACTGTTTGACAGGGAATCAAACCTCATTTTCCTGAAGCCCAGACGCCGAAATTAACACTCTTGGTGGAACGCAGAAAATTTTAATATTAAATACGGCAGTAAGTATCCACTGGTCTTTGAAAGTTGACAGAGACGCTTTCCGACTTACGACACGATCGTCTCAAGATCATTCATGCTGACGACCATGATTCAATCGCTAAGCCCAATGACTGATCGATTCAAGACACATGAATGCTAGTCGATGTTTTGTCTGGGCCCCTTTATCATCTCGTCATTTCCCACAGTGCTGTGCGTTTGACAGTCTGGTCGGTGTTTACACCTCACTTTAAGTGAAACAAAGAAATCGCCCCACATGTGCAAGTTATTTCCCACTTTCAAGGTGGAATTGCGACCCGGTCGTATGAAAGGAACCCCGTCGTAATTCGAGTGCAGTCTGTATTCTGAGACATTGCCATCATCTACACACCGCTTTCAGTGCAGTTATGCGAAACTGTGACGTAACATACAGGAAAGTTCTAAAAATTTGCAAAATGCTAGTGCAGTGTTTCCATAGTACATGTGCCCTTATCAAAATATTACTCTAAAATTCCTGCTCTCGCTGTAGCTGCCGCAACGTCGGACAGCGAGGGGCATTTGGATTGCGAAGATAGAGATACGCTGTCTTTATGGACTTCAGACAGTGCATTTTCAAAATACAGATATTAAGCATTGCTGACAGACAGCGAGGAATAAGCAAAATAGGATTAATATTATACAGGGTGATACTTTTATCTGCACACGGAGCACGACAGATATGTCGCATAGACAGCTTAAATCCGCCAGGACTTCCCGTGACACGTGGGTGCTCAGGTCAGAGATAAAAGAATGCACTTACTTACTTACTTAATCCATGACGCAAAGTCCTTCTGGAGAAGCTAACCGGTTCTAAGCTAGTCGAGAAATTCCCCGCCTTTTATGGAACCCAAAGGTTCATTACTGCATTCACAAGTGCCCGCCAACTCTCCTTATCCTGAGCCGTACCAAAGTATCATTCCAGGTCCGAGGATTTGTCTGTGAATATTTCGTAACAATGGTGCATTTTGACGGTGAGGAATTGTTAGCACTTCGCCCAAACCCCAAGCTGGAGGACCACCGCTTGTCGGCTGTCTGCGACTGTTTATTCAATATATTCGCAGCTACCCTCCATATCGGGTGCTGTTACTCCATCCGCAAACTGAGGACGGGCCATACCGTTGTGACGGGGACCCACTTATCACATGGGATAACTAAATGCACTCTAGTGTAAAACCGTTTCAAATTTCGGGGTGTATGTTAAAGAAATTTCTTCCAAAATATCTAACCTCTGTAAACCTGAAGAATTCAGGGTAGACAGCTACACCAGACACTACCAGCTTACAGTTCTCCAAGTGAAAATCTGGATGTGTGATTTGTTTATCAGGTACAAAATAAACACAGGCAGACAATATATTTATGCATTTCTAAAATATCTTTATTGTCGACATTACCAATATACACTACGTCACTCTCCATTTAAATTTCGCAATCAATAAATTAGGCTATCATAAATTATACAAGAATGCGACAAATATGCAGGACATGATGTACACTTTTTCTCTGAACACAATGCATTGACACTCAATCTGCAGCAGTGCACAGCTATTCACCCAACCTTAGGAACAACAAATTCCCTTCCGTACTTACGGTGTCCATACATCAAGCCACTCCTATACTTTACTTAGCGATATCTTTAACTATGCACATTGAATAATATACAAAATCGTTTTTGAAATTCAGTGCCGCGTGTAAATCCAGCCACTTTGGGTTCCTATGCTTAACCACAGTTTTTATTGCTTAATATACAGAGGATGTCTTGGACAATCAGAGCCGCCTGCTGTGCTGATCCGTAACTACTAAGGAATGCTCCCTACATGGGGACAGAATAAGGACAGAACTGCAAAATTAAGCCTTTATAATTACATAAACAAAAAATAATTTTAAAAATACTGCTGTTTATGCATCATCAGCATTATCCGACGGATACACTACTATATGTCACTCCTCCTTACAGCGAGTACAGCCCACAGCAGCAATAATACAGCCCACGTACAGGTGCAACATAAAAAAACATAAAGCCTGAGGCAATATACATTCGGGACTTGAATTTTAGAAATGCACAGACCACTGAAGTCCGAATTCATCTAAATAATATTAAACATTTCACTTTATACCTCATAGAAAACTTATGCGTTCTCCCTGACATAATCCAACTAGTTAATACAATTTGCTGTAGTCACAGTTTGGTGTCACACATAAACTGCCATGTGTCTAGTGTCTATACAAAATGCAGTTTCAAACATGCGATACTTAACAGCTTTCGAATAGGTTTCAAACATTAATACCATCATAAATTAACCTGGTCATGAAACAACATCCTGCAGTTTTATTGGTAGGTCTAATGGAGCAAAAACTCTGGTATTAACAGTTTAAATCCCACTGGTAATTATCAACAGCACTGCTGTAATGTTAAAAAATTATGTTACGTTACTTAAGATTGCATAATATGTGTTCCATATAATTTTCAGAATATGGAATGTCTACTGCCTTAATCTGAGCACATTGATTTTTATAATAGACACAGATTTTGTATTCTTTGAGTTAGGAAATGCGTTTATGCATATTAATTCAGATGAATCTTAGTTTCCAAGTGGAAAAGACATAGCTAATTAAATAGTTGAAACAATCACACACAAAATACACAGTAATATTATTTTTACCCTAAAACCTACTTTCTGGCCGTAGCCAATTATAACATTGTTTTGCTTTAGTTCCGCCAACGACATCACTTTGAGGGAGGAGGGGGGCAGGGCTTTTCGTCTTTCAAAAACTTTCATCTTTCAGCATCAATTTCGTTAAAAACTCTAGATCATATTTCTGAATTGTTAGATTCTGGGAACTTCGGTCCAGTTTAGACCACATACTGAAGCACATCAGGACGTCTAGACTAAAAACGTGTTAGGTCTGAATCTGTCCATACTACAAACAAGTACATTTGTAAGCTACATTTCACTGAATATTATTTTTAACCAACTTAGTAACAGCCAGCATAATTACATTGTATCTCTACACAACAGAGTGACTTAGTAATATTTTACTAATTCAAGTACTAGCCAAGCATTGCTTATCCGAAACAGTCCCTGTATTTTCGAAGCAATATGTTACGTCTCCTGTTAATGGCTTTTGAAACCAAAACAATAAATAGACTTCTGGACACAGTAAATAAGAAATTGTCCAGAAAAAAATTAAAACAGTAACTTTCACGCGAACTTAGGATAATGTTGGGCATAAATTTTCACTGTATATTTAGAAGTAGACTACATAAGCGGAAGGTAAATAGCACTCAGATAATTTTAATACACGGACCGTGCATCTTTTATTACTTTGTATTATGACCAACAAATGCACAATTATTTCACAAACTATCACACTCTTACATATTGCGACACTATCGTGTCATTCTCAGGGAGTTTGTAATCAGTACCTTGCCCAGTTACACAAGTATTTCACAACCTGTGTGAAACATTTTAATTGTAAATTGTATTACCAACAGTTGTATTAGAATTACTTGTGTAACTTGGTAAGGTATTGATTACAAGTATGACATGATAGTGTCGAAACAAGTAGCAGTGTGATAATTTGTGAAATAATTGTGCATTTGTTGGTCATGGTACAAAATAGCACTCAGATCTTCAAGCATTTAACTGAACGTTACGATTATGAAGAGTTCCATGTTACGTAATAATAAAATAAAATTTATTTAACGTTTTAAAGCCTAGCGGTTTCTCTACGTACCGCCAGGTTTAACATTCAAAAATTGTACATGTTGCCGGCTTTGCGTACAGTATTTTGTGCGGATCTCAGAACAGACTGCGAATTTTGTTTTATACCTCATTAGCTGAATGATTTTTATAACCGTAGTGGAAAGTGTTTACAGCGCGGTACAGACTGATTCCTTATATAAAGCAGATTGCCTTTAGCCGTTAAAAGGTTAATGTCTTTAATGATAAACTTAACTTACTGCACCGTGACCAACTGTATTGTATATGCTGGATTTCGTATTCTGAATACCAAAATTCAGTGACATGCTCAGGTTTTTACGTAATGTACAACACTTAAGTTAGTATTGTTATTTGTACACACAATACTAATTTACAATTATAAGTGTTCCTCGTACTGACAACTTATTTCTTACAATCCTACCTGTCAGGAAGATCTACAATATGATGCTAAGAATTTTATATTCCAGTGCGCAGTAAACGAACAAACGTCCTTTCCTTCTGTTCCCCAGCACACACCAATAACAACAGTCCAAAGCACGTGTAGCAAACATACAAAATTTATCACTTTTATCCTTCACACTCCACAGATCCCAGTTCGTCTCAAGACACATGCACTCTTTACACACAGCATAACATAACCCGATCTCCTACTGCTACCAGCAAACTACATGCAACCGACATGATAAAAATCCTGCTTGCGTCAAGGTCGCCTTGTTGGAAGGAAGTGCAGGGTACAGTGTCAATCGAACGCAAGAAAGTAACAAAATATCCGATATGAAACAATATGATATAACTCGGTTACTTTTCACCATAGCACTGCTTTCTACCTCGTCTCTAAACACAACTAAATCAATTTGACGTTTTATGGACCGTGCATCATTGAGATAACTGAAGAATAAGAACAAAGTAGATGCTACTTATTATTTATTGTAATTCTTATAGTCTCAACATGTTTCGGGCACTACTATGCCCATCGTCAGGAGCTCACGACTATAGTGCTGATTATCACATTGGTCTTTTCGTTCTTGGTTTTCTGTAGGTTGGAGGTTAGGTGTGGTTAGCCTGGAGTAGTGTCGGGGCTGCAGGCCTGCGGCCCCGACACTACTCCAGCCCGGTTCTTATTCTTCAGTTTCAACTAAACTACCTACGTCTTCATCACAAAGTGTGTAACAGAGTAACATCCATACAGGTGTTTCAGCTTTCGTTAATGCAAATGTCAGTCGAGACTTAAGGTTGTTTATTTTTGTCAGTGTCGTTCAACTGTAATCCATACTCTTTTTCTCTCACACGATAATCCAATAAAAGTGCATAAAATATCTTAAACAGCGCATTGCCTGCCAATAGCCCAATCCAACCTTAGTTTATCAACAGAATACATTTTTACGACAATAAGCAGCTATTTATTTCATATATCAGGCTGTTCTTTTTAAATATCTGTAAAGGGAAAACTGCCACTGTACACTGTCCCGTTTCATGTGGCGGTCAAGAGAGCACGTAGGCTATTTCACACTACTTTCAACAGTCTCTGAATTTAAGTCTATATAAATTTATAACCAGTAGCCTTGTGAGTCTACAAAATATAGTTTACCGCTAATAAACACAGGAGTATTTATAGCGTTAATGATGGGTGTAAATTTGGTGGGGAAACCTGAGGGAATGATACAACATGGAAGACCAAGGTGTAGATGGAAGGATGATATTAAAATGGATTTTTAAGAAGTGGAATTGGGGCATGGACTGGATTGATCTGGCTAAGGAGAGGAACAGGGGACTGGCTCTTATAGATGTGATAATGAACCTTCGAGGTCCATAAAATGCGGTGAATTTCATGACTAGCGGAGAGACTGTTAGCTTCTGCAGAAGGACCCTGCTACATGGATATTTTTTTTTTTTTAGTTTTTAATTATGGGCGTGGCAATAAATAACACCATGGAAGAATAATATCGAGTAAAGTGGGAAGATGGTTGTGAATGGTGACTTCAAAGGAAACTGCCGCCCATTTTAAGGCAATTTAAAGCAGCGATTTCCGACAGACATCAAAACAAACACTGAAAGTTTTTAAACGTAACTAAATGGCATCCTACTGGCAGTAGAAATTCGGACACAACTCAAAAGGAAATATAAATATGTATGTAAGTTGGTACGTACGTGTGTTTATGTACAGTATGTATGTATGTATGTATGTATGTATGTAAGTATGTATGTATATATGTTTGTATGCATGCAGGTATGTATTATGTATGTAAGTAATGTATGTATGTATGTATGTATGTATATATGTTTGTATGCATGCATGTATGTATTATGTATGTATGTATGTGTTTATGCACATTACAGTACACTTATTGCTTTTGTGTGTATGTGAAGGCTTAAACGATAGCTTGAGCTTGTGTTTAAATTTCGCTCAACGGGCTGCAGCACTTATAATCCTAGCAACTATTTAGGGTCGGGATAGCTCAGTCGGTATAGTGACTGGCTACGGGCTACACGGTCGGGGGATCGAATCCCGGTGGGGGCGAGATTTTCCGCACCCGTGCAGACTGGCCCTGGGGCCCACCCAGCCCCCTATACAATGGGCACCGGGTCTTTACCGGGGGTAAAGCGACAGGGGCGTGGCGTTGACCACCCACTCCTTCTAGCGCCGAAGTTAAAGAAAGAGTAGAGTTATACATCTACTCCCCTCTGGGCTATTGAGGCCTGTTCTAGGCTGAACTTCACCTTTACCTTCAAGTAGCAATTATTTCACTGAACACATTTAACCGTCTTAGCATCACGACCGAGACAGGGCGATTTCGATTTACTTATTTATTTTTATTCGCTTATCAATTTATCTACGATGTATTTCAAGACTTTTAAGACACCATCAGTAAGTTAGATTATTTTGGGCAGGAAATGATATTTGACTATGAAGAATAAATTGGAAATCCTGTGACAGTTAACGACTAGCCTTCGATTAAATTCTAATACCGATATTTTCCTAGAAATATCGAGAAATAGGAGATATCTCAGTCAGAACAGCTGGTGCTGTAACCAGGTTTGAATCCTGGACGTTCTCGATACAAGCATTTGTCCGCGAGGCTCGGCATGCTGACGAAGCTAATCACGAGCATCTGTGTATATTGCAATTATCTTGTTAGCCGCTTCATTAAACAAATCGGAACAAAAACACCAGATACGAGTAGCGCTACATCTTAGTATGTGTTGTCTTTACGATTTAGAAATTACAAAAACTAATTAGCATTTTACGTTTTCTTTGCCTCATGCTGCACTCTGGTGGCACAGTCAAGCGCTAGAGAAGTGCAACACGTGTAAACATACACAAGACCTACACAATTTTCAGTACACCTTAAATATGTCTATAATTTACGCCACTAATCCTCGTTTACTTTTAGAAAATCAAATGATGTTGATTTCATGATTTGAGCTCTGATTTACATATTCTCCGGAAAAATTTCAGCGTATACCAAAGTACGTAAATGTTTATATGTATATATATATAAATTATATATATATAAAATTCAGCGTATATCAAAGTATATAAATGTTTATATGTATGTATATATATATAAATTTCAGCGTATACCAAAGTACGTAAATGTTTATATGTATATATATATATAAATTATATATATATATATAAAATTCAGCGTATAACAAAGTACATAAATGTTTATATGTATATATATATATAAATTATATATATAAAATTCAGCGTATATCAAAGTATATAAATGTTTATATGTATATATATATATAAATTATATATATATATAAAATTCAGCGTATAACATAGTATATAAATGTTTATATGTATATATATATAAATTATATATATATATAAAATTCAGCGTATAACAAAGTACATAAATGTTTATATGTATATATATATATAAATTATATATATATAAAATTCAGCGTATATCAAAGTATATAAATGTTTATATGTATATATATAAATTATATATATATAAAATTCAGCGTATAACAAAGTACATAAATGTTTATATGTATATATATAAATTACATATATATAAATTTCAGCGTATACCAAACTACATAAATGTTTATATGTATATATATAAATTTTATATATATATATA
>Ga0131853_10020950_pt1 | contig 11871 bp, 8 predicted proteins | sample TergutLab28metaG_FD_92764 | JGI IMG/M metagenome (GOLD analysis project Ga0131853, IMG submission 92764) | Labiotermes labralis P1 segment gut microbial communities from Petit-Saut dam, French Guiana - Lab288 P1 (version 2) (version 2) | ecosystem: Host-associated > Arthropoda: Insects >...
AAAAATTACCGCCCGGGGGGGGTGCCCCCAATGGTCTGTGTCCGGGGGGGTGTTAAGTTTTTTTGGCCCTTCCCCGGGGGGGGGGGGGAGGGGACAAGGTCGATTCTTAACGCTAGGGTATCACAAGGTCTCCTTCTTCGGGGTAGAGGGACGGAGCGTTGAACTAACGACGTACTTCTGGATCCGAGATAGTGAAGGGTTGGAGATGTGCTGGCAATAATGTTGCGATTCGTCTCTGCATCGCTGCAGCCGAACACTGGATTGGGTTGGATTCTCAGTCAGATCACTCTTCAGCGTGAGAAGAGGGAAAACTTTACATTTTTGTTCGACCAGTTTAAGGCGCTGATATTCTGTGCAGCGATGTTCGCACCGTACTTGGAGAAGGACCCTCTGACCCTGTCGGATTTCACCTGTTTCTCTGTCGTGACAGTTACGGCATTTGTCACAAGAACCAGACCATTCTTAGTGTCGCTTACAGGGTCCCAAATTACGCGTTGACAGATTTGTGGTTAACCTCTGAACCGAGCCGTGTGTGACTTCTCCATCTTTGTTCCGTGACGGCGTTTTGTTCCCCGCAGAAAACTTAATTCAGTTTTAAACAAAAATTAGTTGAATTTCAAAGAAATTGGTCGGCCAGCGACAGAAGACCTTCTTCCGTTGTCCAACCAGTCACAGAAGTCGAAGGCATTTGTAAAAGATGTCGCCCTGGATAACGAAATAGGTGGAAGGAAAGATATTCAGAATTTATAAGCAGAGAAGACGGAATGCAGAGAAAGAGGCCTGAAGGTGGTGATACAGTAATCAGCCATTTATCAGTGATAAGAAAGTAGAGAAAGTGGTCAGATAATTTTGAGGTGCGTAATCCCCGTTGTGTTGGTTCAGTAACAAAGAATTTTTTGTGTATTACACATACAGTCGAACACAACTATATTTCACCTATTAGTACAGTAGGAATACAACTACATGTTTCGGCCCTATATGTGGGCCATCTTCAGGTTGTGATTTAACTTACAGAGCAGCTATACAACATGTATGGGGTGTTCTTTAAGGGTATTGGGGGTTGGGTGGGGGGAACGAGATGTTGTTGTTTCAGTAGGGTCTACTGCAGAGTGAAACGTATCCAGAGAGGATGTGGAGACCTGGGGCAGTACTCATGAATAATGAATGCATGAATCAACGGTACATTCAAAGTACCACTTCTTCCTGGTGTTAAGCGTAGTGTTATATACTAAGACGACATCGACGACGCTGTCCGAGACACCCCATTAAGACCCTGAGGAAATTTCCAGTGCTCAGCATCAGTATTAGTCCGTGCACCTGACTTCTCACCTTTCACCCTTGAAACCAAGGTCTGAAGACCAGTATACTATGTCTAGAACTCTATAGTGTCGCGATAAGGGCCAGCAGCCGACGGCGACAAGTGTGTCATCGGAACGGTCAGTTGTCGTGCGAAAGCCAGCATTGTAGTGAGTTCAAGCGTAGAATTGACAACACCGCAACCGTCAGTCCCTGTCTCTCTCGCTCAGCACAACAAATACTACGTCACCTGCCGTCATATCCTACTCGCAGTATAGGCGAAGTGCTGTCAAGTTCAGAGGCTATAAGCGACAGAAATAATCACAGTGTCACTGATGCAGCCCTGAAGTAGCTTCGGCACAAGAGAACTTCCACGTTCGTGGACTAAAACTGCGTTCTTTGAAGGCGTTACAGGGTGAACAGACAAATTTATTGAACTCTGTACTGAAATGACGCTTTGAAACGGTCAATGGCGATACGTGCCTCTTTTCCTGAACGTGCAGCACCGCTGTGTGTAACTCCGTTTTGTAATGAATTTCTCAGACTGTGAAATAACCGAAGGAGCTTGAATGAATCCAAACACATGTTAATTTAAATTAATATGCACTGATGTACACAAAATGAAATAATGTGAACTGCTGTTGACTAAATGGAAATTATGTATAAGCACATATGGTCAGAACACAACTATACTGCCACATAAGTAGTACATAGGTTTCTTCATCGTTGCACCGTGCATTTCGTAGAATCATTTAATTAGAGGATGATCTTGGGATCGAAACATGTTGGAGCCATTTTAAATGTTTTAATGTAAAAAAGAATTATATATGTGCGTTAGTTGGTACGCTAATTATATGATAGTACATGGGTTATACAACTACAGGTTTCGGCCCTGGGTATTGGCCATCTTCAGGTTGTTCACAACTTGTCGATCAGCTTTACAATATGCGTAGGGTTTACTCTGGGGGGGGGGGGGCGGGACCTCGTTTTAAAGTATGGGGGGGCATGGCCTTGTAATGTTTTTGACAAGTGTTGAAATAAGCATAGTGCAAGTGGGTGTCCTACTGAGACTATGTTTTTGAACCAGCTATAACTTACGTAGCCTTAGGCGAAATACAGGTGGTACAGATAGGCTCTTGTGAGGGGCAGGAAACATTGTAACTATATTACAACTGCTGTTCCTGCTGTATTGTTGCAGTGTAGGCAACGTCTGCAAAATTCAGGGTATGGATTTTGCTACATTCTTATTTAAAACTTAATTTTTTTAGAAATACATATCTGTTTAAACTTTAAAGAGTGGCTCTTGTTTCTTAGCTAATTCAACAACTGTGTTGCTGCAAGGGTTACGTAGAGCCAAATTATAGGTAGATCGTGAGTAATAAGTGTGAATTTTGATGGAAGCTTTCGCGACCTGTCCTTAAAATAGAATTTGCAACAGGAACTGAGGAATTCCACCAAAAAAAAATAATTGTGACCGAATAATGGTACATGACTAGACATCTGAATTGCCATAAATATACCAATTATGACTCACATTAAAGACACGTTGCCACAATCCGTCCCCAGTTCACATTTAACATAAACTGTGCAGAGGAACTGATATGAACTCGGAATGGGAAGAGGGTTCGCGGAGGAAAAATTAAGTGGGACGTTAAAAGAGTAAAGATAAAAGGGAGGGGATTATGAATATGAACATTGAGATTTAGAGAAGATTGTTTTTTGTTTTAGGCCTTGCTCTAATATTCGCAGTAAACCCTCAAACAAAGACACCCATGACGTTTTCTGTTTCGTCGCCCTTGTGCTCTTGCAGAAAGCAGTCAAAGCAATCAGTAAACTTCATGTTGTAACTGACTTACCTTCCCAAGACTTGACGTATCATAGATGCATATTTAAGTAGTACCACCGCCCCCCCCTCCTCCCGTCGTTTTCCGCTACACCTTGAAGGCGTGCAGGGGCGTTGAAATATTTTGTGCCCCCTAAAGTTACATGGTGATTGAACAGTTTTACGTTCCGGCCGCTTTGCCTCTAGGACAAGAACCTGCTGTATCGCGAAGGAAACTGACATCGAGTCGGTGTGGAAGGGAACAAATGCTGTTGCTTCCGTTGGGGGGCCAACCCCGTATCCTGCAGGCGACCACAAATCGCTGTATTCGTTTCCCTAATTGTTACAAGGGGAAGGGAGGTTTACGAGGTTATCGTGTTGTTTTATATGTTGTATCAGCTAACTAACTAACTAACTAACTAACTAACTATCGCCTCTCTTGAGAAACTAACAGTTCCTCATCTAGTGAAGAAATTCCCCGCACTTTATGGAACCCGAAGGTTCATTACCGCTTTCATAAGAGCTGCCTCCTGCCCGTATTCTGAGCCAGATCAATCCAGTCCGTGCCTCCGAATCCCATTTCCTGAAGATCCGTTTTAATATTATCCTCCAATCTACGCCTGAGTCTTAAAGTGGTCTCTGTCCCTCAGGTTTCCCCACCAAAACCCCGTACGCACCTGTCCTCTTCCCCGTACGTGCTACGTACCCCGCAGTCTCATTCTTCTTGCTTTGATCACCCGGCTAATATTTGGTGAGAACTATCAATCATTAAGCCCCTCATTAGTAGTTCCACCCCTCGTCGGCTGTCCGCGACTGCTTATTCAATATATTCGCAGCAACCCTCCATATTGGACACCGTTCCTCCATCCACAACCTGAGGACGCACCATGCCGTGATGACAAGGACTCACGTAACATGGACCTTGTATCATATGGCACCTGTAAATCGGCGGGATGTGCTTCCCTTTCTCCTTGGTGTGTAGCACATCAGCAAAACATGTAGTTCAGTTGAGCACAGAGCAGTGACAATGCATGGGCATTGGGAGTTCGGATTTGCACGTGGGTAAAGTGTGACTGGAACTCCTTGGGCATGGTCACGCGTGTCGCAGTCACTAGGCCTTCACCTCAGTGTAAACAGCGTAAAGAAAACGGAGTAGTGCGTGTTGCTTTATTGTAACGGTAAGTCGTTCAGCTTAAGCCTTTCTTTGTCTTGTTTCTCTCCGCCTGTGTCTCGAGAATCACGAGTTCTAGGTGAGTTGATAGTTGCGTTAATCCAAAATGCGTAATAAACCAACACGCAGCCTGCGAACTTGTATCCTGTTCTTATTTAATTGGGTCATAAGCTACGAATTAAACAATTTCAGACCAGTGTTTCCCAATTTTTCTTCCCTGGGGGAATTCCAAAAATAATTTTTTATATCCCGGGCAAAAAAGAAAGGGGCATTGGTAGCGCACAGAGATTTCTGAGGTACTGCAAAATGTCGGACAGAAATTCGCGCGATGCTTGTAGGTATATTCGGAATTGTTCGCTATACTAAACATTTCTATACATTTATTCCACGTTTGCTCGTGGAACCCCTAAGTTGGTAAACACTGGTTTAAGGAAATTTCAGTATCTGTGCGATGAATCCCATGTTTGTCGTATTTGTTACAGTGAATACAGTTACTGAAGTCACAGGCCCAGGTTCACCATGCCCGTCTGGAAGAGAATTCTTTCTTTCCTGCCAATCATTTGCACTCTTAAGCACAACTAGAAACAGTACGCTCTTGTAAGGAAGCTTCTTCTTCTGGAACACCTTAGCTCCATTCAAGTGTGTCATGTCCGTGCCTGTAGCTCAGTAGGGACGTGTCTTTCTTCGTGTATGTACTGGAATTTAAACTCAGTTTACTTTGTATGTCTTACAATGAAACAATATACGTGATTCACGGCTGATCTGGATTTGTGTTGGGTTTGTTGTTTTGTGTCATACGGTGCCTGTTTTTGTACTCATGGTAAGTGCAGGCCTAATATGCATATAATTTGTGCTTACTGCGATTTAAAACACTTCGTTCGCGTCCTGTTGTTACGATTACATTACGTGACTTGACAACGATTCTTGTGCTTAAAATTAAACACAATGCATAAAGATCGTGATGAAATTACATACTACTACAGATGTTCTAAGCTCTGTTTGCATTGAACAGAGATGAGTCGTCGAGTGAGCGCTGCGATGTTATTCTCTGTCTAGACTCGCACCTCTGAATATATCCATCTGTCGTAAAAAGATAAAATTGCAGAAATTTAGAAATAAGGGTTGGTGCTGCGTACCTCGTCTTTATTTTCGTTTGTGTATTTAAACTTCTTGACTTCTTTTCTTTTGTTGTGGCATAACCTTGTTTCCGTGCGTAGATTGATGACGCTTAATACAATTATTGGATCCTCTGTACAGCTCATTAGGCCCTTCTGCCGATAGCGTGTGATTAAATAGTAATATTTATTTATTTAATTACACACACCAACATGTGCACATATATATTATTTCAGAAGCCTAAAATTTACATCAAAACATTTAAAACGTTTCTACATGTTTCGATCACACGACTATCTTCAGGGAGCATACATTGTTCCTTGCTAAAATTATAATTTAAAACATTCAGTGAATTACTTCGTTATGTTAACTTGGTGCTGTGGCAGCATGTCGTGTTTTTGTGTGTGAGTCGTATGCTGTTCATAATGAGCCTGGTTATGGTTGTACGTCGTATGCTGTGCAGCGTGAGCGTTTTAAATTAAAACTTTAGCAAGGAACAGTGTATGATCCCTGAGGATGATCGTGTGATCTAAACACGTAGGAGCGTTTTAAATGTTTTAATGTAAATTTTAGACTTCTTAAATAATATATATACATACGTGTTTTGGTGTGTGTAATTAAATAATCTACAGAATGCAAGGTAAAACGATAATAATAATAATAATATTTATTTACTGCAACTGGGTTGTTACCCGGTGGCAGTGTATACAAAATATGAAATACTGACTGTGCGTAGAGCGCACACTTAATTTATGAAATGTTGTGCCGTAACAGAGGTGCTGTGACGGTACCAGCGGCCGCACTAATGCGTGCGTCTGCGGTCGCTCGCTTGCTGGGATTGCAGGTGTGAATCCCACCGGGGGCATAGATGTTTGTCTCTTGTGGGTGTTGTGCGTTGTAAGATAGAGGTCTCTGCGTCGGGCCGATCACTCGTCCGGAGGACTCCCACCGTGTGTGGTGTGTCTAATGGGTTATCGTGAAGTCCTGTAAGGGGAGGCCATGACTCGGCATCGGGTCGAAGCGCCACGGGAAAAAAAGAACGGAGGTGCGAAAGATTGAGTGTGTTTGAGAACAGTGCGCCGAGGAGGAATCTAGGACCTAGGAGAGTGGCAGTACAAAACTGTGGAGAAAACTGTATAGTTAGGCGCTTTGTACTTTGTTTCATGGCAAAGTGGTGGGTAATATTAGGGGCTGAGTTCTGCCGTGTGTTTTTCAATGGGGTGGAGAAATTCGTAGAAAATGTTGATAGGAATTTTGAAGTAAAGAGACTGCTTTGGACATACAGGCGTGGATGGTAACATAATATTAAAATGGATCTTGAGGAAGTATTGTGTGAGTGTGGGGACTGCATCCGTCTGGCTCAGGATAGGGACTGATGGCGGGATCTATGTGCAAGGTAAAGATCCAGGGGGACCCTCTGAACTCGGTGACGAACCTTTGCGGGTGATCCTAACTGAGGGGACACCAAGCTTGTGAAGTAGGAAGAAACGTTCCGGCAATCAAGTGATCTCACTTTGTTCGTGTCTCAGAAAGGCATACAGGCGACAGCAACCGACTACTGTCATCAGGAGTGGAGAGACAGATTCGAAGAAACAGCTGTTGTGTTTCGAAGTGGAAGGATTCCGCTGTATCCTGAATAATATTACGAAATCCAAACCAAAGCGTAGGCTAAAAACATCAATTTCTTAATTTGTCTGACCACGAAGTCGGTTTAAACGTGATGTGTGAGCACCGCATTCGACTGAAACTAACAGAAGAGTATGCCACACGTGGTCGTCATGTGGACGTTTAAGTAACGTTGGGTTGTGAAATATAAACATGTTCTTTGATGCACAGGTATTGCGAAGATGAATTACGTCTAACTTCTAACTTCCATGAAACGCAAATTCCATTGTTACATTCTCCAAAGATGATTATCAGATACCTTGAGCTGGAAAGTTTCAATATAGCTCGATAGAAATCTGTAGATACGAAATGACGGAAGATTCTACAGGTTAAACCACCCACTCGGATAACCTTTTCTTACAAATCAACATTTCCTCAATTATTGTGTAAATTAACAGTCAACACATCTAATTATATATCGTTTGTAGCAACACGTTTCGGTCTTTTAGAAGATCAAATTGTAACAAACGACATATACTTAGTTGTGCTGACTGTTAATCTACACAATATTTGTATGATAGCATAAGGGGATGTTTAACCTCAAATTTCCTCAATTTTTCGACCCCGGTAAAGATGTACGATAACCGTTCCGAGATTCGAACCGGGTGTATCCGGAATATAACCCTCAGTCTTTTCCGCACACAAACCTGGTCACTTTAGAGGTTATGGGGCGTGTGTCGTATGTGTGTATAGTGCCTTCCATTTTTAACACTTTGTGTATTACCTCTTTTCCATCAACTGTTTTACTTTTTTTCGCGTCTTAAAAATTACTGAAAGGGTGCTGGATGCCGCAATGTGTGTGATTTCAATCGATTTCACAGATTCGCTGTGGGAAGTCAAGGAAGAAGGTCCTGGAAAGTAACGAATATCACGCGACACAGTGCACAAGTGGCAATAAACATAGCCCTAATTTCCAAATGGGCTGAAGCTGTTAGACGCCAGCCTGTCACTGCAGAGGCGTGGGTTCACTCCCAGGCCAGTCCGTGCGGGTATGATTCCACCAGTGCTGCATCACCGACGCTTGGTAATATCATGAAGGCGTATGGGGGATGGGGAGGGGGCCGTAGAGACACAGCACCATTCATTCATGACCTCCGTGCTGGAAGGTGATGAGTGATCAGCTTCACGCCCCCATCGTTTTAATCCAGGTTCTCATTCAGTTAGTGGCTGGTTGGGCCCCAGAACTGATGTGGACTTTTATAAGAAAAGAAAAATGTTTGTCCCTGGTGGGAATCGAAGCCCGTACCGCCCAGTCCGTAGTGTTAGTCTGCAGAGTCCCAAATACAAAGTTTTCTTTTAACGCTGAAGTGAGCATTGCAGAGCTGGAGCGGTCGTCGGTCGCTATGCACCAACGACGCCGTCGCCACAACGGCGAGCAGTCCTGGGATAAAAAGAACGCCCTGTATAATTCATTTCTCCGGCCACTGCTTGGTGTGTCAGTGACTTTATTGCATGCAACTTATAGATACTTCGTATCGAAAGGACCTGCAGTTGCTTTTGTCCTTGCTAAGTTATAAACGTCGGTTCAAGCTTGTTTATTTCTTCATAGTGAAAATGTATTTTCCAAGGCGACTTGTTTTTTTCCTGACCAAGAATAATAACAGAACTGTTGTGATGTGTTGTGCAGTGTGTGACTTAGGGTGGCATTTGGACTGTCCGTTCTGGGCAGCAATGCGGAGGGCTTCTTCTACCGTATCTGCAGTTTATAAGAGTCCTGAGTGGGTGAGTGACGCTCCAGAATTATTCCCTACTCTCTTATAACTACCGGTTCGTACGGTAAGCACAACGTAAGCGTTCTTAATCGAAAGTTCGTAGTCAGGTTTATAAAATAAAGGAGGCTGTGATGGGTGGGACATGTAGCGCAAATATTTTAAGGATTACATACAACTTTTTGGTTAAGTCCATTGATGTTTCAGATGAAGTGCGCAGTATAGGGGGGGGGGGAGTCTTTATGGAAAAGGTTTGTAGGAGTAGTAAGTGATGAGAAGTGAAGGACTGGGGTGAAAGCGTTAGTGAATTAATGGTTTAAAAAAAAACAATTACAATAAACTGAACACAATACTCTCTTACTTGGGTGTTTTTACCTTCTGTACGTGTTGTATTCTAATTTGTCTCACATGTATTGTTGATGGTTTTAAGTTGTTTTGTGTGTATTGTTGTGTGTATTGTTGTAGTTGTCTTGTGTGTATTGTTGTCATCTTATGTGTATTTGTTGTACTGTGTGTGCATTGCTGTTTTTTTTTTGGTACTTTAGATGCCGGACTGCTGGCTAGAAGTCAGTATTCGGAAGGTCCTGCGACCGGCCATCTCGACACAGGTTTTTCTTGGTTTCCCTGTGCCTAAAAGCGAATGCTGAGATAGTTCCCACGTTTCCAAGTTGCCATTACATGCTTCTCATGTAGCCCTCCCGACTTAAATCTAGTAGTAACCAATTTCATGTTTTGTTTACATGTAAAATAACTACTGCCACCGGGTAACAACCAAATTGCAGTAAATAAATAAATAATATATTTATATCTTTAAGACTGCTGGTAGAGCCTTAGGATGCGAATGTGTTGATAAGATTGAACTGGCTCAGGGTGGAATCGTGTGACTTTCGTTTGTGAATACGTTAAAGAATTTTTGAATTGTGATGAAATCACGGGCTTTCTCGACCAGATTAAGAACTGTAAGTCTTTCGAAATATATTTAATACCACGTAGTTGACCGGACAGCGTCTTGGTTATTCATTAGCTTTGCAGCATTACTGTAGATTGTTGTGAAACGTACTCTAACCACGACAATTTCCGACGTTGTATGAGCAGTTGGAGCCTTCTTAACAATCTAGACTTCAGTACATAATATAGCGTGTTCAAAAAGAAATACGACCCGTAGTGAATGCATGCTTATCAGTAAATTACAGAAGTTATTCTCTGTTCTGTGCTTAATGCTTTGCATATAACTGCACACGAAGGATCATGTTGCCGAACACATTTTAAATTCTCGTTTGGTAAGCCGTCTACTGTACGCTGCGTATTGACCTGTAATTCTTCCAATATATGAGGGTTATTTGAATACACGGTGTTCTACTAACACCTCCATAAAAATAAATCGGTTGGGCTGAGGTCTGGAGACCTTGGTGTCCAACACTCTTTTGAAATCAACTGCGGATAAAGTAATCCAACAGAACGAGAACCAATGGGAGACCATAGTATATACATTCCCCATGTTGTATTTATTTTTTGAACGCTCTGTAATATTAAAAATGCACTTTGTTTGACATCCCAAGCATATGATTTCGGTGGATATTACGTGCTGGTATTAAGTACATATCTGTAATTCTGTTTGTCATGTTGTTAAATGCCTTTAGCATTGCTCTGCATACATTGAAAGTCATTTTCTGTTCTACCTTACATTGGGAGTTCAGTTAGACAGAATTTTGTTTCACACTGTACGTATGTGTCGTTCAGGCTACTTGTTTCTGCACCCTAATTGAATGTCTTTGAGGTATGTCACACGAATCATGCCTATAATCTCAAGTACATTTCTCACTGTCTATTAAGACTCTTATATTTCTTTTTTTTTACACGTGGTTGTTATGATTGAACTGTCAAAATTCTTCTTATTTGTTTGGGTGGCGATACTCTAAAATACAGTATATGAATTATGATAATTTCAGTGTTTATGTTGTGTCCTGTGTTGGATGTGCATATAATAACCCTTTGTCCAGTGTATTCATGTGTCTTGAGCTGTCTGCTATAAGTCTTCTTATTTACTTCTGACGCCTTGAGGCCCTAGAAAGGGATCCAGAATTCCGTAGAGTCTATTAAGAGTGTATTCTTTATTTGCAAAATCATTTTGTACTCCGAGCGATGTTTAGCACGTCACCCGCTTGCCTTTGTGATTGGTTCTAGACTCTTAGTCTTGTAGGAGCCTTCCTTCCTCGTATTGTTGATTCACACGACGGAGGGCGGTCCATCAAAACAATGAAAATACATAATTTATAAGGATTGATGTAGTGTGAGCATATTGTTTGTGCAGATCGTTCAAAGTTCCAGTAACAAGTGACACAAAAGTGCGAGCCTGACTTATGGTCTTCAGTGTTAAGTGCTTTAAAATCAATTTGTTTTTCAGCAATGTCCTTCGATTCGATTTTCACTTACACTTGAATTCCACAGTTGCGCTTTAGTAGGCATTTCCCATGTGGATTTTTACCATAATTAAAAAAAAAAAAGGTGCAGTAGTTGATAGCAAGAAGAATACGTTGGTGCAGCGTGGGGAAGTTCCTAAATTTTCGCTGCTAATAAGAAGACCCACAGCATCTGTATCATCGTTTGGTTTATTTCATGTATTATTTCTCGTACAAGATGAATGTGATATGAATTCAAATCGGCACTAGGATGTGTCTTTCTTTCTTTTTTATTTTTAAATCAAAGAAGATGTGACGAACAAAGTTTATCCAGCAGGTATCAGGGATATAGTGACTGCATTATATTGCGCTGTGTCTGTTGTGTGAGACTTACTTGACATGCCTGATATGTCAGGATTTGACTGTCCGTATTAATTTAGAATCTTCCTCCTCCTCCTCCTCCTCCTCCTCCTCCTATTCCTCCTCCTCTTCCATTGGCACCAAGCCCACTGTGGGCTTTGGTCTGTCGAACAATGTCCTTCCGTTTTTTCCTATCTGTCACCAACTCTGTCCATCTTCTCACTCCCAGCACTTGAAGATCTCTTTCTACTTTCTCTTTCCATCTTTTCCTGGGTCTTCCCCTTCTTCTCGTCCCTTCCAGTTCTTGAGTGAAGATCTTTTTGGGCATCCTAT
>Ga0131853_10020953_pt1 | contig 11870 bp, 8 predicted proteins | sample TergutLab28metaG_FD_92764 | JGI IMG/M metagenome (GOLD analysis project Ga0131853, IMG submission 92764) | Labiotermes labralis P1 segment gut microbial communities from Petit-Saut dam, French Guiana - Lab288 P1 (version 2) (version 2) | ecosystem: Host-associated > Arthropoda: Insects >...
CAGCCAGCCAGTCAGCCAGCCAGCCAGCCAGCCAGCCAGCCAGCCAGCCAGCCAGCCAGCCAGCCAGCCAGCCAGCCAGCCAGCCAGTCGGTCTTTGGCAAGGACGGTCTGAGTTTCTGTTATTAGATGAAGCTTTCAGTATGGCCCTTAAAATTAGTAATATAGTTACACAGTTCATTCTACGTGAGAATGAACAACGAGATGCACACTTCTTATCATTAATTTATTCCAATAAGACTACTCTCTACATGTTTCGAACAAATAATTGTTCGAAATGTGTAGAGGATGGTCTGATTGGAATAAATTAATGAGAAAAAGTGTGCGTCTCGTTGGCCATTCTCACGTATATTTATGTATCACGATGCACGGTTCAAAGAATGTAAAGTAAAACAATTCATGCTATGCATGTTCCTAGTTATCCGTTTTCAGGATTTAAGAATTAGGGAGTGTGAGACATTGTTTAGTTCATTGTTACAATAAAGCGCTTGGGAATTGCACTGAAATTAATTTCGCTTCTAAGTCCACGGTTTTATTATGCTGTTTGTGTTCTTTGAATTATTACCAAAATGACCCGGTTTTGAATTTGTTTGTTTCGAAGGTTTTTAAATCAAACGATTAAGACCAGAATTCAGACACTTTCTTCATTATGAAAACGAACCCTTTAGTGTTGTATGGGGGCGTAATCGCTCGTTATTAAGACCATCATGTGTAGCAAATTAATAAAATCCGTAGGAGTTTTTTTTAAAGTTAAACTTTGTGGTATGTTATACAGTGACCACTAAAGTGGAAAGGACTAAACTGCCCAGTAACGGCATACGGATGTTACTGATAAAATCTATAGAAAGCTCCTGTATTTATTGGTTAAAGATCTGAGCTAGAAGCATGTTTCTTTAATCTGATATTTATTGGACCGTGCATCTTTGTGGTAACTGTAGAATAAAAATCCAGCTAGATGCCACTTATTATTTTATTGTGCTTCTGATAGGCTCAATATGTTTCGGGCGTTACTATGCCCATCATCAGGAGCTCGCGACTGTGATGTTTATTACCACATTGGTCATTTCGTTCTTGGTTTGCTGTATGTTGGAGGTGAGGTGCGGTTAGGCTGGAGTAGTGTCCGGGCTACAGGCTATAGCCAAGAACGAAACGACCAATGTGGTAATCAACATCATAGTCGCGAGCTCCTGATGATGGGCATAGTAACGCTCGAAACATATTGAGCCTATCAGAAGCACAATAAAATAATAAATGGCATCTAGTTGGATTTTTATTCTTCATGTTTTTTGACTTATACGCGTTTCCGTATAACATTAGCTTTAAAACAACGAACGCCCGTGATTGCCATGCCAGTTTTTCAGTCGCTTTACGTGACACGCGTTTAATCTTCATAGCACACTTGTTTCTCTTTTATGTTTAGAATCATGCATGGCCTTTGACTACTTTGCAATTCATGCAGGTATTAGCTGTATTTCATGACGGACAACAGAGGCAGCAAGTTATGTTCATCGGTTTAAGAACACATGTGGAAGTATCACTACTTTAGAATTTAAATAAAATCTGTTATGAATTAACATTAAATTCAGTGCAAAACGCGTTATTGTATAAAACAGTTTACAATATTTCTTAGTGGATTTATTTTATTTTCAGATAAAGACCGAAAAATGTTACGTATAAAATATGAATTTTAAACTACGAGTACTATAATAGTTGTGGTATTTACATTTCAGGAACACTAAAAAGAGGGAAAGGTAAAGTGATCCCGTTACAGGCCCGGTGTGGCCCAGAGAGTGGGTAGAGGTATAGCTCTACTCTTCCATGACCGCGGCACTAGAAGGGGGTGAGTGGTCAGCAGCACGCCTCGGCCGCACTTTAGCTCCGGGAAAGACCCGTTACCAATTGTAAAGGAGGCTGGGTGGGCCCCAGGGCCGGTCTGGAAGGAAGGAAAATCTCGTCCCCACCGGGATTCGATCCTGGACCGTCCAGCCCGTAGTCACTCGGTATACCGACTGAGCTACCCGGCCCACATTCAGGAACACTAATTGCTGTTAAATGAAGAACAGAAATCGTTGTTTTCTGGGATGTATCGGCCAGTGGTCTAGCGGAAGGGTTCTGACACTTCGGGGGAAAATTCTGCCATCATTTTCAAGCTGTGTATAGGGAGCAGGTTGCTCTGAAATATGAATACCCTTTTAAAGGGAATACACGGTGTTATAGCGGACAAGACTAATATTTATGTTTACACCCGTGAAAGTATCAAATCTTACAAAATCAGAGAGTCTTGTGACACCCGATACCTAATATTTTAGGAAATAGTCTCACGTATGCGTTATAATACAGAAACCTTTAGAAAGGCGGTAGAGCGTGTGTTGGAGGTTTATGAGGGACAGAATTAGTTTACTGGAGAACCAATGAAGTAGTTGTATTTGCTGTCAAAATTTCAGACTACCAACTTAAAGCTGTGTGTTTTAGGAATTGTGTACTTCACGTTCTTGTGTCGGCGGGCGATATATGGTTGCAGTGTAATGACACTGGCCTATTGGCGTATAGGAACAGAGCTTTGGAACATTTCCAGTGACAATTCCGATTTGCTCTGGGTGTTTGAATTCTGCATGTTTAAAGAGTAGACCAAGTTTGCGCAGTCTTGTTTTCATGAATATTGAATTTAATTTTGTTTCATGCTTCCTTAAACGTTCTTAATTGAAAAAGAAGACATTTCCTGCACTGTATGGGAAATAGCGAGACTTTTATATTTTACGGATGGGATTTTATCACAGGATGGAGAAGGAGAGACAGTGGCCCAGAAATTTGTGAATTTTCGGCAGAACTTCAGCATGTTTTTTATACCTAGAGCTGCCCAGCTAATAAGACATTGATTTAACTTATCAATAAATCACAATGGTAATTTTATATATTCCATGCTTTAACGTTCAGAAGCTCACCGTTTTGTTACACTTTGATTTATCGTGTATTTTGTGATTCGCATAGTAAAGAGTTACCACAGTATGTTCCTAACCGATTAGGCTTTGAATGGGGACGTAATGTGCATGCTGTAAAGCAGGAACTGAGATTTTTACTATTGCTTACGTAAATGTTATATTTCAAAATGTGAAAACGAAGATAATTTAATTTTGAATTATTTGCAATATTTGAGGGACACGGCTACTTGGAAAGGCAGGGAATATTCTGCGATTCTGCCCAAAGGTTCGTTCGACCCACGGTATTTGCGGCAAAAGTTTTTCGGAACTGAGCGTTGCTCAACCGACCGATAAATGTAATATAATATTGGAGTGCACACATTCATTGCCGTGTGCACAACTGCTCGTAACTGGAGCACAGTCTAGGCCTGGCGAATCCATTCTTTAACCTCGCACGCCGTTTAGTTTTGTCACCTACTGCGGAATGAAGGGAGGGTATCATTATTTTATGTGTCTATCCAATTTCATAATAGGGCTGGTGTTTCTGTTGATTTGTGGGTTGCTTTACGGGAGGCTGATAGAACTCAGGACCGGTGCCAGAACTGGGATACTTCGTCATGATGCGGGGGTGAGGTGTGTGTGGATGGATTATAGACACTAGTAGTAGTGTTAGATTCGACTGTCTTATACTCGTATGTATTGTAGAGAAGGGAACGTACGTAGGGATTTTCTGTTACATTTTGTACGAATTTAAAGCAATGGTTTTTACTAGGCTAGTGATTACTCGAGATATTAACGACCAGAATTTCTTTAACTGATTTCTGGACGGAAAAACTTACATAAGGGCGATAGGTATTGTCTGCTTATCGACAGTTAATTTAAATCGTTTACGTCACGCACAACAAGTTTCATATCGGAATATGTCAGCCGTGAATTCTTGCGTGAGCGCGGGTAGCGCAGTTGGTATAGTGTGTAGGCTACGACCTGAACACGCGAGGTATCGTGGTTTGATTCCTAGGTGTGGGCAAGGGATTTATCTCTCTGCCGCATTGTACTGTGCTTTACTTTCTTTTACCGTATAAAATACCTTTAGGAGTGCGCCCTTCCACGGCTCGGGCGTTTAGCCTCACACCTATCACAGCGAAGTTCATGGTTCGACTGCAGGCTAGCAATGCGCGATTTGTAGTGGACAAAGTGGAACTTGTGCAGGGTTCCTTCCTGGTATTTAGGTTTTCGCCTATCGATGTCACTATGCTAATGATTCATACCCATTAATTTGCTTGGATCAGACTGTTGTTTAATCATGGTAATTGACAGTATCGTTAAAGACTCCCGGCGAGGGAAACAGACAGTAGGAATCCATACAAAGCCATCCATCTCGTTGAATTTTAGATCCATTTAATTAACTTAATGACTTATATTGTATAACGTCCCCAGTTTACGTTTGTGACCTGATTATGGCCCAGAAATGAAGGCCGAAATATGTCGTCAATTTAAATTAAATAAAAATACAAAAAAGTACAAACAATACTAGTCGTGTTTTGACTTAATAAAACTTATTCCTTATTTGTATAAAACCAAACACAACGGGGATGACTCAGCTAAAGATCACGTAACTGGAATTTACCTATCTGCATAAATACTTTCCTATGCTTGTATATAAGTGTATATTTTGTTTGGAGAAACGAACGTGTCGGAGTATGTTCGTTTTATAGTTAACCATGTCAGCAGTAACTAGTATCATTGTACCGCTGACAGGGTTCTCTTTCTAGTTTGAAGAATGGTGTTTAGAGTCGTTGTAGAGGTGTTTACATGAAGACCCATATACGTTTTTGGTCATATCTCGCTCAGTTCTTCTTAGAATGAAACATGTATCAGATAAAAGTTGGAGAGAAAATCAAAACACAAACTTTATGTTCAATGATGTTTTCCGAAAATCATGCCACTTATGAGATGACGTGGAGAAATATTGTAGAGCAGTGCATACTACAGATGACAATATGGCGCATGCGCATTACATGCTGGATATCTAAGACTACAAACACACTCTCAGATTATGTAACACTTAATGCTTTTTCCACTGCAACAATGGTTGCACGGACGTGTCTCAGTGTTAAGTTATACGTACATTGCTGCTTGTTTAAAGTTGTTTCTGTTCTTTCCGCATAGTTTCCTTTGAATTATAAATTGAAAAGGTCGCCCGATGTGGAAGTTTTATTAGCGCTTTTCCGAATCACATACCACGTTTATTGCACATAGAGAGTTTTGTAGTTGATTGGTTGGTAATCGTGTGTTGTGTTTGGGAATTTGTTAAAAATATTGCTCTGTTGCATAGTAATTTGCTTCAGATTTTTATAATTGTAGTCAGTCTCTACAAGCAAGTCATAGCATCATCATCATCATCATAATCATCATCATCATGTAGCCTTAAGACAGGCCCACAATCTCTTCCAAAGCGAGTTCTCGAAACAGTGCAATCTTCTTCCATCTGCAAATCCCGTATCTTCTCGTGTTCTCAAGGCCATTCAGTAGCTGCTTGTAGTACGTTCAAACAGCCACGAGCCTTGCCTTTTATTCCCTGTAGAAGTCAACATTTACATTCGTCCTGTCTTTCGACACTACATAATGATGAAACACTGTTATTACATAAAGCGAAAACTTACAGATCAGCCAAACCCTTCATCATCAAATTTACAGACTGTATATTCATTTTCCGATTAGAAACTCGCTGGTTTGTCGTGTGAGGTTTGGAAATGATCCACTCGAACTTTCAATATACAAGTTTTCGACAGAAAATGCTGCTTCTGAGAGTGGTTGGGACAAACAGCAGCTGGAGGTGCAGAGTGAAGGTGCTGCAACAGACTGTACCAGCCAGGAGTGTAGAAGTTATTTCTGGCTTCATGTGGATCAGTTAAAATTAGAGTGGCCTGCTAGCTCTTCTGAATCAAGAACGTGATATCCTGTAATATATATATATATATATAGGGCTCTCAACATAGGAAGTGCTATTGAAAAGCAAGTTGGTTTTTTTTTTGTATGTGGCTGGCAAGTCTTAATATTCGTTTTCTCCATTTCAGAGATTTATGCAGTGTCAGTATCCTTATTTTGTCTCATTGACCTTATTTACCGCCGTAATAATGGGCTAGATAGTGCACTTGTTACGCATAGATACAATGTGGAAAAATATTGTAGAGCCAGGCAGGTCACAGATGACAATATGGCGAATGTGCATAGCATGCTTAATATATAAGGCTACAAACACACACTTATAATGTGTAATTCTTATTGCTTTTCCACTGAAACAGTTTTTGCGCGAAGGCTCCTCATTGTTACGTTGTAGTACTTTGCCTGTCCTGTTTCTTCCTTAGTATGACCTCTTCTACCTAGCTGTCATGTGTAGCGCCTTATTGTTTCACCCGATCGCAGGCAATGACACACACTGACACACACACACAATCAGTAGGACTCCTCTGGACGGAGGATTGGCCCGTCGCAGAGACCCGCAAGCGAGCGGCCACATCCACGCCTCAGACCGTGCGGCCACTGGGATCAGCTCGACTAAATTTGTAGGTATCATGTTTCTTCATAGACTGTACCGTAAAGCAATTTTGGAAAGTGCAGTTCAAGGCTTCTTTTTCAGCGCCGCAGACTGACGTTGTTGTGAACATATCTATGTTAGTACGGGAAAACTGGTATGAAGTGACTCCCAGGTTCAGAATAAGATACTTCTGTTCCCGGTAAAAGTGCTTGGTACTTTACGGTCTGTGGTAAGGAGCAGATAATGTTTTCTGGGTGCTTAAGTGTGAAAACCGCTACAAACATTTGTGCGGTAGTGTAGGCAGGTTCCATAAATTCTGTAACTGGAAAGAAGTGAGCCGCAATCTTCAGTCCCGTCTATTTCACTCTTTTGCCTCTTTGATAAGCTTTTGGATCACAGAACGGGTCTGGATGGGCCGAGGGGATAAAAATTCTTCCTCCGCAGGTAATTAAACCCAAGCACCTAGCCCGTAAACTTTCATGTTGATTAAGATGACCAGACGTCTTGTTTGGCAGTGAAGTTTCAATAGTCTGCAGCTTTCGGTAAAGTATTTTTTATTACAATATAAACACCAGGTTGGCCATATAATCCGAAGGTTCAACGGCGACTGAATTCGGTAAAACCCTCTCTCGCCCCAAGCCTCTTAAAGTGGTTAAAAGATGAAAAACCAACCTTTCAGAAACCGCCATCAGTTTCCAGATAATTACCGAAAGGTTGGTTTGTTCGCCGTTTTAAATATCTGACGCTGCTGATAGGTCGAGTCTTGCCGAATCATGTTGGCCACAAGAAGTGGTACTTAGCTTAATATTTTTTGACAGTGATTAATGAATTGTTGTAGCAAGGTGTATGAGGTTTTGTGCTGGGGACGTTTATAGAGGTATATTTTATAACCGTTTAGCTCAGGGAGTGGCGTTTCTCATAGCTCGTTGTCTTCGAAAAGGCTGTTCAAGAAATATCTGTAAAAGTTTTACTGGTTACTAGCATGACATGAACTCCAAATAAGATGTTTTTTTGTTTTTATAAAACAGAACGTCTAAACGTCTCCAGGTAAGACAGGATAGCTCCGTCACTATAGTAACTAGACTATGGGCTGGACGGCCAAGGAATCGAGGTTCGATTCCTGATAGAGGAAAATTTACTGTACTGTCTGTCATAATTCGCGACTGACGCAGGACCCTACTCACCTTTTCAAATGGTGTAGGGGGCTTTTTGCCCACTCCAGGTTGGCCGGGTGTGAAGCTGTACACGCATTCAATATAGTGCCGAAATTAAGAAGGATTATAGCTAGAGTTCTGCGCACACCATTTCCTTTCATAACTCGAAGATCGACCTTTTTACAGAGGGAAGGATAGTACCGTCAGTCTCAAAAATCTTCATATAATAAGGTGAAATTTATTTAGGTACCAATAAAAGAACAATTACCAGGCAGTAGGATGCAAAAGGAATATTGTACATATGTGGACATCTGATCTACTTTTAGTAATATTTACATCGAGATCGCAACTGGTATATTTGCGTACTTAAAGCGACGCAAATAATACTAAACTAGATGAGGTGTCAGCACATATGTAACTTACTGCCAGGTAATGCCTGTGTTACAGGTGAGCAGAATCTCGTAGCGAAATAAATTTCAACTTAATATACGAAGGTTGTGACTGACGGTACAATCCTTGCTTTTGCTTAATTATATCACAACGGGATATCACACTTAAACTTAGGGACCTTTATGCTTGCATTGAAGCCTGTTATTTACCTTTTTGATGGCTGTAATCCCGTCGTGTTTGGTATCAGTGTGAATAAATACACAAAATTTTTCTAACATGCCATGGAAAATATTTCATAAAAGGTGTGGATAATCTGTCCTTCCTATTTCTGCACCGTTTTTTCACTATTCTACTAGCAGGAAGTAGAGTTAGTGATGGTTGGAGTAATCATAAACTCATATTGTCTCTGATTTTATGGGAAGTCTTTCTATTGATCTACGTATTCCCGCCAAAAAGTATTGTACCAACTTAGAAAATACTCCGCTAGAAACGTACATATCAATTTGCAGTGCATTGTTGTGAGGGGTTGAGAATTGGTTTGTGAATGAGTGGAAGACACGGAGCCAGCCGGAAACAGTGGGAAGAAGGAAAGTAGTGAAGAGAACAGGACCACGTCAGTGAAGACGAACATTCCACAGTTCTTGGCTTCTTGAAAGTGAAGAGTTGTTGCCTTTTGCGCTTTTCAGTCAATTGTATGAAATTTCGTAAGCATGCAGATGCAGTTCCGAGGGATTGCATATATATTTGTGGTGTTCGTTTATAACTAAAATTTATACGTGTCTCTAAGAATACAAAAGCGTAGCTTTTTTTCCCGCTTTTTGGGGTACGAACAGGAAATTCAAATGCTTTTGTAGGACTTTCGCATTTAATTGCTGTTAAGAGCGGATAGTTTCATACAGCAAGGCTTCATGGAAATGACTAACGAAGAATGTTAATGAAGTGGTCCATGGGGACAGGTAGTTCTTTGTTTTATACGAAAGTGCGTTCGAATTATTAAACGAGCCGTCTTCAGTGACGTCGCCTATTTATCGCTCAGTCATCGGATTATTTGTGAAATTTTAAAGTTGTGGAAGGAAATGGTTATAGCGCAATTTCAAGAAAATGCTGTAGGCCTTTCGGACCAACTGAGGAAAACCGTGAAAGCTGAAGTAGCATAGTCGACGTAATGGCCAAGATCTGAACCTGGGTCTACTAGAATATAATGTTTACAGCCGCGTCTTGAAGTGTGATCCAGCACATTAAGGTTAACTTATTAAAGGCGAGAGTAATCTGCATTAAAATGTTCCTCCTGCATACTGAAAGTGGCTGCCATTCTTTTTACATCGTGTGTTATATGATATGGTATATTTATTTACTGCAATTGGGTTTCAACCCGGTGGCAGTGGTCGGTAAACTTGTACAAAAATAGGAAAGAGACAATTAGGTACAAAAGGAGAGACAATACACAAAACAATAAACAAAAGGATACAAAACACAAAATAGAAAACAAACATACAAAGAATATTAAGAAATGTAAATCGAGCAATTAGAAACTAACAAATAGAAGCAAATAATAATGAGACAACGTACCGCACAGAACCTACATACAGCTATATAAATGCAAATCAATAACGTAAATAGACGAGTAATTCAAAGGAGACTGAGAATTATCTAGTTCATATGTGTTTAAGTGAAAGGTATGGGGGGATACAATTCCGTAATGTGTGTACATTGTCGTACTTAGGTAGACCCTAATGTTCATACGTTACGAATTCATAGAGGCCTCAATCTTGATTCTGTATGGTGGTTGTGACGTTGCAGAGAAGCGGTACGCTGGATGCAAACGGATGCTGGCAAATCTGTCCATGCATACAATTGAACGCCACGGAGCGAGTACAGCTTTAGCATAATTGTAAGAGCAAAGGTTCGTGGTTGCAAAAGAGGGGAGAGGAGAGAGTATTCGGTAAAGAGGAACTGGGAGCGAGAGGGCACGAAACGAAAGAGTGAGTGTGAGATGGAAAATGCAATTGTCGTGTCTAGAAATGTGGCGTGAGATCGATATGGTCTGAAGCTCAATACACACTCGAAATCGGAGGTCCGTGCCAGAAGCATATCCTGTACTTCTGGTCGTCTAGACCCGTTCTGTGACGAACGTTATCGGATTACAAGCAGGTGTGTTCGTTTGCAAACGAATGGCTTGTAGAACGCGATGTGAGCTGCGTTATAGTTGGTACATTTTTGCATAGGAATTGTCTGTAAAGGACAGTCAGGCCTACCACGAGAGGTTACGAGACTGACTGAATCACAGAACTGTCCGTATTCGGCGCAGTTTTAGCCTTTCAAAGGTTACTGGTTACATGATGCACCAGCAGGTTTAACATTAAAAAACTGTACGCTCTTCCCACACCGTAAAAAGGTAAAGGTAAAATTTTCCCGTTACAGGCCCGGTGTGGCCCAGCGGGTGGGTAGAGGTATAGCTCTACTCTTCCATGACCGCAGCACTAGAAGAGGGAGAGTGGTCAGCAGCACGCCCCGGCCGCACTTTACCCCCGGGAAAGATCCAGTACCCATTGTACAGGAGGCTGGGTGGGCCCCAGGTTCGGCCTGGACGGGCCAAAAATCTCGTCCCCACCGGGATTCGACTCCGGACCGCCCAGCCCCATAGTCACTCGCTGTACCGACTGAGCTACCCGGCCAACCTTCCCACACTATGTTTATGTGTTTTTTATTTATCTTAGAATAAACAGCAACTTCTGCCCCATACACAATAAACTGGTTTTTATAACCGAGACGAAAAGTGTTTACTGCGCGGTACGAACTGGGGCTTTAAAAAAAAAGCAGGCTGCGCTTCGTCTTTAAAGGGTTAAAATACGCGATTGGGGCGTGTCGTAAGCAGAGTAACATGCAATAAACAAAACGAAAGGCGTAAGAGTTTTACCAGCTCCGTGTATTGATTAAGTGTGAAAGAAACACGAGAGGGCGAAAGGGATGCGTACTTGAAAATAAATCTGTGAAAGAGCAGATGGCGTGTTTTTTCGAGAGAGGGCAGAGTCTGTGTAATTCACCTGCCTAATAACGCTAATATCTTGAACGCAAGGTCGTTAGCTGCTCGCGCGGTAGTGTCGAATGTCTTGTGGTTGGAATTAAAACAGTCAGCTTTATTTGGTCTCATTTGCTGCTACTATACGTCTTGTCGAGCGGAATTTACGGTGTGATATTTTTCTTTTGTGAAATTAAAGTGTTCCGGGTGATTGGTCTTATTGACGGTTTACTGTGTTCTAGACACTGGCCATGAAACACCCAGGATTAATATTTTGCATCAAGTATTTGCAGTTTTTACAAGTTATTTTATTCGTGCGAAAGACAGAGAATAGCGTATTAATGTATGACACTGCCAAACTGTGAGAACAAAGTGCTAATGGATTTGATGTCTGTCGGAGGACAGTGAAGCCGAAGTTGCATATCTGGCAACATACTGCGACGTTGTAACTCTTGAAACTGTCGGCATGTTAAAGCAAACACCCTTATTCGTGTTGCGTTCCTATAGTTCTGTAATGAGAGGGCGAATTACGTTGCAGCGATCTGTAGCGAACCGAAATCAAAATTCTGTTCCTATTCTTCCCCACATATGATACCTGCTCATTGTTACGATTCTTACTAGCTGAGTTTCAAGATAATCCTCGCTGCACAAACACTTTGAGGTAGAAGTGAAGCATGAGTAACATATGTTGTATTCTTCACATTAAAGAAAGTGATAGAAAATAAACAAAAACCGCCTCTGTGGTCTAGTGGTAAGAGTTTCTGGCTACAGATACAGAGGTCCCGGGTTCGATCCCCGGCGCTACCAGATTTTCTGAGTAGTAGTGGGTCTGGAACGGGGTCCACTCAGCCTCG
>Ga0131853_10020954_pt1 | contig 11870 bp, 9 predicted proteins | sample TergutLab28metaG_FD_92764 | JGI IMG/M metagenome (GOLD analysis project Ga0131853, IMG submission 92764) | Labiotermes labralis P1 segment gut microbial communities from Petit-Saut dam, French Guiana - Lab288 P1 (version 2) (version 2) | ecosystem: Host-associated > Arthropoda: Insects >...
ATTAATAAAAATAAAAAAAAATTAAAATTCCGTAAACAGAGGAAAAAAAAAAACAAAAACAAACCACCACGCCCCCCGCCCCCCCGAAAAAACAAAAAATCGGCCCCCCCCCCCCCCCCCCCCAGCGGCCAGTGTGCAGGTAGCCCTTAGCACCGCTATTGCGTCCCTGTACAGCAGAAGAGCGGCCCAAGTACACAGCCTCTTCAGGGCCTTGCAGGAGTTAGACGTTACCTTATGTCCGAATTCATGTAATATGTTCCTACGCTCCAAACGAGATATATCGGTCTGAAATGAGTACTGCCTTCATGCAACATTGTCAGTTAAAAGAAACACTACAGACACTTTCAACGGTTTGCAGAATTACATAACAAGATTCCATTCAAGCAAAAAACAAAGCATTATTACTGAGGTACTGACGTTTCGGGGGGAATCTTAAGCCTATCCTGAGAATGGAGGCAGCACGTTCTTCGACAGCAATGGTATATGTCTACCAAACTACACGGCGTCACATCTTAATATCAACATTGGGAGCCAAAACTTAATAAAACATGACAGTGCATCTCCCTTCAGAATTCAATTAAGTCAATAGGCAGGATTAGGCTTTATAAGTCATGGAGTTCCCGACGTTTCGATAAGGTTATGGTGTGTACAGCAACATGTGCAATGTATAGCCATGTAACGTTGGCTGTTCTGGTGTAGCAGAACTGAGTCACGTTCTACAGTGTGACTCGCTAAAGCTACGACATATTTCGAACTGAGTCACATAGTTGATTTACTTCTCCGTGCTGACGTGTATGAAATAGATGAGCTAGGCTCGATTTTACAAGCGGGCAATGCGTTGACATATTTAGTCAACTGCATTCAGTTCAACAGTACACAGCAGAGTACTTCACACTTTCCCCCAGTCAATCCGCCCGGCAGATATTTATTACCTCTAGAGACGCTTCACCTTGTGAAAGAAGATTATTTGGTCCTGGGAGGAGGGAGAAAGTAACGAGGGGCTCGAGAAAACCACGCAACAAAGAGTTTCATGTCTTGAACCGGCCTAATAGGGCGATCATATCAATGAGGATGAGACTGGCGGGACACGTGGCACGTGTGATGGAGAACAGAAATGCATAGGGATTATGACAGAACAACCTGGAGGAAAGAGACCACTTGGAAGAAGTGGGCGTAGTTGCAAGGATAAAATTAAAAGGAGTATTGAGAAAAAAGGATGGGAGGACGTTTACTGGACATGTACCTCACAGGATGGGCAAAAGAGTCAGGGTTTTGTGCAAACTGTTATGCACTTGCATCGCCCATAGAATGCTAGAAATTGTCGTCGTCGTTTCCCCCCCCCCCCAAGCTGAGAAATCAGTAGCCTTTGCTCTATGGAGCCACTTATTTATGTAGAATTTCAATTACGTTCGTCGTTCGAGATTTTTTTTACACGTGTCGCAAAAGCTCGTCAAAAATATGTAATAACTGCGTTAGTAAATATTGTAGAGGGAAAAGACCGGCCGGTGCCCACTGAATAAACTGAATAAGAGGCTGTTTGGGACCGTCTGTGGATGGGAGACAAATATATTGTCCATGTCGGGAAATGAAGCACTCTTCCTGACTGTCCAGATCATACTCAAGTCACTACACCAACTGAGCTGTCCGGCCTCCTATTATTTTTAAATCTTTCTTCTTACAACACTATCGATTTTGACTTCAGCGCCACGTACACAGCAACTGATAGGTTAACGGGATTAATAAAGTAACACAACACGAAGATTCGTAGAGAAGTGGTGGTGTAAATCCTCAAATTTTTAACATCAACACTAGATGGAAGTAAACAATTATCTACAGGCCCCAACAGCTTTCATCCTAGAACACGTCAGAGAGGAGGCTCTGTGGCACCCACGGGTGGCCCGGACGCTGTAATGAAAAAAAAAAATCTCTGCGCTCGGCGTGAATCGAACCTTAGCTCGTAGCATAGTCACTACACTGGTTCAGCTATATCCTGCGTACAGTACATTGTGGGACCAAAGCGGCTAAGAACCCACACAACATTCACCCAACAAATATTCAACGTCATGTTGACCCGTTAACACCGACAGGCAAGGAAACAGCTCTGTAATCCTAGATTTGAAACAGATATGATTTCCTATCATGATCTTATTTGATATGCTGTAAGCAAAGCGCGTATGACATAAGGCTCAGCTTAAACGGCGCTTAATCACAACACTGACGGAATAAGACATTCCAGTCTTGGCTTGACAAAAACGTCGCCTTGGCCTCGCTGAGACAAACAAGCGATTCTATCCCACGGAGTTTTACTCAGTGGCGCTCTCTTTTACTAAAACACGACGTAATATGTGCAGGTGGGGATGATGCAGTCTGTAAGGCAAGTAGGTTTAGGGGCCGGCAATCGAGGAACCGTGGTTCGATTCGGGGGACGAACAAGACACAGTTTACTCCGAGACGTCCAGTCCGGCTCCTGGGATCCGTCCATTCTCTTTCTGAACACATAGCAATGCGCAGTTTACTCTGAAGTAAAGCAGCCGGAGCGTTAATTTGACCACCTATTTCCATGCAATGTCGAGGTTCAGAACCTTTATACCTATTCATAGGCTACGAACGGACGAGTGTACCGTCATTTTCGAGAGAGGTTAGCGCAGACAAAAACTCTGCTGGAATGATAATCGACATGTGAAAACGGAAGTTATCTGAGAGGAACATGTCCCAGCGTCGCTTTATTCACCACATATTCCACACGGAATGATCAAGTGGCTGATTTTTAGTGCAGTATTGTCTACTACCCGTGTGTTCTACTCACAAAATCCCAAGAAGGGCCCTACGGCCTTCTGGAATGTTATGCTCTATAATTCGGTAAAACGGTCACATCCGACAGGCAGCCATCTCCCTCTTATTACTATTGTTTGTCCTTACTTTGAATATGTCCTGGTATTCCGGACAAAGCCCAGCGTTTCGGAAACCAAAGTTTCTTCTGTCTTGGCTGTGCCATGGATCTGACGGTTGGTCACCGGCCTTTTACCGCGGAGGCCCGGGACCAAATCCAGGCAACTCCATATGGGATTTATGGTGGACGAAATTGCACTGGGGCATGTTCTGCTCAGAGTTCTTCGGTTTTCCTCTGTCATTATCATTCCATCAATGATCCACAATCATCGTTCATCACCTGTGCAATGTGAGTTAGTAATTGTAAGCGTCGTTAAATAAAACATTTCTCTATCTTTTTTCGTGTTAAGAGATGGGCCATCACCTGTGTTCGGTGCGTTACAAACACCTAATATCAATAACTGGCCTAATACACGTTCTATCGCTCTTTTAAGCAGCCGCCTTCCGACAGTAACTCGCACCAAAATTCTGCAAGCTTTTAACGTTTCTTCCATTCGTGTTATATATCTATAAATCATAAGGAAAGGAAGACGACGATAGTAAAAATAGAAGGAAGGAGGAATAAACAAGTGCAAGAGTAGCTGTTGGGAGGGCAGAAAATTTCCGCGTGGTGTCAGAGACAAGCACAATGGGCTGAAGCAGCAATGTCTGCTCTAGGCGCAAGAGTAAAGAAGTCTTACGTAGTAAGAGGAATTCCCCAGGCCAATGTTCTGGAACAGAAACTTCGAGAGGGAAGTCAGCATGTTCTGTTGTTGCCACATGCTGCCAGCTGCCGTCGCCCGGTACAAGCAGTTTATTAACACCCGCTGTCACTGTGTTACCAATTAGCAGCTCAGAGGGCGCCACTTCCTTAGCAAACTTTGACACATAAATATTTCAGCATCCGCCTAAACTTCGGTAAGATTTGCGGGTGCTCGGAGGTTGGCATAGAAGGTCGGTCTTCTTGCAACTGCTCCTTCCTTGATTCGACGACACGTCAGCTGAACATCAGCTGAAGCACAGGTGAATACGAATCTGCTTAATTTCTATATCTCCGTTCGTACATTTTATTCGTAAAATGGTTGTTATTGTCGATATTCGTGTTGTTACGACATTATTACTGTTGCCATTTATTATTACTATTAGGATATTACCACGCTTGGGTCGTTTTCTTTCTCCCCTAATATTCGTTACAATTTTGCACGCCTTACGTATTTTACAAGTTAGAAGTTGTTAGTCTGTTTTCAGTATTCTTCAAAGAGTTTGTACCATTAACGATGATCTTTAACGTCAGTACACAAAAATAAATTGCATGACTTGCAACTTAATTTTACAATAAAATTCATGGAGCAGAGTCCTTCATAATAAGCTGACAGTCATCCAGCTAATCAGAAATTTTATGGAACACGCGTGTTCATAACTTGTCCCAAAACCCCACCACTGATCACCATAAAGTTAATAATAATAATAATAATAATAGTAATGGTTGGTAACAGTACATAGAAATACATTCCATAACTTGAACCTTAACTTTATAATTAAATTCATGGAGCAGAGTCCTTCATAAGAAGCTGACAGTTGTCCAGCTAATCAGAAATTTTCATCCCTTTATGGAACAAGCGTGTTCATAAATTGTCTCAAAACCCCACCACTGATCACAAAAAGTTAATAATAATAATAATAATGGTTGGTATCAGTTTATTACAGAAGTCCAGATCTCACTCAACTAGATGATCCAGTTACGTGTCCCGACACAAACCGACGTGTTTGCTGTTCACCAACACGTACGCGCTGACCTCTTATCAAGTGGGAAAGCTTGAGGATATTATCGCCACGGTGATAAACGGCAGGGTGATGAAGACCATCACTTACCACTGTCTAGCGTCTGGCTTATAAATGCATGGAGTTTCATCTTCACGGCCCCCTACGTGTGACAAATACATGAAACGAGCCTCATACAATTTTTCGTGGGTCTTGTCGATCCCAGAGTCGAGACCCAAACATGGTATCTTCTTGCATAAGAAGATGTATTAACCGATAGGTTACTGGACTTTAGATAACTAGAACTCTCTTATTCTAAGACAAAAGTTGGGCGGAAAAACTGAGGGTAAGAGGCCACTTGAGAAAATTAGTGGTAACCGGTAACGTTAAATAAATCCTAGATTAATCAGGTTGAAGACAGGAAACACTGAAAGTATCCTGTGAAGAGGATAATGACTGAAGGAACTGCCCCATAGTGGTAATGTCTGAAACCAAACAAAGACGTGTATTAACTCTTTGGAGTCCAAATTATTCCTGTAAGTTCAAACAGTCTGACCCAGATAAATTTTCCATGAAACCTCTGATCTTCCAAGTTCAAAAGCAGTCACTTGACTACACGAACTTAGGGAAAACCAATATAAAACACAGCAAAATAGCATGTCGATTTGAACTCGACACTGGATCTGGTATAGCACAAAATGCTGTCGAGTCCAACTCGATATTGGACTGATAATGCTTAAACCCTACAGGATACTTCAAATTAATGTTAATGTTTGTAGCTTGTATATGGGACGTTGTTGGTTAGCATCTCGACTAGGACACCGGCTATATTAAATAAAGCTTTTGGTGGTTTTGCTCAGCGTCTCCATGAAATGCGAGGATAATACAACATGTAATCCACGACCACTTCATTCCGCATTCTTTCCAGTTCACAACTCCGTTCTATCATTCGTCACTAGTAGACCGAAATACTGACAGCGTTTTTAAGTAAATACAGGAGGATTAATTCCTTGACCGACAGAAGGACTCCTACCTTTGAAATAAGGAAGGCTCCATCGAGTTAGGACAAAGGCCACCCACTTCATCGGCTCTCCTAAAGCACGTTTCACTTATTCCGCTGTTGGAGTGCTGGAGCGGCTGGCTTGGTCGACCTCAACCCGATAATTGCTGCCGGATAAAGGGCGTTCAGTTCGTCTGCATTCTCGTGACCGGAAGTGCATGCTGCGTGCTACGGCTACACCCAGTCCAATGTGTGAGAAACCTCCCATCTTCCTCATTCAAAACTGCTCACTGATTGATTGATGGATTGTCCGACTGATAGGGCCATTGACAGAATGTTCAACTGGCCATTTGTTAATCCAGCTGATCAGCAGCGGTCAGTGACGTGCAGAAAAGCTCAGAAATCAGTCTAACACTTTGGATTTGCTTGCAGATTTGTTTGTTGTTTCAGGAAGCTGGCAGTGAAAGGAGAGACTGGGTGGTTAAGAAGAGTGGAGTGGTAAGGAGAAGTAAGGGAAAATCTGCCGCAGCCTGAAATAAGTTGCTACTTGATACTTGCCTCAAGCCAAAACCAATTTTCAGTCAATGCGTCAAACTTTAATCTTATGCATTCACTTCATAATGTTTTCCCCTTTGATATAACTTACATCGACTTGACGAGAACAAATTAAAGTCCACATACAAGAAAAATCTTTTGTAGATCTACACATGAAGGCTGTGAACTGCGAAAAACTGGATGTTAAGCACAACCAGCCTTCTGTAAAATTTGACTGAACTAACAGATTTTTTTTTGGCAATTAACCAAGTTAATGCACAAATTCTTGTTTTATAATAAGATTTATTATGCCTCTACATGTTTCGAGCACTATGTGCTCATCATCATGAGGTCAAAATTGTATTATACAGCATCTGGTATCATCACACCTGTAGGTGGCCGTCCCGTGCACAGTCCTCTCTCAACCTGTGCACCGGACGGCCACCTACAGGTGTGATGATACAAGATGCTGTATAATACAATTTTGACCTCCTGATGATAAGCACATAGTGCTCGAAACATGTAGAGGCATAATAAATCTTATTATAAAACAAGAATTTGTGCATTAAGTTGGTTAATTACCAAGATTATACTGAGATGCACAGTTAGCAAAACAAAAAAAAATAATAGATATTTATTACGATTTGCAGTTGAGTTCCGTTGAGCTACGATCTGGGAATCAAACATGCTGTCAATGAAGTCAAATTCACTGCACATTTTCGGACACTTGCTCAATTAAAGTGTCTTTCCAATTAAGACCCAGATCCCCCACGGTGAAGATAGGCTTTCAAAAATGTATAAACCGAATCACGCCTATTGTTAAGACGCTGCTACCATGTTTTGTAAAAATCGGTACCTTGTCTTGAAAGTTGTATTATTTCAGTGGCTATAAAGTAGGCTGTTTGCAAGCCGATCTCATTAGCCGCGCGATCTACGGCGTGGGTCTACGGCCAGTCGCTTGCTGTGATTATGCTTTCGAATCCCGCCGGGGGCAAGATGTCCGTCTCTTGTAAGTGTTGTGTGTTGTCAGGTAGAGGTCTCTGCAACGGGCCGATCACTCGTCCAGGGAAGTCCTACCGAGTGTGGTGTGTTTCAGGAAGACCTGGCCCACTAGGGGCTGTAGCGCCAAGGTTGGGGACTTTTTGCAAAGCAGTGATAGTCACCTTTCTTTGTTTCACTGGTGGGAAGAAAGAAGATACCACAGGAAGAATGGAATAAATAAATAAGTAATTAAATAAATGATAGAAAAGAAAGAAGGTGAAGATGTAGAAAAATGTGTGCAAACAAAACAGGACGATAAATGAAAGAATGGAAAGAAGAAAGACTACATACAGCCCAGTCAATGTCAGCTTACAAGACCTGCCCATAACAATGGGCTAGTGCCGCCCGCGATAGTGTCGAGGGATAGAAGTAGTTCATGAGAGAAATCTTCCTTTCCACGGACAATTGCACCGCCTGATAGGATCGGCACAGCCGATATGTCACGCGACCAGGTCGCTCGCTGCTCTTCATGGTGAACCGAGATCGTTACACTGCTATAGCGAAAGGATACCAGCAATGTCACAGCGCAATACGTGCTTGGAGAACACTGCGGAAAACGGCTCTAAAGCCGCTACAGTGCTTGGATATCAACACTATCACAATCAACCTTAAAAGAGAGTGGCGAACTGTGTCACGCAGTTATACGGGCTGAATGCCGTCATTACAAAACCAGTGCCCTTCCTCTACTGCCAAGGTTAAGAACAAATGGAGATATACCTCTATTACTCCTATGTGCATTTATGACGTAGACATGGATAGTATTGCCTTCCGTTGTCTCGCCCCAAAAAGCCAACTCCGTAACAGCGGTTAACGGCGTCAGAAAGCTACCGCTAATGAACACAAGAGTAGGTTATCACACTGTGTATGTCTAGAAGCATGGACTGGTAAACTTTGCAGTTATGACCTTACTGCTGTGTGTTAATAACAATACCGTACTTAACTTGCGCCTCTTTTCTGGCAAGATAGGACAAACTTACGTGATTTTGATGGCAAGTTTTGTAAAAACGGCGAGACACAGAGCTGGGACATGTGTTGAACTGTCTGTGTCACCCGGTACTTAGCTTAAAAAAAACCACTCCAAGAATTGATTCTGCTTTTGTCATTCGATATCACCACAGGTTGCGTAACTTGCCATGTTGGGTCTATTGGACAGGGGTTTCTTGGAGAATAGAGTTTGGATGCATCCAAATGGACCCAACAGAGAATCTTTCATAACTTTTATTGTCGCCTGATGACGGAAAAGAGCCAAGTTACTGAAAGGTGTTTTAAATCACAAAATAAAACACGATTAATTGGCTATGTGTGCAGCTCGTGTTATGACGTCTGACTGCGCTGTATAACGTATTTAAAGAATAGGACGATGGGCACAGACCAAACCTTAAACGTCTCGTTATTCGCTGGTCCTATGCCACCTTCAGATAACTGTGAACTTAGCTTAAGCGATTATGTTCACATAACAGTTGAATGCCAGCACTTACTCTTCAGCAGGGAGGAATGAGAGCTAGTACTCTCGAAACGATCTAGTGAGAAGTTAATTAAGTCGACTAAGGACAGGGTCGCACATGCGTCTGATATTTATGATTTATGATATGATATGATACGATACGATACATGATATATGATATGATATAATACATGATACGATACGATATGATACGTTACGATACGATACGATACGATACATGATATGATACGATACATGATATGATATTATATGATATATATGATATATGATATGATACGACATGACATGACATGACATGACACGACACTACACGACGCGATACGATACGACACGATACGATAAGATATATGATATGATATGCTATGATATGTTATATGATATGACATGACATGACATGACATGATATATGATGTGATGTGATGTGATATGATGTGATATGATGCGATATGATGTGATATGATATGATATGATACGATATGATACGATATGACACGATACGATATGATAAGATAGGATATATGATGTATGGTATGATATTTACTGCAAATTGGTTTCCACCCAGTGGCAGTGGTCGGCAAACTTGCATAAAATTAGGAATGGGACAGCAATATGCAAATGAGGAAAAGTACACAAAACAATATAAAAACACAGAATACACGAAATAGAAAACAAACACACAAAACAAGATAACAAACATGAAAAGAATATTATGAAACATAAGTCGAGAAATTAGGAGATAGCAAATAGAAGCAAATAATAACCTCAAAACGTACTCCATAGAACTACACACAGCTACATGGCTATAAATCTATGATAATACACACACTCCACCAAAGATCGTCAGGTTGTTAATTTTTCAAAATCTGAAAGCAGACAAACTGTTAGTGAGTGACTGGTCTTACGTCTTACGGTGAGGACGGCCATAACAGTTCATTGCACACATCCAGCTTCACTTCACTGACGTCACAGTAAAACAAAGACCTACATATCAGTTAACGTTCGTTTAGCAATACGCAAAAATAAAATTATTCATGCACTTACACCTTCAATACTACCTTCAGTGAAGTGTACGTACCTTTAATTCCTCGCATGCAGCCGGCATCGGTGCGCTCCGCAATCATGAATGAGTTTAACGTTAATAAAAATCAAAAACCCGTTCATCCTGGGCCCTAGTTGCAATTTACAACCCATCGTCACTAAAGGGATAACCGCGATATGTCCTGAAGGCGTATAGCGAATACATCCTTAAACTTAGCACAAGATGGAATGGTCAGGTTCACGCTCCGACCTCAACCTCTGTCCCTGACGAAAATCGAACCGCCTATTTTGCCCAACTGAGCTATCCCAAATCCGACCGTAAACTGAACACGAACTCAAGTAACACGGAAAGAATGTTACATCCACAGTATAACGTTAAACGAACCTAAACGAGTATTAACGCTAACCGGCCCAACGTCGACTCACACTCTAAATTGTTGTGCTTTGCTCCAGGTCCAATTTCGAAATCACATCGACACGATGAATTTACAGATTTTATGTAATTTCCCTTGAGTTCCTGCTATCTAGTGGCTGCTCTCTTAAATCTAATGGTTAGAAATTTTGTGAAAATTTAATTTGGACAAGAATACTGAAATTCACAAAAGCAATTTGCACTGCAGAGGTTTAACAGACGGTGCGTTGAAGCCTCTTATTTCCTGGAACTATAGAGGAAGAGTCGGGTACTGAATTTGATAGCCCCGTCCGCCATTGTGTGCAGCTAAGCCTTATCGCCAGCATTTATCTGCAGCCGTACTGACACCCCGCACCCCCACCCACCCCCCAAGCTGAGCGCATTCAGTCCGAGGTTCAACACCAAGCAACTGTGCAACTAAAATTTCACAGTGGCGCTCCGTGAATTCTTACCCTTTCCTGGCCATTAACAAGGGATGGGGTAGACGAAGTCACGCCTCAAAGACTTCAGTGCGTAATTCTTATTTATAGGTATCAAAAACCGGGACAGTTCCGTAGATATGTATCTTGGAGATAACTGCTTCAAACTGCGAACGGGTCGTCAGTTGCCCTGACAGGGGTGATTCGTGCCTATCCCCATTCTCTTCCTCTGCTCCTTTGCTCCCTACAGTCATCTTCCAAGTCCTTGTCTATCCTAATTCCATGATCGTCTTTGCATCCCATTCGATGCCATACAACCTCAGCAGCTGAAATAAAGCCATGCAGTAATCTAACCCTCATATCAATCACATTCTAAAAGTCCTGGTCTCAGTGTTCTGCGCGAAGACCAATTATCGTAAATGTGGATTTCTCTTATTCCGCAGTCCTTCCAGACAAACGGTGAGACAACATTTCAAAAGGGACTAAGGCCGTCTCCTTCCATTACCCTTCCCCATATGTCCCTTATAGAAGAAAGTCTGTTGGTTACCGCCGTCTCTCAAACACTGAGAGTGTCTACGCCATTTGTGAATGCATAAAGGTAAGGGTAAAGGTCATTCCGTAACTCGCCAATGCAAGCACAGAGGGGAAGTAGAGGCACGACTTCACCCATTTTTAACTTCGGCGCTAGAAGGGGTAGATGGCCAACGTCACACCCCGGGACAAAGTCCCGGTACACATTGTGCAGAAGGCGTGATGTGTCTCAAGACCAGTGTGGACGGTTATGAGGGAGAAAAATTTTCTTGCCCCAACCGGGTTTCGAACTCCAGATTGTCCATCCCGCGATCACTAGTTGTACCAATTGCGCTCTTCATGCCGTGAGCAAACGACAAACTCAAAATCAAATAATAAGTTGTAAAGTCCCGCGTGTGTTCATGTATATACGAATATACAGGTGAAGGTATGAACGTGGTGAGCATGTCTGGTGATTAACGCCATCTGTCAGACAGTGACAGAAAATTAGTGAATAGGAGTACATGCATACTTAAGAAACCTCAAACTGACTCTCGTTATGTAAGCCTAGATACATCAATATATATAGGTTTATATAACGAGTTATATATATATATATATACACACACACACACACAAATCACGGGACACACACATGGAAATACGGTGTGACCATCCTATAAGTACGTACCTCTTTATAAAAAAAAAACAGGTCAAATATACGTCTAAATTCTTGCAGCAATTTATAATGCAGCTCAAGCCGGTTAAGCCTTGAAGCAGATTAAGAGCATTTCTTCCGTTCCATTCTTCCCGATTTCCGAA
>Ga0131853_10020957_pt1 | contig 11869 bp, 11 predicted proteins | sample TergutLab28metaG_FD_92764 | JGI IMG/M metagenome (GOLD analysis project Ga0131853, IMG submission 92764) | Labiotermes labralis P1 segment gut microbial communities from Petit-Saut dam, French Guiana - Lab288 P1 (version 2) (version 2) | ecosystem: Host-associated > Arthropoda: Insects >...
CTCCTCCTCCTCCTCCTTCTCCTTCTCCCCTTCTTCGTCGTCTTCTTCTTCTTCTTCTTCTCCTCCTCCTCCTACTTCTTCTTTTCCTTCTCCTTCTTTTCCTCATCCTCTTCCTCCTTCTTCTCCTCCTCCTCCTTCTTATTCTTCATCAGGTGCTACAAATTCATTGTTTGAAAGCTTTGGCCTGATCAGCTACTTCCTTCCATTTAACCCGAACCTGCCTGCATTTTGTCCAATTATTTACTTCCATTATTCTTAAATCTTCTTTCATATCGTTTTCCAATCTAATTTTTGGTCTTCTTCCAATGTTTCAGTTGTCGGTTTCAACTCATACAATTTTTTTGACGAATCCCATCTTCTGTCATTCGGTGTACATGGCCAAATCCGCTCAGCGTTCGGGCCTTACTATAATTAATGATATTCTTATTTCTAATGAGGTTATTTAATTCATCATTTTTCTTAATTCTCCAGATACCATCTCTATCCTTTGTAGATCCGAATGTTCTTAATCGATTGATGGTGTCAGAGCGCCTCTGTTTGTCGACAGACGGACAAACATTCGACCCGTATTCACTATTGTGCCTAGAAAGTTCTTTCTTTTCGGTTTTCAAAACTCTATGGCTACAAATGTCCAGTGGTTAGAAGAGACGAGTCTCTTGGCTTTTTAACCAGTGTCACGAGGAGTTTATGTTACCTTTGAACCGACTCAAAAATGTTATCTCGTAAAACAGTGTTGTCTTTGTATCAGCATCCGAACTTTCGTCCCTTTGAGATAATGGGTTGATAGAATCGTCTGTGTGGCCTTACATCGTAAAGTCCCTGCAGATATCGCATGAAAATTCACAGCAACTTCCCTGGCTGTGTTAAGTGCAGCCAAATGCAAGCATTCCCTGTAGACGATGTACAAATCCTTACAGTACCAGAATGAACAATGCGAAACTGTCACGATGCTTCCCATTGCGTGCATTTTGTATAGCAATTGTATCTTTAACACATCAACTAAATGCAGACATATAGTTGAATATGTACTTACTTACGTATTTACTTACTTATTTATTTACTTATTTACTTAATAACTTACTTATTTTCTTACTTATTTATTTAATTATTTATTTACTTCCTTACTTATTTACTTATTTATTTACTTACTTAATTACTTATTTATTTACTTAATTATTTATTTACTTACTTAATTACTTATTTATTTACTTACTTAATAACTTATCCATTTACTTACTTATTTACTTACTTACTTATTCACTTACTTAATAACTTACTAATTTACTTACTTTCTTACTTAATTACCCCATGGTGCAAAGTCCTTCCTGAGAAGCTAGCCGGTTCTCAGCTAGTAAAGAAATTCCCCGCATTTTATGGAACCCGAGGGTTCATTAACGCATTCACAAATGCCCACCGCCCGTCTCTATCCTGAGCCAGCTCGATCTAGTCTATGCACCCACATCCCACTCTCTGAAGATCCATCTTTATATTATCCTCCCATCTGTGTCTGGGTCTTCCAAGTGGTCTCTTGCCCTCAGGTTTCCCCACCACAACCCTGCACACACCTCTACTCTCCCCATACGTGCAACATGCCCCTCTCGTCTCATTCTTCTCGAAATGATCACCCAAACAACATTTGGTGAGAAGTACAGATCATTAAGCTCCAATTTACGTTGTCTGCTCCACTCCACTGTTTCATCGCCCTTCTTGGGCTCAAATATCTTCCTCAGCACGTTATTCTCAAACACCCTCAGCCTCCTTCCTTAATGTCTAGAGACCAAGTTTCATACCCATACAAAACAATAGGCAAAATTATATTGCAATATATCTTCACCTTTATATTTTTCGATGGCAAACTGGAAGACAAACGTTTCTGCACCGGACGACACCAAGCATTCCATAATGGCACACCAAGCATTCCCTGATGGCACACCAAGAATTCCCTGATGGCACACCAAGCGTTCCCTGATGGCACACACAACAGCACATTTATTTGTTACACACATTTTTCACCCAACATGCTTCGACTCGATTAATGGATCATCTTCAGGGGCGCTTTTTATATTATTACTGAGTCATCATACCAACAATTAGCACAAAACACTTTTTATAACTCATTATTAAGAATTATGAAATGTTTTATTAAAATTGCCAAAAGTTTTAATAAAAATCAGACAATTTATTTAATAACATTCAGCCTCTTTTTCAGTAATAAAGTGCCAAAAAGGCGCTCGTTAATTATCCTCGATTCATCGAATTCAAACATGATGGGTGAATAATCTGTATAACGTAAATCTTATTTGATGTGCCTTAGATTGCGTTTTTAGTGTTGTACTTGGATGGGATTTGAGATTTACAATGCGGTAGCTTTATCCGCTACTGCTGCTGCCGAAATAGAACTGTGTTTCGCGTCTTGTAGCCCTCGACTCTTTCCTAAGTGGAGTCTTTAGCTCCTTGGTATTCCAAGGAGCATCAGACCCTCGTACATTCTACTGGGAACAGACAACAGACTATTGAATATTACTGCTTAAAGAAGCTACCGGAAACATTGCAATCGAATACGAATTTGAATAAAGTGAATACAAGTCGCTGTTTCAGTACATCAATACGAGGTTTGTTCAAAAAGTATCCGGACTGACCACAGTACATGAAGTAGTAGGGGTTTTAACCCTACTTGTCTTCAACATAGTTCCCTTCCGCAGCTACACATTTCGCCCAACGTTTCTGTCACTGTTGGAAACATTTTGCAAACTCCTCTTTCGGGATGTCTAGTAGTGTCTTTGTCGAATTTCGTTTGATGTCCTCCGTTGCCTCAAATCGGTGTCCTTTCAGAACTTTCTTAAGCCCTGGGAATAGGAAAAAGTCACGCAGTGCCAGATCTGGTGAGTTTGGCGGCTGCTGCAACTGAACGGGCCGTGTTTGGCCAAAAACTGCACAAGATGTGAAGTGTGTGCGGGCGCACTGTCGTGGTGCAGGTTCCAGTCGCCATCCCGCCATTTTTCCAGTCGTTTTTGGCGAACTGATTCACGCAAACGTCGCAAGACCTCCACGTAGAATTCCCTGCTAATTGTTTGCCCGTCGGGAGCGTACTCGTGGTATACGATACCCTCAGAACCAAAAAACGCCAGTAACATGACCTTTGTTTTGCTTCGCACCTGGCGCCCCTTCTTTGGTCGCGGAGACGTGGGACCCTTCCACTGTGACGATTGCTGTTTTGTCTCCAGGTCGTACCCGTAGACCTAAGACTCGTCACCTGTCACAGTGGTCTAAAGAAACTGGACGTCTTCACATGAACGTTCAAACAAATCACGGGCGATTGCCTGACGTTGCTCACGTTGGTCGTCGGTTAACATTCGCACCACAAACTTCGCGCATACACGTTTCATGTGCAGATCGCCGGTTAAAATTCCAATCGCATGAGCCCACGGAGATGCCACAGTCATCCGCTATCTCTCGTACTGTCAATCTCCTGTTATTGCGAACGATTGTTCTAACTTTAGCAATCACTTCCTCGTTTCTCGATGTTGACGGTCGTCCCGAGCGGGGGTCGCTTTTAACGGAGATTTTACCCTCTTTAAATCGACGGAACCAGTCAAACACTTTGTGTACGACCCATTGCATCTTCACCGTATGCTTGCTGCAACAGTTGATACCTTTCCTTTGCGGCTTTTCCGATTTTAAAACAAAGCTTGATGCAAATGCGTTGTTCGGTACTTTCACACATCGTAAAAATCGCTATGACATAAACGCACGTGTTACTTCCGCGACATATTACAGCCAACTGAGCAAACGTAGCCACTTGCAACTTGTGTCATGAGTTGCTAAGACATGTACGAACACGTCAAGACTGGTTGCAAACACATCCCACCCAGTGAGCAACCACTACAATTCCAATCCGGATAAAATTTGAACAAACCTCGTATATTAACTCAGATAGTCAAGAAATTCGCAGCATTTTATGGAACCTGAACGATCCTCACAGTGTTGACAACAGCCTGCCACTTCTCCGTATCCTGAGACAATTCCACTTCACGCCCCCTCCCCATTACATGCTATTTTTAAGGTCAATTTTAATATTATCTTTCCTTCTAAGCCTAGGTCTTCGAAGTGGTTTCTTTCCCTCAGATTTCCCCACCAAAACCCTGTATGCATCTCTTCTCTCCCCAAAAGGCGTTACATGCCCCGTCCATTCGTTTTCTTGATTTTATCACCCGAACAGTATTTGGTGAGAAGTACAGATCACCAAAGCTTCTCGTTATGTAGTTTCCTCCACTCCCCTTTTATCTCGCCCCACTTAGGCCCAAATGTCTTCTTCAGCACCCCATTCTCAAACACCTTCGGTTTATGTTTCTCTCTTAATGTGACGGACCAAGTTTAACACCCATACAAAACAATACGTTACATTATGTTCTAAGAACCCTTTGCAGCATTTCGCCACAGCAGTCGCCGAGTCTGGGGCTCGTGCCCTTGAACGCCCTTGCCCACGTCTGATATAAAAATATTCGAAGCCAAAACTACGTCTCAAATCTTTTTCCAGAACATTCTAATATTTCGTGCCGCAAGCAACATGCCACATTTCCTTTCCTTTTTATTTATCCTCCACATTACAAACATATTCTATTTATTCGACTCAGAAAGACCATTACGACTGTAAGAAAAGTTGGTGGATTTCAAGGTCTACAAGTTCAGAAGAAGTGACGGCTCATATCTCTCAATTCTCGAGATTATTTGCGCACTTGCGCGGTTTAATGGACCACTCAAAGTTAAGCAAGCATTGTTTAAGTAATGGTAAAAGCAATACGCAAGAAACAGCCCAGAATTTACACAGATCTTCGCAAGTGTTGGTTTCATTCCTAGAAACTGGCTGCTTCATGTTTCGGCATAAATCTAGAACAGTGTAAACGGTGTCAAATACAGCAAAAAAACAGATGATGTCTTGGCCAAATGAGAAATGTACAAGTTTTCAAGGAAGACGGCTTTACTTTATGTGAAAGGTGATCGAAGTCACAAACTCGTAGAGCAGAATATCTCACTAGAAGCTAACAGTCGTCTAGTTAGGCAAGAAATTTTTCCACATTTTATGGAACCCGAAAGTTCATCGTCGTTTTCACAAAATCCTGTCAATTGTTCCTACACTGAACGAGATGAAACCATTCGACACACCCTCCATTTTAATTGTGTACTGCCATCTATGCTGAAATCTTCCAAGTGGTCTCTTTCCTTCAGTTTTCCCCTCAAAACCGTGTATCAATTTATCTTCTCCCCGGTACGTGCCATTTGACCCACCCATCGCAATCTCCATGATTTGATTAGTTGAATAATATTTGGTGACGAATAAAAGTAATGATGTTTCTCATTATGCGACGTACTCCAGCCACCTGTTACTGTATATCTGTCTGTTTTGTCCGAACAAATTCTTCGGCACTCTGTCGTCTGTGGCCTGTCCGGCCGCACCATAATTTTTTTTACGCTATCTCATGAACGGGGCGATTTTCGCAAAAACGTTTTTGAACATAAAATGTGTGTTTTGACTTCTTCTACCACTTTTGCCTAAAACATTTTTCATTCTAAGAATAATTCAGCGAGATATTATCATAAATGTACATCGATCTTCATGCACAGTACCCTTCGTACTTGTCAAATTTGAAAGAAACTTCAAATTCCCCCAACAGATCCCCCCCCCAAAAAAAAAATACTCGGGTACCAAATTTCATAAAAAAAATCCGTCCAATGGGAGCCGAGTTGTTCCATGCAGAACGACATACAGACATGACGAAACAAAATAGTAGCTTTTCGCGATTTTGCGAACGCGTCTAAAAATCGTGGATACTGTTGTTCCTATTCTCACGCCACGTTGTGTGGAAACCAGTCAACTTGTGGCGGGAGGGGGGGGGGCGGAGGCACAATATGGGGACCCCAAAACTTACTTTCTTCCTTTTTAGGGAGGAAAGCGAGGTACAATTGCGCACGAACATGTGAATCTTTCCCAAAAACGCTGTTGTAACGGTTACACATGCTGTAACAACCGTGTGTAGGACTTCTTAAGCAATATCCACGGTGGAAGTGAGGCTTCCGCTCAGATTTCTTGGATATGACGCTGCGTCGTTGGGGTAATAGTTCCCGTGGTTTCGTAGGAACGTATTACCTTAACTCTCAAGTGTAAAATGGCCCCTTTGACCCCTGCGAAAGCCCAGAGAACGGGAATCCTCAGTTTAAATTCCTTGGATATTCCGTCATGTCGGCGGTTGGAGACCGGAAAGTTAAATTTATATACATTAGACGAAAGAACGTCAAGGTCAACCACATGCATACATTGACAAAAACAAATGCGGTAGATCTGCAAAACACACACACGTACACACACACACACACACACACACACACACACACACACACAGAGAGAATCGCACAGGTGCGCATTATACTTATTTCATTCAGCCGAAGCAAGGTCAACCACTAACTTGAAATTAGAAGAAGCAATAGGAAGTGGACACACCAAATGTTCGCTGCATATAGGAATAAAACTTTCTGCATATTTTTGTTAGTGAAAGTTCTGTCTAGGGCTTGGCACAGACCAACACGCTGTTTGCAGTGTGAACTAACAGTCAGTCCACTGTTTCCCTTCAACAGCCTGATCAGTCCTGCCAACATGTTACGCGAACAAAAATTCAATAGCCTAAGGTTGGGGCCTAACTCACGGAGCGTGTGCCAGGAACTCGGAACGGAGTCTTCTGCGATGCGACGTGCGGGTAGACTGGGCGATGCATCGCGACGTTTCACACAAACCTGTTAAATTTGACATTCAGAGGACCGTGCATTACAATATATTCTTATAACGAAAGCCAACGAGATGCACTATTTCTCAAATTTATTTGACAAAGTACTCTACATGTTTCGGACAGGTCCACTGTACATCATCAGGAGTATCTCGACACTGTACACACGCAATAGGCACTTGTCATGCCAGTTCTTGTGGCGTCTGTTTGGGTGGTCGGGGACCTGACCACCCTAGCAGACGTCAACAGAACTGGCATGACAAATGCCTATTGCGTGTACACAGTGTCGAGATACTCCTGATAATGGACAGTGGACCTGTCCGAAACATGTAGAGTCCTTTGTCAAATAAATATGCGAAACAGAGCATCTCGTTGGCTTTCACCATAAGAACAAATTTGTCAACTCTATCTTCAGGGTAGAATATGGAGGCAGCATGACTTAGGAAACGTGAATACCTATCTACCAGTAAATAAGAATTTTTCGGCCCTAATAGAAGGTTATTGGTGCAGTGCTTCAAAATACCCTTCGGTAATTCATGGCTCCATTATTCGTGGTAAAATCCAGCTGCCAAACTACATTTCATCTGTCATAGCACGTGACATAAAATATAATTAATATCTTAGAAGTTATCGCAGAATATAATTAATAAAATAAAATTAAATATTTACTCTGACACAACTATATGTTTATTTTATCATTTTTCTAAAATTAGCTACTAGTTGCGGTCTCAACAGGCCATCATTAGGCCAATACTTACAAAAAAAAACTTAAAATTGTCGCAACTAGTAGCAAATAATAATTACAAAATAAACAAATAATGTTGTCAGAAGAAGTACATATTTTATTTTATTTTATGAATGTACTTTAACCTTTTGGGCCCTGTAGCTCAGTCAGTATAATGAATGAGCTACGGGCTGGACGGTCCGGGATCGAATCCCGGTGTTGACGAAATTTTCCGCCCGTCCAGACCGGCCCTGGGGCCCACCCAGCCTCCTCTAAAATGGGTACCTGTTCTTTCCCGGGGGTAAAGTGCGGCCGGGGCGTGCCGCTGACCACTCACCCCCTTCTAGTGCTGCGGTCATGGAAGAGTAGAGCTATACCTCTACCCACTCTCTGGGCCACACCGGGCCTGTAACAGGATCACTTTACCTTTATCTTTTACTTTAACCATTTAACGACGATGCGCAGACCGCTTTATTTAAAGACCCAGTCCGTACCGCGCTGTAAACACTTTTCATCTCGGTTACGAAAACCAATCAGTTGGAGTCAAATAGGGTACAAGTCGCTATTTGTTGTGAGGTAAATACAAAACACACTAATGTAGTGTGGCATAAAGTAAAATTCTTGATTATTAAACCGTTGGAGCATCGCATAGAAAGTGAGCCTTATAAGGTTAAACACAACGGGATGTCCTCAACCAAGCAGGGTTTAATGTTCACAAAGTTATCAACGCTGGCAGTTACAACTAAAATAATTTTTTTTTTAAATCTCCATTCACCACCAAAACACTTTTACGAATATGTTTCATTAACCGGCGACCATTTTCGGCCCAAGCTTGGGCCATCACCAGGCCATAATAATGCCAGAAATTGAATACATATAGAAATTAAAAATCATTAAAAGGGAGATATCCCTCTTTCAAATTAGGATACATTAAAATATATGGTAAGGATGTAAGGTAAAATCAGTACATAAAATTGAAGAAGCGCCACCCCCCCCCCAAAAAAAAGTGTTAAAAATAAATATATTTTAATGTATCTTGATGTGAAAGGGGATATCTCCCGGGTAATGATCTATAGTTTCTGTATGTATTCACTTTATCGTATTATTGTGGTCTGAAGATGACCCAAGCTTGGGCCGAAACTGGTCGCCGGTTAATGAAACATATTCGTAAAAGTGTTTTGGTGGTAAGTGGAGATTTTTTGAGTTTTTATGATCGATACACCAACCGGGATGTTGCATAAAAAGTTTACAACGTTAAACGAAACAATTTTAATAATCTTAGTAACATTTATTTAAGCTAAAGTTATCGAGACATGAAATTTTACGACGGGTACAATGCAATGAGATCTTTCGTCTTCAGGGATGTTACGCAGTGTAAATTGGTAGTTAGCCAGCGACGCTTCGAGACAAGCTATCGGTCCCATCTTCCTTTGTCAAGCAGTTCCAAGTCTGCTTGGTCTATTTGGAATGCGTCACCCTTGAAGATGGGAACGACAGCTTCTGCCGAAACGTCGGTATCTAACTATCAACCTACGCCGTGCGCGGTGGAAGCCTGAAATCACGCAGTTGCATCTCAATTTAGCACTATATGCTACGGCCGACAACTGTGGAAACATCTGAAAGGTTGTTATTATTCATGTTGTATATATAGTTAGTTTCAGTGTTGAATCTATTGTACTTTTACATTAGTACTTTCCGAAGTATGTGTGCAGTGCCCAATATGGCTGTTTTCTGTAGTTCCTTCACTTGATGTTTTCCTGGTATGCTGCTCACGTATTTTCTGAATGTCTTTGAAATAGTCCCAGTCGCCCATATTATTACTGATATCACCTTTGCTTTTACATTCAACATGCGCTGTATTTCTATTGTAAGGTCTTTATATTTTAAATTATTATTATTATTATTTTGTCTCTTGTCACAGGCATTTCTACCCGGTACTTCTCTTGAACCAGCGGTGATCCCCACCGCTCAGGCTTCAAGCTTCACATTGCATTACTTTCCGTATTATGTGTGATGTTCCACGTATAGCTGTCCTTTGTGGTGAATCTATTGACTGATTTTTTGGCATGGCTTCCAAATTTTTCTTTAAAACTTTTGTTACTGTTCAGGTGGCTCCAATCAGTACCGGTATAATCATACATTTCATGTTCCACATTCGTTGTATCTCTATACATAAACCTTGTATTTTAGCTTCTTTTCCCGCTTCTTTTTGCACGATATTTTTGTTAGCTGGTATTGCCACATCTACCATTATGCATGTTTTCTCTTTTTTGTTTGTAATTATTACATCTGGCCTATTTGGCGTAACTTCTTTTTCTTTGTGTGCCGCTTGATTTTACAACACATCTTTATGTTCACATATTGGTTTGTGTGGGTGTGTTTGGTTAAGCTATTTGCCTTTCGTTTCGGTGCTCAGTGATTGGTACACTGAGTTATGCAATTGTGCACACATTTATCTGTTTCATTAAGTATTCATTGTTAAGCCAAAATGGGGCACTCTGCGGTTATGTTATCACTAGTTTCTTCAAGATATATGTTATAAACAAACAAGAAGCAGTTTTTTTGTATCGATATTTTCCATTTTGAATTGTTGATGTAATCTGCATGTTTCGAACCCGACGATGTGTTCGAACACACTCTTCTACCTACAAGACTGCTTATAGTGATGCACGTAAAACACACTATACCATACCTGTACGTACAACCGTCTTCCTGAATATTAACTCTCGATTTCGAGACATATAGAAGGCTTCAAAAATTAAAAATTGAAATATCAATTTAGAAAATATGCATTTAGTTGGTTTATATTGTATAATTACATTAGGTTGCACGGTGCAAAAAAAAACATAAAATTTCTTCAAGTCGTTTACATTATTATTATTATTTCTATTATCGTCTCTTGTCACAGGCCTTTTCTTCCCGGTACTTCTCTTGAACCAGCGGTGATCCCCACCGCTCAGGCTTCAAGCTTCACACTGCAGTACTTTCCGTATTATGTGTGATGTTCCAAGTATAAGCTGTCTTTTGTAATGAATCCATCGAATGTTTTCCTGGTACAGCTTCCAAATTTTTCCTTCAGCTTCTCGTTGCTATTCAAGTGGCTCCAATTATTACTGGTACAATCGTACATTTCAGGTTCCACATTCGCTGTATCTCTATACATAATCTCTTGTATTTTAACTTCTTTTCAGCTTCCTTTTGCACAACATTTCTGTCTGCGGGTATTGCCACATCTATCAGTGTGCATGTTTTCTCTTTTTTGTTTTTAATTATTATATCTGATCTATTTCCTGTAACTTCTCTGTCTGGGTGTACTGCTTGATTCCATAACACTGTGACATTATTATTATTATTAGTGATCGCGCAGATTTGACCTATGGGTTCTGAAACTGGTAGTTTGGTAAAAAAGAAAAGAACATGCGCGTGATAGTCGCTTGACTGATGCTTGCGTTAATACTGATCCGTGTCACGCAGAACTGGCCTTCCAATCGACTCCTGCGTGACACGCAGGTTGAGTTTCAGCAATGGAACACACACTCTAACAATATTTTGGTTAAAAAATTTAACTGATTTAGTGAGGATGCATCCTGCCATGCACCCCATTGGGCCATAAACGTTGATATGATTCTGTTCTGTGGTGTGGTGGAAACCAACGTCGACATGTTTACTGATGACGTCAGAACCTAAACACCAGTTGCTACATCCATTGTGTTTCTCTCCCACTGAGCTCAGAAGCCTGGAATCGAACAAACGCATTGTAATTAAAATCATGCTGTGGAGCAAAGTCAAGAGAAGCACACACCCCGCAGCTCAATAACGCAATCACGTATCGCGCATTCACGGGGTACGTGAAGACCAAGGCTTAAGCTTGACCCTTACTGGTCCAGTGTCAAGTTAAACTCGACAGCGCTTTGCACTGCACCAAGTCCAATGTCGAGCCCCACCAGACACGTTATATTAGGTTGTTCCGTGTTGGTTTTTCCTGACCTCTTGCCATCTAATGGCTGCTTTTGAAATTATAAATCAAGATAATTTCTGGAAACTTAATTTGGAACAGGCTGTTGGAGATCAATAATCTGGACTGCAAAGGGTTACTGCTAAAGTTAGAAAACGCGTTAAACTTCACAGTCCATCTTCATGACACGTAGCTTAATTAAGCACAGGACTTCCCCCCCTCCCCCTCTCCGTGGTACAGGAATTCTTCTAAAGCTACGTCATCGTAAATAAGCCAATACAAGAACAGGCGACTTTCAATTCTTATACACATTTTTATCTGTGGTACCAATTAATTCCTCACTGTTAACTGTAACATTAAACTCCCCGGTTATAACGATATCAGTATATGCGACACCCCGTATATAACGTCAGA
>Ga0131853_10020960_pt1 | contig 11869 bp, 9 predicted proteins | sample TergutLab28metaG_FD_92764 | JGI IMG/M metagenome (GOLD analysis project Ga0131853, IMG submission 92764) | Labiotermes labralis P1 segment gut microbial communities from Petit-Saut dam, French Guiana - Lab288 P1 (version 2) (version 2) | ecosystem: Host-associated > Arthropoda: Insects >...
ATTGAACTTTGGATATAGGTGTTTTGGGTTATATCGTTATAGTTTGACCTAAGGAACACTCTCCCGAAGTTAGGTCCTTTCCTCCTGGGACACCCTGTATAATATATTATATAATATTATAAATAATAAATTATTGTATTGTATTGCTCTTACGACACATACAGTGGATCTATCATTTTTCCAAAATCCAGCTTACGACCGCGAATCTAATCAGCACACGATTCTAATCCACATCTGATTTTTTAGCCCTCTGAAACTGTAAAAATGGTGCAGATTAGATTCAAGAATATACAGTAATTTCCCAACACCAGCCATAATACACTGTAACAGTTTGTATAGATCATTAATGCAGATTCTGTAAGCATGATACCTAAGTCTCTCAGACCCAGTGTAATATTATCCTTCTACTTATCGTACCTATTGTGCAATGTGTTTTTGAAACACACTACATAACACACATTTATGTATTCATATGGTAAATGCCCTGCAATTCCTGATAAAACAACCACAAAATTTTGGGTGAGAGGTGAAAATTATTAATTCTGTTAGGCAATTTCTCCATCCCTCCTGCAACTCATCCAATTTTGTGCATGTAAACTGAGTTGGGAATATAACATGCAGGTGGAGCCAACAAATTAGTATGATATTTGAGCCAAACAGCATCGAGGGGGGGGGGAGGCAATGTATGAACAAATGTAATGTTGAGGTGCATATGTGAAACCACTGCTGCGCCATATTACTCTCTCACCTGCAACCTGTATGAATCTACCATATTTTTCCACATTATCTCATAAAGGCACCAATTTTGGGAAAAAATTATGGAACATACAATGTGTGTTTTGATTTTCTCTACTTTTGTCTGAAACATTTCTCAATCTGCAAAGAATTCAGTAAGATATTATCAAGAGTGCACAGATGTCTTCAAGTAAAGCATCCTTTATTCTTGCCAGATTTCAAACAAACTCAAATTTTCTCAACAGGTTTTCAAAACATACTCAGACATCAGATTTCATGAAAATCCATCCAGTGGGAACCAAGCTATTCCACGTGGACAGACAGACAAATGGACGGACAGACGTGATAAAGCTAATGGTTGCTTTTTGCAATTGTGCGAACGCGCCTAACAAAAAGTGGGTGATGACAATCACATGGATTTCAGCCCGCTGTGTAATGTCAACATGCCTGCTGCTTCACAGGCACAGGGGGAGGCCACAGATTCCATCCCACAATCACACCTTGACTTTTCCAGGTAGTTTTACTCTTTAGACATTTAGACAGAATGCAGCAGCCATGAAATGGCACTTGAAGATGTCTCAATACATCAAGAAAAATAGCTTCTAATTATATGTGCTGCATGAAACTGGCCAATGTTGTGCTAGCAAGTGAATAATTTCTTTACCAGGTGAATATACGTAACTTGTTTATGAAGGTGTCAGTCATGGTTATTCAGTGCATTATTACTGAATTATACGGAATGAACTAGAACTGCAATACCTTGCCATATCGTGTGGCAAATGACCCTGTGAGCAAGGAGTGGAAGATTATAATTGTTTCATCCAGATCCCAGATGAAAACTCGCTCCAGATTGCTCTCAGGGCTGCTGGGTGAAGGATTGTTTTGGCGACGACCACGCCCCCTACTGGATCGAGAGGCTACCTCACTTCCCCCACTTCCTTCTCGTGTCCGTCGCCCACTACCACTGCCTCCAGGACCAGCAGTTTCTGTTTTCACAGGCGATACAGGTCCATTTTCTGACAGCTGGAACCCACTTGGACTATCTGTAGGAATAAAGGAAGCAAATTCATATCAGAAACATGATCAGAGTTATCATACTGCAACAATGAGTTAACTTAAGAGATGACAAGAAGAAGAAAACAAGAACATGCAACATCTGACAAACACACGATTGGATGACAACGGCATATTTACAACAGCTCTGGGGTCCATGCAGCCTCTTGTCCCACAAATAATGGCGTCTCTTCCTCAGACACTCATCTCCATCTGGGGTCAGAAAAGAAAGGAAGGGGGCAAAAAGAAGAAGGAAAAAAGTTTTCTCTGTCAGTGCCATGAAGGCGTATAGAGGGAGCTGAAGAACAGCTCCATTCATTCTTCACCTTGGAATGCAGGTAGGTGGTTAAACCCCAGCAGCTTTAACCCTGGTACCCATTGAATGGGGCTGGATGGGCCCTGGAGCTGGTCTGGACGTTTTGAAGAAGGGCAAAATCTCTTTCCCCTACCGGGAATCAAACCCCACACCTCCAGTCCATAACTTAGTTGATGTTGACTGTGCTACTCTCCCTCAAGTCTATGTCAGTGTCATTGATAAAAGAAGCTCTATTTCCATTCACCCTGTGTGTATCATGAAAGGATTGTAGGTAAAGGTAAAGGTAATAGTTGTCACTGAGCACACCATAAAGGTACCCTGGGGAGGTAAAAATGGGTCTGGAGGGAGGTGAGTTGGTAAAGTTCAAACCTCACACTTTCACCCCAGGGTACGAACCCCAGTATACACCATATAGGAGGCTGGATGGACCCCACAGTGAGGCTGGATGTTTTAGAGAAAATAATGTCCAGCACATGCCTGGAAAGTGACTCTGGACCGTCCACCACACAGCCTAGCCACTACACTGACTGCACTATACCATATATATTTACACACACATACATACATACATACACACTGTGTGTTTGGTTCCAATTTCCTACCAAAACCTGAAGGAGAACATGTAAATATACCATAAAATATGTTTTGCACTTCTGTCAATATGTACAGCTTTTAAACCATTATGACAGTACTGTGGCAGAGTTTTGGGATGTGATTCAGATCTACACTCTAAGCATTTCTATTCATGACATCTGCACAGTTTAATTTCTCAATCCAAGTGTTACACCCTGTAACAGTTGTGGTTACCACACACTGTGATGGCAGGGAAAGGAACCACATCCCAGGTGAACAACAGTTACTGCATCTTGATTATGACATCGATCACTGCTCATGTTGAGGTGTTCTTGTACTGCACGTGCTGCATTCTGAAGCTCTTACCTGGCAACACTGCATTGTGTTGGACTCCAGAACCCAGCGAATAGCCCGACGCTGTGGCACCTGCTCCAGCACTGCTGGAACCAGCTGATCCCGATACCGCATATGGGGAATAACTCTGAGCATAATAGCTTGCATACTGTGAGGCAGCAGCTGCTGCAACCTGATGCCCTGCATAGGCATTGCTGTATCCACCATACTCCAGATACTCTTGTTTCTGCAGAACAGATAAAAAGACAAACACCGATAACTCGAGATCTTAGGTTCTCATAGAGGTGCTGCTGTGACGTGTTACTGTGTGTTTGGTTTGCAATGCTCTTTGGACTGCTCAACTCTGAAGACGAGGGCAGCGTGCTCCTTTGACACATCAGGAACTATGCACCCAACAAACACAGCATCTTGTCCCAGTGACTCAGATCTTCACTACCCAACTCAGTTCAGGGCAGTGGCGACTCAGGCAGGTGAGCACCTTGTGGTGCTTCCAACACTACACACCTCCCATCCATCTACACCTCAAGTCACACAGAAAGGGATGTGTACTTCACTGTCAATTGACAGAGACAGTGTAATTTGTCAGAAATGACAGACACATATACAGAACCTTACTGTACATAACAACAACAACCATTTCTCTTTTCTCACCACTGCACTACCACATTACTTGCTGGAGTGAGCATTAAAAATCACACAATTTCACACCATCTCCACTTACTTGACAAACATGTAGCCTTTATATCATGAAGTAGATTACACATGGCTTCATTCAGATCAAGTACTTATGATGAAGTTGCACATGTGCACACACGCACATCCCCCCCCCACACACACATATGCTTTATCAATAAAATCTATGCTGCAAATTCAGTGACATCCAACTAAAATTTCAAGGGGTTTTATGCTCAAGTCACTACCACATGAACACTGCAGCACAATATGTCACAATGTCACAACATATGCACCTGTTGCGAAGGGAAGGCCTGCGATCCAGCAGCAAAGCCTGTTGCAGTGGAAGCTGTACAGTTATAGCCCGCACCATAAGAAGTGTATGACGCTGTCTGGCCAGAGGATGCTCCGCTCTGCCCGCTGTGGTGTGAACTGCTGCCTGAACTGGAACCGAACGCTGTGCTGGACGTGGCATACGGGCTCAGGTAGCTGTTCGAGGCTGAGCTCTTACACTGCTGGTTTAGGCCACGGGCACCTCAACAGGAAACAGAAAGTTTGAAATAAAGAAATCTGAGCTGCTGATGGCAGTGTGACACCATGTAGTCTGGCATACAGGTACACACCTCCTGCACAAGAAACTAAGCAAAGGGCATGCCACCATGTCCCTTTCCACACGTGGCCATAGCCATGATAGGAACCCAAGGAGCTGCCTTTTTCAAAGATTCATTCCTCCTTTCTCCCCCCACCCCCCTCAACTTCCTCCTCTCTTGCCCTCAGTCCTTCTTAATCTTTCTTACCATACATCCTTCCTCCTCTTTTTGCTTTCAAATATCGTTTCTTTCACTGCATTCACCTCTTTCCTGCCTCTTGCGATTCATTTCACCCTTCAAAATCAGTCACTTTCAGAGCATTGGGTCTCACTGGCTTGCTTACAGCTCCAATCAAGGCTCTCCATTTTCTATATTAAGAAGTTATTCCCACTTGACTCATTTCTGCCATGAAGACAGAGATGACGTGGGTGGCTACCCACCAAGCTACGCGGTGCCACATCACAGAAGACAGTATCAGAAGTACTAAAAGTGGAAACAAATCTGCACAAACTTTACACTCCAGGACTTATACCAGTTCTGATTACAAAACTGGCCATCCATCAATCCATGTGGATAAAGTCATGTTTAATCTGCTTTTGGGTAAGAGAATACCATATGTCAAACTTGGTGTGTGCTAGCAAACAGCAGTGAGCTGACAGATTTCAGTTCGGGCCGCTAAATTGGGGGGGGGGCATAAGATACCACAATACCATTAATAAAATACATGAACTACTGGATACAAACCTAAATCTAGAATAAAATCTAAATTTTATTAACCAGTCAGGTACCATTCCTATACCTCTCACATGTAATAAGATTTTCCAGTAACCTGGGTCTTTTTTTTTTTTGTTCATTTTATTGATATTGGGTTTAAAATTTGTGTTTATGCCAATTTCTTTATTAATAACAAATGTTTGTCTGTTAATTGTGACATTCAGAAGCTCTGATCTCACTTCACGAGTGAGAACAATTGTTCATACATGTTTGTATTGCCACACACAGACAACTTGCACAATTTCTGGTAATGAACAAGTTGTTAGCAACCTAAAATTATTAAAATGACAAGACAGTTTCATCTAGCAATTTCGTAACTGGTTTTATGACCTTATCCAATGCAACTTTTCTGTTTACAAATGATACTCAGCTGTATTCACATCATAACAAGCTACGAGATGGTAAATTAAGTTACATTATTTACAGTTTTTTTTTTTATTGTTACACCACACATGTTGTTGAGTTACTCAATTATTATACCAACTACTGCACATACATGTGCAGTAGTTGGTGTAATAATTGAGTAAATCAGTTACAGTTTCCCTAGAGTTCTGAGGCTGGTAAGGAGAACAACAATGTGCTGGGTGAAAAATGGGATAGCATAGCCCAGTTTTTGTGACTAACTGGGCTGATAAACAGGTCAAAAACATCAGAATACATTTGGAACATAAAATGCCTATTTACTTACACAAATTTATAGAATACCGCTAATATAAATACAAAATAACCGCAGAAAGCACAAAAACCTTCCTGAATGAATATAATACATTCAGTCATTGAAGGGCAGTCTCCTTCCACAAGCATGAAAGCAGTCAACCTCACTTAATGGAAAAATAGAAGCAATGTGGACAACACTGCGAGACATTTATAATGCGCGCGCGCGCACACACACACACGCACGCGTACGCGCACACACACACACACACAGAGTTGTCTGCGGAGTTCATACATACCAGCAGCACTGTGGTATCCTTGCTGCAGCATGCCATACGCTGGTGAATTGTAGAAAGTTGAGCTCTGCATGTATGCTGCAGCTGCCGACTGACTGCCATACGCTTGGTGCATACTATGTGGAGCATACAAAGACATTATCCATTATTTACTCCTGCATCTTGGTATCAGGCACTCATTTCTTTGCCTATTTTCCTCTTCTGAGAAAATAAAGTGGGCTTATTTATAAGTTTAGCATGCTGTGAACTGTGTGTGTCCCTTTGAATCTTTTGAACCAGTTAACCAAAATTCATGCAACATATTACAAACACCACGCCACCACACACCACCCAACTGACATACATACTTATTTCTCACAATAAGTGACAATATGGTGGCCATGTGAACTTGTAAGATGGGAGTGCCAGGGCAAGTTCATCAGGGTTCTTGTATTATGGATGGTAACAGATATTCAAAAAGTGTGTCTATTTTGTTGAGGTAACTTCTGGTATTTTGTAAAATTATGGCATTGCTGCTTAAAAAAAGTATTTTTCTAGCTTACACCCTGACGGACATTCAGTAGTGAAACACTGTGTGACAGCACGTGAAATTTGGTATGCACATACACAAACACTAACAGATCTATCCACTGTGTATGATGTACTGTGTGTACTTCAACAATTACAGGCATGATTACAATCCTAAACTTCCTTATAACCAACTAGATGCACAAATTTCTCAAATTTATTTTGGAATGAAACTCTATATGTTTTGAACAGTTCTTCTGTCCATCATCAGGAGTTTTTCACTGTACACACAGTAATGGTATATGTCATACAGGTTTGCTGTGTGTACAGTGAAAAACTCCTGATGATGGACAGAGGAACTGTTCGAAACATGTACAGTTTCATTCCAAAATAAATTTGAGAAGCTGGTGCAACTAGTTGGTTTTATTATAAGGATGTTACGATGCACGGTCACATGAACGTCAAAATCCTAAACTTCATTATATACCCATATACCAAATCCGGCCTTACAAACAAATGCTTCACAGAAACACGGTGCAATGAAAGAACAACAACAATAATAATAACAACAACAACAGCAGCACTAGGTGTGTTACATAAGAAATCTGCGTAACTGGGAATCAGACCTGATGAGTCCTGCTCGGATCACCTTATTAACTACCTGCAACATGGCACATCCTTTGACTATGACGAATATAAAGAGTCTTTAATTTAACTGGCCCATATTGTTGGTCACATGGTGGCCGGCAATGTAGCACTCATCATTCTTCTGTTCTGCTGTTAGTCAAGGTCCACACATTTTATTTCAATGCCCTGCAGTTTCTACTAGGATCACTGTACATAGGTAAGCAGCTGGACATGTTTTCCTTCAGTTTGCAGACACACATCACACCTAACATAAACACTGTTCAGCGCATGTCAGGTGCTGCGCTGCTAGAACTTCAGCCTGTACATTTTGAATGCTTTCTTTCAGGCCACCTCCAGTGCAAGTATTATTACTGTAAACTTCACCCTTCCACCTGCACCACAAATAATGTGCCTAATCCTAGCAGCACTTATAGCACACCACATGCCAAACCTGGCATAACATAATGGCACTTTGTGGATTAAGAGTCTGCATATCCACTGATCTGACAATGACAGTAAGTGCTAAAGGAAAACAAATATGAGCTCTATGACTGCTAACAACTACTCACATAACAAAAACTCTGTCATACTGCAAACATCAATGGCTCACTAAGTCAGCAAAGTTTTGTGTGATAAGGCAGCCAACAGGAGGTGATGAACAGTATGGAGTCATATCAACTAAGGACCCTGGACAAACGATATGACATAAATATGAATAAATACACTCCACTATTACAATAATTTTCCAGAGTAAAACCAGAAGAAAGTCTGGATTAAATTGGCAGTTTATATCCTAATACACTGAATGGTAACTTTAGAACATAATGAGGCAATGGAACGGGGTGGATTGCGACAACATCCAAGTCAAAGGTCGGAAAAAGTTGTTGAGTAATTCTTTCTGCAAAGTGTTCAAGATGTTAAACATTACCTGCTATAATATTGCTGAGTTGAAGAGTAGGGGTGTTGTGAGTAGTCCTTGCTGTCACTGTACGATCCAATGGAGTCTCCTGTCCCAGAATATAGAGCGTCTGATTGGCTGAGTGATGATGTATCACATAAGCCAGGACTGCGGACTTCACTCTTCACTGCTGTGATTTAAATGAAACAAGGATGTTTGTTACGAACTGGCAGCTCAACTGACGAAGGCTGTACTACACTATCAGAAGAACAAATGTGGCGACAGCTGCAGTGTGCTGTTCCGGTCAATGTAATGATGCACTATCGTGACTTCCAGACAGACATCAGTTTCTGAAGTACTCACCAATGGCAACAACCAAGATTCCAAAGCAGTGGCGGCTCATGTGCCTTTCTTACGGTAGGGCTACGGCTAGGATTATAATACGATTAATCAAAAGGATTTAATCAAGCGATTCTTTCAGCACAGCCACTCAAACATTTATGTTTATCGTATATAGCAGAGTTATATTTTGTCACATAACTCTGTGTCCTGCTTGACGGTGACTGAGGAATACCTAAATCAAGTGCACACAACGCCAGTTCTTAGTCTCAGCCTTCTAGGCGAGAGTTAAATGCGAAAAATTGCTGCCATGTAAATACTTTACACTGTTCTTGTTCAGGGTTGTCTTAAAAATGGAACTTCACAAATACGTCTGTGAAAACAGCTGGGGACAGTGCAAATGGTTATCACACTGCCACCGTTTGTAACGTTACACTGCCCACCCGCAGGGTCCCCTCCATTCGCACTAGCTGTGATGAAGCCAACGCCGAAGAGCTGGACGGACACAGCCCGCTCTGAGTTCCGCAGCGCTTAGGGTCCTCGCGAGTATCTGAATTTGAAATTGTTTCATTCACATGCTCTTAAAGCACGTCTGTATGTCGTAACGAAAACTAGCATTCAGATAGCTATTTTTTTTCTCAAGATTTCTGGGAAGGCTGCAGTCCTTATGGATGAGCCGTTCCTCTTCCAAAGGATCACAGCAAGATGGCGTTTCGAGGATTAACACGTCACTGAGATCACAGAGAATGCTATCACGTGTCAAAGTCACAGTGATTCGTGAGGCAATGTCACCGCACACCATATTTCACCCAATCACCACGCTACCAGTCACAGTTTTAGCACAAACAGTTACTTCAACACAACTTCAGACTTTGTACACATGTCACCACGAAATATTTCCTCAAGCCCCTACACGTTGGCTCACGCAGTGCATACCGCAGACTTGTATCTGGGAGGTGCACAATTCGAACCCTGGCCGGAACATCAGTCATTCTGAAAGTGTCACAAAAGCAAACGCCAGCACCATACGCCAAGTCTGCTAGCTACCAGATCCTAACCGGTACGGTATCAATCACTGATCAACGCACCATTCCGTGCGACAAGAGCACTGGGATACAGGCAGCATCATTTAATAAACAATAACGAACATATACAATGAATGGCAGTAACTGTGCTAAACATAAAATGGGACAAGACAGACTTGCACATCAGTATACGCAAACCCCATGGCAATGATACTCACCAAACTGATACTTTCCGGTAAATGAGAATGAAGAAGTGTCACAATTACAACAGCCTGGTGCAACCAGCACAGCGGCTCATTTGCTCACTTCGGCCAAGGACACCGACAGGCACACACATTTAAATGCTCGGAATGTACGCAAATTTTCACGCGCGTTACGGACACCGCTGTGCGCCTGCGTCCAGCACTACAGACACTTCTGTCAGCAAGGCTCAAAGCAGAACCTCCAACATCCAGTTTACTCCGCCTGTACAGCTCCGTTTTATCTAACGGACAGTTCTCTTTCACCTGCCAATTACTCAGACATCTGAAAGGCGTTCTTCTGCGGGTTATAGGGTTTCATGTGCTGTCATGACGGAACAGCAAACAAACTCGACCCACCAAGCATCAACTCTGCATACAGAAGTCACTTGGTCACGTCGATAATTTAATTGAATTAGAACTTTGTCAGAATATTCCCAAAACAGTAAGTTCATTGCGGTTTGTGTGAGAAACCACGAAAACTGGCAGTCAGTCCACATCTTTCAGGGGCCGTGAGCTCAGTACAGCACACCGCCATCACACTGCCACTGTGCAGACTGTCATGAACAGTTCTGCAGCAATATATGTCTCGTCCAACTGGAAGTTTCTTAGTGAATGCAGACACAGTCGCCTACAAACTCACTTTATGAAACAAATGACCCTTCATGGCGTCCAATTCAGGGGAAAATTGGGCTGCTTCTACGATTCGGGCTACTAAAGGGGTAAATGTAAGTGGTTTGAAGACTGCTGCAGTCAGGATTTACCCCACCCAGCATCAAATCCACTGCACTGTCAATGGCAGCAGGAAACCCAACAATCAGGCCAGCACTGCCTGCAAATGTGATGACACAGAACCGCAGTACAGTAACCAGACAATGATGCAATTTCAGGCAGGAACCTCGCCTACAGAACCGACATAGACAGCCTATGGGACACATACAGCTACCTAAGAACACCTACCTATCAGGGACTCTCTCCCGAGGAGTATTGGCCAGGGGGTGACACTGACCACTAAACTCCATCTGGTGCTGAACATCATGGAAGATCGGGGTCACACCTCCACAAAAGGCTACGGCTTAGAGAGCGTGTCCTTGACCTTCGTCAACAGCGTTCGAAGGAAAATTATTACTCGTGCAATGGCTTGAAAATGTAACACACGCAGTGTATGTATAACGTAATATAAAGACGCGTTCGCGTAACCACTGTTGCAGTGAAAAAGAAATAAGTATAACATATTCTCAGTGCGTGTTGGTAGCCTTAGGTGCCCAGCATGCAAAGCGCATGCGCCATATTGTCATCCGTGGCCTGACCGGCTTTACAAAATGTTTCCACATTCTCCTAAACGGCACGATTTTCGAAAAAAAAAAAATTATTGAACATAAAATGTGTTCTGATTTGCTATACAAATTTTGTCTGCAACACTTTTCATTATAGGAATAATTCAGCGAGATATTCTCATAAATGTACAGTAAGTCTGCATGTAAAGTGCCTTTAATTCTCGTCAGATTTGAACAAAACTTGAATTCTCTCGACAGCTTTCCGAAAAATTCTAACACATCAAATTTCATGAAAAGCCGTCCAGTGGGCGCCGATCTGTTCTATGCGGACGAACGGACGGACAAGACGAAGCCTAATAGTCGCTCTTCACAATTTTGCGAACGCGCCTAAAAACAAGAGTTCTGGATAAAATCCAGGAAGTCCTTTTCTCACGGAAAGAAATCTGCGAAGGTCGTCATTTCGAGCACAGGCCCTGCTAAGATGCATGTGCCTGCCAGAGGGCAGTCAGAACGCCTGGTCAGAGACTTGCGTCTCTTGCTTAAGTGTAATGATTGTTAACCGGAAACAAAACACAGCCATCAGGTAAATGCATGTAATGTGCTGCGGGTTTCGGCTGTAAATGAACCGTCATAAGGGAGATTACAATTTCCAAAGAAAGTGAAGTGGGTACAGTACTATCATCATTGTTGTGTATGTCATATCAAATGCAAGTTGTTATGGTATGCAATATCCGTAGGGCAGGTTCGATATTTCACAGTACAAAATGTGTGTGTGTGTGTAGTGGTGCGTATGGGTGAGGAGAGGGGGGTGTATAGGGTCTTGGTGGGAAAGCCGGAGGGAAAGAGACCACTGGGAAGGCCTAGGCGTAGATGGGTGTACAATAATAGGATGGATCTCCAGGAGGTGGGATGTGGGTATATGGACTGGATTGGGCTGGCC
>Ga0131853_10020961_pt1 | contig 11869 bp, 10 predicted proteins | sample TergutLab28metaG_FD_92764 | JGI IMG/M metagenome (GOLD analysis project Ga0131853, IMG submission 92764) | Labiotermes labralis P1 segment gut microbial communities from Petit-Saut dam, French Guiana - Lab288 P1 (version 2) (version 2) | ecosystem: Host-associated > Arthropoda: Insects >...
CGCTCCCAGGCACGCCCCCTGATCATGGGCGTTCTCAACGTTACGCCGGATTCGTTTTCCGACGGCGGACGCTTTCTGCAACCGCCGGCCGCAATCGAGCAGGCGCGCCTGCTCGTGCTCAAGACGGCCTGGCTGCTCGACGAAGTGGGCGCGAAAGCGGCGCGCAAGGAAATCTCGATGATCAAGGCGCTCGTGCCGCAGGTCTATTCGACGGTCTGCGATCGCGCGATGCAGGTGTTCGGCGCAATGGGTGTGAGCCCCGACACGCCGCTCGCCGATCACTGGACCTGGGCGCGCGCGCTGCGTTACGCCGACGGTCCCGACGAGGTCCATCTGCAAGCGATCGCGCGTATGGAGATCAGTCATGGCAAGGAGCGGCTCGGATCGACGGCGGCGTACCTGAACATTCCTCCGCGCGATTAAATTTTAAATTTGAAATGCGCCCACCGAAGCTGGATCTGAATCTGTTCATCGTATTTGCGTCGATCTATGAAAAGCGCAATCTGACTCGCGCAGCCGAGGCGCTTTTCATCACGCAACCGGCCGTGAGCAATGCGCTCGCGCGCATGCGCCGCGCGTTGAACGATCCGCTGTTCGTGAGCACGCCATCGGGCATGGTGCCCACGCCGCTGGCCGAGAATATCGTCGGCCGCGTGCGTGAGGCGCTGCAACTGCTCGAAGCGAGTGCAACCGCGGGCGACGTATTCGTGCCGGCCGCATCGCAACGCACGTTTCGTCTGAGCATGCCCGATCTGACCGAGGCGATTCTGCTGCCGACACTCGGCGAATTGCTGCAGCAGCAGGCGCCGGGCATGAACATCGAATGCTATTTCACGCCGCGCAGCGAAGTGGCGGCGGCGCTCGAAACCGGCAAGATCGACTTTGCGATCGACGTGCCGTTCATCGACGATCCGCAATTGCGGCAGGCGCCGCTCGGCAGCGACCGCTACGCGTGCATGCTGCGTCACGATCACCCGTTCAAGGGCGACATGCTGAGCATGGACGACTATCTGGCGTTCGGGCACATCCAGGTGTCGAGCCGCCGCCAGGGTAGCGGCTTCGTCGACGCGGAACTGAAAAAGCTCGGCAAACAGCGGCAAATGCGCATGCGCGTGCAGCACTACATGGTGGCGCCGCTCGTCGCCTTGCGCACCGATCTCGCGCTGACCGCGCCCGTGCAGCTTCTGCAACGTCACGATGCGCGCATTTTCGAATTGCCGTTTCGCCTGCAGCGGCTGGAGTGGCATCTGTACTGGCATCGCAGCAGCGAGCAGGATCAGGCGAGCCGATGGCTGCGCAGCCGGATCATCGAATTGATGAGCGGAGCGGCGGACTTCACCACACCGGCTCCCGCGCCCGGTCAGCCGAAGCGCAAGCGTCGGCTGGCGGTTTAGCGCTTCCTTATGCGAACTGCTGCCGCATCCACTTCTTGTTCAGCTTGCCGACACTGGTCTTCTCGAGCGCGTCGACGAACCGGATCATCTGCGGCACCGCGTACTTCGAGATCTGCCCCGTCTCGCTGAACGCGAGCACATGCCGTCTGATCTCGTCCTCGCTAACGGGTTGCTCGCCCGGCCGCCGGACCACCAGCGCAACCGGCCGTTCTCCCCACTTTTCATCCTTGATGCCGATGACCGCCACCTCGGAGACGCCCGGGTGCCGCGAGATCAGATTTTCGATTTCGAGCGACGAGATCCACTCGCCGCCTGACTTGATCACATCCTTGATGCGGTCCGTGATTTGCAGATAGCCGGCCGAGTCCATGCTGGCGATGTCCTGCGTATGCAGATAACCGCCCTCCCACAACTGCTCTGAGGACTCCGGATTATTCAGGTAGCCTTGCGTGAGCCACGGCGCCCGCACGACCACTTCGCCGCACGCCTTGCCGTCGTGCGCCACGTCGTTCATGGCTTCATCGACGATCCGCAACTCGACGAGCGGAACCGCTAGCCCGGTCTTGCAGCGCAGCTTGATGTCCTCGTCCGCGTCGAGCGGCTCGTTGCCGGGTTTGAACTGCGCGATGGTGAGCAGCGGGCCCGTCTCGGACATGCCGTAGCCGGCGAAGATGTCGATGCCGCGATCGCGTGCCGCGCGCGCGAGGCCCTCGGTCAACGCGCTGCCGCCGATGATGACCTTCCAGCGGCTCAAATCGACGGACTGCGCGTCCGGGCAGTTCAGCAGCATGTGCAGCAGCGTGCCGACGCAATGCGAGAACGTCACGCCCTCGTCGCGGATCAGACTCACGAGACGGTCCGGCGTGTAGCGCCCCGGATAGACCTGCTTCAAGCCCATCACCGTCGCGACATACGGCATGCCCCACGCGTGGACATGGAACATCGGGGTGATCGGCATATAGACATCGGCGCGATGCACGCGCTGACCCGACTGCGGACTCGCGAGCGCTGCCATGCCGGTGATCGTGTGCAGCACCAGTTGACGATGCGAGAAATACACGCCTTTGGGCAGGCCCGTGGTGCCCGTCGTGTAAAACGTGGTGGCGCGCGTGTTCTCGTCGAAGTCGGGGAAGTCGTAGTGCGTGTCGCTCGCCGCGAGCAACTCCTCGTACTCGCCCGCGAACGGGATCGTGTGCGCCGTGGGCTCGCTGCCCTCTTCGTCGATGCGGATGAACGTGCGCACCGTCGTCAGTTCGCCCTTGATCGCCTCGACCAGCGGCAGGAAATCGCTATGGACGAGCAGGACTTCGGCGCCCGCGTGATTGATGGTGTAGGCGATCTCGGACGGCGACAGACGCACATTCACGGTCTGCAGAACGGCACCCATCATCGGGACTGCGAAATAGAACTCCAGATAGCGATGGCTGTCCCAGTCCATGACGCCAACGGTGCTGCCATGCCCAACGCCGAGCTTCGCGAGCGCGTTGGCGAGTTGCGCGATGCGCCCGGCCATCGTCCGATACGTGATGCGCCGTTGCCCGCGATAGACGATCTCCTGCTCCGGCGCGTGAGCGAGCGGCGTGTGCAGAAGCTGCTTGATCAACAGCGGATAAGCGTAGGCCGACGGTGTCGCATTCATAGGCTCGTCGCGCATCTCAGCTCCTGCATTCATTGGAGGTTTTCGAAAATCGCGGCGATGCCTTGTCCGCCGCCGATACACATCGTCACGAGCGCGTGGCGTCCGTGGCTACGCTGCAGTTCGGCGAGCGCCTTGACGGTGATGAGCGCACCCGTCGCGCCGATCGGATGGCCGAGCGAAATACCCGAGCCGTTCGGATTCACGCGGGCCGGGTCGAGGCCCAGTTCCTGCGTCACCGCGCACGCTTGCGCAGCAAACGCTTCGTTCGCTTCGATTACGTCGAGATCGTGGATCGAGAGGCCTGCGCGTTCGAGCGCGATACGCGTGGCCGGCACGGGACCTATGCCCATATAGCGGGGATCCACGCCCGCATGCCCATACGACACGAGACGCGCCAGCGGTTTGAGCCCGCGCGCTTCGGCGGTCTTGCGCTCCATCAGCAGGACCGCCGCGGCCGCGTCGTTGATGCCCGATGCGTTGCCGGCGGTCACCGTGCCGTTTTCCTTTTGGAAAACAGGGCGCAGCGCCGCGAATTCGTCCAGTTCGACGTCGGCGCGCACGTGCTCGTCGGTATCGAAGACGACTTCCTTGCCGCGCACCTTGCGCACGATCGGAACGATCTGCTCCTTGAAGCGACCTTCTGCAATCGCACGCGCGGCGCGACGGTGCGATTCGATCGCGAGCGCGTCCTGCTGCTCGCGCGTGATGCCGTATTGCTTGGCGACATTTTCCGCCGTGACGCCCATGTGCATCGACTCGAACGGATCGTGCAGCGCGCCGAGCATCATGTCGATGAAGCGTGCATCGCCCATGCGTGCACCGAAACGCACATCGGGCGCGAAATACGGCGCGCGGCTCATGTTCTCCGCGCCGCCGCCGATCGCGACGTCGGCGTCGCCGAGCAGAATCGTCTGCGCGGCAGACACGATGGCCTGCAGGCCCGACCCGCAGAGGCGGTTCACGGTGAGCGCGGGCGTCGCCTGCGACACGCCCGCATTCAGCGCGGCGACGCGGGCCAGATAGAGATCCTTCGGCTCCGTCGCGATCACGTTGCCGAACACGACGTGGCCGACTTCGTCACCCGCCACCTGCGTGCGCGCGAGCACTTCGCGCACGACAATCGCGCCGAGTTCGGTCGGCGCGAGGCCCTTCAGGCTGCCACCGAACTTTCCGATCGCCGTGCGTACACCGCCGACGATAACGACTTCTCTCTGCATGGTCTGCTTCTCCAGTTGGCGCGCATCTTGAAGTGGGGCGCGGTAACAGTCGTGTGGATCGTAGCCGCGATCGACAGCGATGCCGATGACCAAACAGGACCATTTAGTGACAATTCTGGCCACGCGATACACGCGCGCACGATCGATTGTCGTTGCAGCGGCAATACTGAATTCGCCCTATGGGAATTATTTCGCGATAGAACCCGCCTAAAATTGCGTGACTGCTACCGCGGCATTGCTGCCGGAGTGCAGCGCTTTTTGGCGAGGTGGTGTGATGAGAGGATGGATTACCGCGATAGTCTCGCTCGCGACGCTTGGCGCGGTACTTGGCATATCGCTGGCCGGCTGTGCGTCGGCGAGCGACGTGACCGCGGCAGGCCCGCAGGGAACCTATACGGTATCGGCGAGCGCCAGCGGCGGCAGCCTGGCGTGGGCCCGTGCCCACAAGCGCGCGATGACCGAGGCCAACGCGTACTGCGAAAGCCGCGGCATGCAGACGAGCTTCGCGGTCGAGCGAACGCAAGGCTTGCAGGCGTTCCAGCAGCAAGCTTCCGTTATCCGCTTCGAGTGCGACCCCAAGCTCTGACGAGATCGATCAATCGAGGATTGTGCCGGTTGGCTGTTTCTGCTCGTCGTCTGCTGAACCGACGGGGAAATTCCTGGAGACATAATCGACGAATGCCGTGATGTGCCCCGTAACAAGAACTCGGGGCGGCGTGACGAGGTCCAGGTAAATCGGTTCGACTCGCCACTCCGGGAGGACTTCGACCAGTTCCCCGCGTTCGATGGCCGCGGATACCGTCACCTCGGGTTGCACTGCCATGCCGAGTCCGTTCAACAAGGCGGGTAACAGGGATTCGGCGCTGTTGGTCCTGACCTTGCTCGCTATGGGCACGCTGCAATGTTCTCCAGACGCATGACGGAAACGCCATGAGAGCGCCGTTGTCTGCGTCGAATGAAAAAAGCATGCGTGTTTTTCTACTTCTCGGGGATGCCGAATGGTGTCGTACCGGTCCAGATATTTCGGGCTTGCAACGAGCACGCGGCGGACGACGAGCAGTTTTCGTAACTGAGAGTACGGGTTCCTGGGTGGATTCTCGTGATCGACGATACGCAAAATCACGTCGAAGCTGCTGCTAGCGGCATCGGTCACGACATCCGCAAACGAGATGTCGAGGTGTATGTCCGGGTAACAATCGAGAAATCCTGCGATGAGGGGCGTGATATACGACTGACTCAACGGCATCGGGGCGCAGATTTGCAACACCCCTTCAGGAAGTTGAATTTTCGAAGACGCCTCCGCTTCCATCAATTGCGCTTCTATTAGGATCAGTTCGGCTCGCTTTATCGCACGGCGACCCGTTGGCGTGAGGGCAATACGGCGGGGCGTTCGATAGAGGAGCGTCGAGCCGAGACGCTGCTCGAGTCGGGCGATCGCCTTCGACACGGTCGGTTGTGATATGCCGAGTGCCTCCGCGGCTTTAGCGAAGGAGCCGGTCGTGACGACGCGCTCAAAAATTGCCCACGCTTCGAGGTCGGGAAGATTTCGCATAGGACTGCTTTCAATATCATGGGCCGTTGCGCACATCGGTGACCCGACCGATCTGCGTCAAGCCCGCGGTCTGAGCCAGGCCCATGACGGCGGCGACACGCTCGTAGCGCACGGCGCGGTCGGCGCGCGTGATGATATCGCCCTGCTCCCAGACGTTTGCAAGACCGTAATGTTGCATGACGCTGTCTCCCTGGCCGCTCGGGCGGCCGGTTTCATCGATCCGGTCAGTTCGCGAGGCCGAATACGAAACTTTGTTCAAACATCACTGGCACCGGCATGCCGTTCTCTCTATGAGGGCGGCAGGTACTGCTGCGCAGCGCGTCGAGCGCGGCCTCGTCGAGGCGCGCGTAGCCGCTGCTGTGCCGCAACTGGATGCTTTCCACCTGTCCGGTCGCACCAACCACGAAGCGCACGACCGCCGTGCCTGCCTCGCCGCGCCGGCGCGCCGCTTCGGGGTAGTCCGGCTGCGCGATACTGCAATCGACTTGCGCGACCGGCATGGGCGAGCGGGCCGCCTGCAGCGGCGCGGGTGCTTGCGCCGCCTGAGTTGCCCCGGCCGGTTGTGCTGCAGGCGGCACAGTGTTCGGCGCATCGGGAGCGGGCACCGCAACGGGCGGTGCCGGTGCGGCTTCTGATGCGGCTTCCGATACGGGCGCCTTGATGCGTCGGTCCGTTGGTGCGGGCGCGGCGTGCGGTACTTTTGCCGCGGCCGGCCTGCGCGCTTCGTGGCGTGGCTGTGATGCGCGCGCTCGCTCGGGCGCGACCATAGCGGCGGGTAGCGACGCTATCTGCGTGGGTGCCGGCGGTGTGCGGCTCAGCAGATGCACGACGATCGTCCGCGGCGTTTCGCGCGCCTCGATGCGCGTTTTCTGCGCGTGCATCAGCCATAACACCAGCGCGGCATGCAGCGCGAGAACGACCGCAAACGCCACAGCAAACGCGTGCGCGCCACGTGCTTTTGCATCGCGCCGGGCATGGGCAAAAAAAGTGGGTAGTTGCATGGTCAATGAGTCGCATCCGATCACTTCCACGCATAGCGCAACCCCACCCACGCGCCACGCGGCGCCCCCACGCCGACGAACTGCTCGTTCATGGGATTCGCGGCGTCGAACGTGTGGCCGGGCCCCGTGAAGAAGTTTTCGCCAAGGATGCCGAAGCTTGCGTATTGTTTGTTCAGCAGGTTCGTCACGGTGGCGAACAGTTGCAATTGCCGCGTCACATTCCAGGTCGCATCGAGATCGATCAAGACATAGCTCGGAACCTTGCCGTTCACGTCCTGGTTGTTTTCGTCGCCGCGCGCGAAGATGCTGCCGCGCCAGGTGAGATTTGCGCCCAGATCGACTCGGGAGACCGGTGTGTAGTCGAGCCGCAGTTTCACCGTGTTGGCGGGGATGCCTGGAATCCGGTCACCGGGACGCACCTGGATGTTGCCGTTTGCGTCGGCGCTCGAATTATTCGGACTGCTTTCGATGAAGGCCGTCTGGTAAGTCGCATCGACATAGCTGTAGTTCGCGCCAATCCCCACTGGCCCGAGCTTCGTATGCATGCCGACCTCGAAGCCCTGGCGGCGCGTCTTGCCCACGTTCTGGAAATAGCCCTGGCTGCTCGCACCGCTGCTGACGAACTGGATGTCGTCGGAGAGCGTCGTGCGCCACGCGGCGGCGCTCCAGGTCGTGGCGGAGCCGATGCGCCCACGCGCGCCCACCTCGAACGTTCTGGCGACTACGGGTTGCAGATTCGGGTCGGCGAGAAAATCGTTGGGCAGCGAACACGGCGCATTCGGGTCGGCGCAGGCGAGTTCGATGACGGTTGGCGAGCGGATGCCCTCGTTGTAGCCAGCCCAGGCCGTAAGCGCCGGCGTGGGGTTCCAGTTGAGGCCGACGGCCGGGTTCAGACGCGAGAACGTGTGGCGCCCATCGAGCGCCGGCTGCTGGCCGGATTCGTCGCCGATGTCGGCGCGCGCCCAGTCGTAGCGGGTCGAAACCGTGGCGGAAAGCTGCTGCGTGAGTGCGAGCGTGTCGCTGAAGTACACGCCGTAGTTCGCGCTGTGCGTGGCCGCGTCGGTCTGAAGTTCGTAGTCGCCAACGCCAACCGTCGCGCGCGTTGCCGTGAAGTACGCATCCTGCTCGGACTCCAGATACCGCGAGTTGGCCAGATCCGCGCCCGCGCCGAGCACGAACTGGTTTTTCATGCCGAGCAGCTTGCCTAGCAGCGTGAGTTGAAGGCTTGCGCCATAGCTGTCGGTCGTGATGTTCGACAGCGCATTGCTGCCTTCGTTGGCAATGGGATCGCCGGGATCGTAATCGGTATTGTTGTTGCTGCTGATATTCGTGTTGTCGTAGTGGCGGTAGTAGACGTTACCGCTCAGTTCGACGTTGTCGCTCAAGTAGCGGTCGCCCGAGAGTGTGACCCACGCCACGCTGTTCTTGTTCTGGTCCGGGTACGTGTATGCCTGGGCGGGATTGTCGAGGAACGAGCGCGGAATCGTCTGCGAGCCTTGCAGGTCGTTGTCCGCGCCGCCCGCCGACAACGAGAGCGTCGTGTCCGCATCGGTGTAGCGCAGCTTGCCAAAGCCCTGGCGTACCCTGCTTGAATTGTGATCGGCCCAGCCGTTGTCGTTGGCGACGTTGCCCGTTACGTAGTAGTCGAGATTCGAGCCGATCGTGCCGCCCTGTTCGATCTGCGCGATCTTGCGTCCCCACGAGCCGCCGCTCAGCTCGGCTTCGCCGCCCGGAAAATCGCGGCCGTTCTTCGTCGAAATCGCGAGTGCGCCGCCCAGCGTGTTCAGGCCGTACGTCGGGTTCGAACCGGGAACAAGCTGGATCGTGTCGATAGCCCGTAACGGAATCAGATCCCAGTTGACGACATCGCCGAACGGCTCGTTGATGCGCACGCCGTCGAGAAACACCGAAAGCCCTTGCGGCGTACCGAGCAGCGGCGAGGCCGTGAAGCCGCGGTAATTCACATCGGTCTGCCAGGGATTGCCTTGAGCCTCGTTGATATCCACGCTTTGCAGATTCTTTTCGAAGTAATCGGTGAGCGTGGCCCGATGCTGCTGCGCGAGATCGCCGGCGCGCACGGTTTGCACATTGGCCGGCACTTCGGTGAGCGGCGTGCCGATGCCCATCAGCGGTGTCGTGCCGATCACGACAATCGGCGCGAGCTGCCGGGGCGCGGGGGATGGCGGGGATTGCCCCGGTGCCGACGGCTGTGTTGACGTACTGTCGGCAGGCGCCGTCTGCGCCCATGTAGCGAGCGGCACACCGGCCAATACCGTGCCGAAGCAGAGGGTGAGCCCGACACGACACCGCAAGCGCGGCCATGTCGTTTGAAATTCTGTCAGACCCATAAGCCCTGTCCTGTCTTCCATTCGGGAGGCGCATCCGGGACCGGAGCGTCATACGCGCAAGAGCTTTACACAGACAAGGCCAATTGCGCGCGGAAGGATTTCACGAGACGCGCGGCGGTTGCTTCGTAACCACACTCGGTGCGATTTTTTTTGCGACAGCGCAAACGGTGTGTCGGTAGACGGCTTCATGTCCGGTGCGCGCGTACTCGCCGATACGCAGCCTTTAACTCCGCGTGGATATTGAAAAAATACCGATATTCCGGGGAAAAATACTCGCATCGAATTCTGTCGCATCGTGTTTATGTTTATTAACCAATCACGGAAAAATAAAAAATGGAATGAATCAATTTCCATAACTTGCATTTCTGTTTGTAAAAATATCTGCCACTATCGTATGACTGTTGAGAAGAGACGATTCACAACGGATGTTAGATGCTATTGTTAGCATAACTAATAGATAAATTAGAGTTCGGGAATGTGTTCAACCTGAATTTTCGGCGTGGACAGCAGCTATCAGGAATGTGCACCGGGAACAAAGATCGAAAGTGCGCGGTGATTGCGTCGCCAACGGTATCCGGAGAGAACGATGAAAAAGAGCATGGCGGTTGCCGTGATGCTGGGGGTGCTTGCACCGGCGGCGTGGGCCCAGTCGAGCGTGAGCCTCTACGGCCGCATCGATGCCGGTCTGGAGTATCTGAACAACGTGACGACGGCTCCCGGCCAGACCAGTACGCGCTGGAGTGCCGAGGGTGGCGATTGGGGTACCAGCATGCTCGGGCTGCGCGGCAACGAGGATCTGGGCGGCGGTCTGGCCGCAGTCTTCAACCTCGAAACGGCGCTGCAAGTGATGAACGGAACCACGGGAGGCGGCCGGCTCTTTTCGCGGCGCGCTTATGTCGGGCTCAAGGACGATACGTGGGGCCAGCTGCAGGCCGGGCGCAACCTGTTTATCGACAGCGACGGCGTGTGGGCTTATGACCCGCTCCAGCAGCAGGCCGTATCGTCAGCCTCGCTCGTGCGCGGGCGCAACTGGCAGCAGACGAGCAACAACGTGGAATACCACAGCCCCGTATTTCATGGCTTCGACGTGCAGGCGCAATACGCGTTCGGCAACCAGGCCAGTGGTTTCAACAACGGAGCGGCCGGCGAGTTCGGCCGCTCGAACGGGGTCATGCTGAGCTACACCTCGCAGTACTTCGACCTGCGCGGCCTCTACGACGAACTGCGCGATTCGAACGGGCAGTTCAGCAACATCTTTACGAGCTCACGCGAATACTTCGTCGGCGGCAACCTGCGTGTTTCGCAATTCAAGATCCAGACGGCCTGGACGCATTACGCCGCGCCCGATACGCCAGCGGGCCTCGCGGACAGCGCCGATCAATTCTGGCTCGGCGCAACGTGGCAGGCAACGCCGAGCTGGGACGTGACGGGTGCGGGCTACTACGTTCGCGTACGTGGCGGAGACGGTGATGCGACACACGACCCGGCCGGCCGTGCGACGCTCTATGCGCTCAGTACGACGTACCACATTAGTCCCCGGACATTCTTCTACGGCACGGTGGGATACGTCCGCAACGGAAGTCAGTCGAACTTCTCCGTATTCGCCACGCCATTAGGTGCAACGCCAACCACGAACCCGCTCATTGGCCAATCGCAGGTCACGACCTACGTCGGCATGATGCACTCGTTCTGAAACGACGCCAATCACAGATATAAATCAGGGATCCTGATTGAAGCATAACTATTCCCGGATGATCGGAAGCCGGCGGCAGCTTGTTCGATGTCGCAACGGGGTTCGCGCCGATACGCTGCGGCAAGTGCGCGCGTGCGGTGCGCTGTCGGTCTTGTTCGTTGCCGCACCGAGCGCGTGGGCGCAGGCATCGGTGACGCTGTATGGCGTGATCGATACGAGCCTCGAAGTCACGAATCCCGGCGGCGGCTGGGTGCCGCGGCTCGATTCCGGCGCCTATCGAGGATCGCGATTCGGTATGCGCGGCAGCGAGCCGATAGGCGGCGGCACGAGCATTCTGTTCGCGCTCGAAAGCGGCTTCAGCTCGGTCAACGGCACGCCAGCGACGGCGGGCACCCTGTTCAACCGCCAGGCATGGATCGGCGCAGGCGGTCCGTGGGGCGAAGTGCGCGTGGGACAGCAATATTCGCCGATCTATATCCCGTTCAAAGGCGACATCGACGCGTTCGGCGCCGGCACGATCGCCTCGGGATTGAACAACCTCTCGAAGATCACGCCGTACGTGAGCAACGCGATCACGTACCTGATGCCGACGATCGCAGGCTTCAACGCCACCGTGATGGTCGCGTTGCGTTCGGCGAGCGACGGCGCCGGCAATGGGCTGTCCGGCAACTTCGAAACGCTGTCGTACCGGTACGGGCCGATGCGGATCGCGTATGCGCATCAGCAAACGCACGGCAGCGCTGCGTTACGGGCGAATCTCGCCGGCGTCTCGTACCAGGTTGCAAAAGCCACTTTGTTTGCGGACTGGTTTAACGGCTCGGGCGGCGGCACGCCCGCCTATCACGATGACGGTATTGCCGTTTCGCTGCGATACGCGTTTGCGGCGAGCTTCGACGCCTCGCTCGGCTACGCGTATGTGCGCGACCGATCGGGCGCAGGTAACAACGCCGACCAGTTCAGTGCGATGTGCGAATACAGCCTGTCGAAGAGGTTGCAGTTCTATGCGAGTGCGGGCTGGCTGCGTA
>Ga0131853_10020962_pt1 | contig 11869 bp, 12 predicted proteins | sample TergutLab28metaG_FD_92764 | JGI IMG/M metagenome (GOLD analysis project Ga0131853, IMG submission 92764) | Labiotermes labralis P1 segment gut microbial communities from Petit-Saut dam, French Guiana - Lab288 P1 (version 2) (version 2) | ecosystem: Host-associated > Arthropoda: Insects >...
ACAAAAAACAATTCATCCTTCCGATTTTTGCACTCATTCGGGGCATTTTTTCTATCTCATTACCAGGTTTCTTTAAAAAAAGGACTGTTGCTAACCGTTTTCACAGTTTTGCAACAGCCCCTTTTATTGTGCTTTTTAAGCTTATTCTGTCAAAGGCAGTAAAAATCAGCTGTCGAACCGACTCACAACAGTTTGAAAATTTTGTAAAATAATACTTGCAATATTTCCCAATATCGTATATAATTTACATATCAAGTTGAATCGGCTCTTAAAAAAGTAAGAAACAGATGGACTTTCACGCATCATATGACACTTTATCCAAGGAGTTCAAGCTAAAAGCTTGATATTACACTGTTTTACAGTAAATTCATCTAAAATTTGTGCTTACGAAACTTTTAAAAATCCACTAAAAAAAAGCAAAGCTCGGAAAAGGAGACTGATTATGACTAATTAAACCGCACCACTAGTCAGTATATTCACTGCCCCCCCCCCATTTTTAAATTTCAAACGGCAATAAACTGTAAACAAAGATGTATATGTACTTAAAAATACAAATAATTAAAAAACAAGGAGCGTACTTATGACTTATGCAAACCTAGCAACACTTGAAAGACCTTTAGAAGAAGGCCGCGTTTTTGAAACATTTAATGTCCATGAAAAGTTTGGACAGCTATTAGACTCACTAGACCACAAAGGCTTTTCCGATTTTAATGACTCACACATCATCGTTGCCGTACCAACACTTGACGAAAGTATGCGCGACATCAAAACATTTGACGAAGCATTGTTTTTTGCCCAACAAGACGACGCACAGCTATTTTGTGAACTTTTAGAATTTGAAATCACAGACAGCCTAGTCAATCACATTTCCTCCCCCGAAGGTCTAGCCAGGCTGGCCAACAAAGAAAGCTTTGTAGACCATTTGATTCTGCTGCACGAATTTGAAACCGCGGAAGAAGACAACATCATTGGCGTATTAAAACGCAATGGCATGAACGACGGCTTGAAAGTGTACAAGCTATATTAAATCAAACAGCACAACAACCAAATTTACATCAGCTTGCACAACAACGCTCAAGACTGCCATCATGTATTTTTAAAAGAAAGCAAAAACCTATGCCATAACGCACTTAAATTTTTTAACCAACAGCCTACTAAACGGAAAAGCAGCGTGGGTGTGCATCTGTGTTTTCTGCGCCTGTGGAAGCGTTCAGGTAGATTCATGCGGTGGAAAAACGCCGTTTTTCCGTGTGACAACACGAAGAAAAACGGCATTTTCCCCCGCATGAAGCTGCCTGAACATAGCTGGAACATGCGCAGAAAACACAGATGCACACCCACGCGGGGTCACCGCAAAGAAACGCGGCTACCCGAAGGGAAACATAATGACAATCCACTCATGTAAAACCACCGCAAATAAGACTTTTTTTGAAAAACAATCTCAATATTGAAAACAGCGTTGGTGTATGCTATAATCATCTCATGGAGGAATGACACCATGACAAGATTGAAATATACGTTAAAATCAGATACCCTATTCAAAATGTTGTTTACGAAAAATCAAGAACTTTTGAAAAGGCTCGTTGCCGCTTTATTGGGCATAAGATACGAGGACATTACAAAATTTAATGTTATCAACCCCGAAATTTCACCCGAAGAACTGGGCAAGAAATTTTGTAGGCTCGACATCAACATGACGGTGAACAGTCAAAAAGTGGATTTGGAATTACAAATAGGTGACGAGGGAAATTACCCCGAAAGAAGCCTGTTTTATTGGGCAAGGGAGTATTCAACAGGCATTGACGAAGGACAAAATTATGCCCTGTTACCCCAAACAATCGTCATAAGCATCTTGGGCTTTAACCAATTCCCAAACCAAAAAAAATTCCACCATGAATTTCAATGCCTTGAAATCACAACCCACGAACCGCTTACGGACAAAATGGTACTACACTTTTACGAACTTAAAAAACTCCCACCGCTTGCAGACACGGATAGCGGCAGGGATTTATGGCTAAAATTATTTAATGCAGAAACCGAAGAAGAACTAAAAAAGATTGAGGAAATGGGGGTGTCATTTATGAGTGAAGCAATAATGGCATACCGCCATGTGGCGGCATCGCCAGAGTTTAGAGAGATGGAGCGTGTGCGGTCTAAGACTCGGCATGATGAAGCACAGGCTATTCACAATGCGGAAATGCGTGGAGCAATGCAAAGAGATGAACACTGGCAAGGCGTGGTTGCAGAAAGAGATACCGCACTTGCAGAAAGAGATACCGTACTTGCAGAGCAAGCGGCACTAATAGCAAAACTCCAAGCACAATTAAACAATCAACAATAAGACCCCAAACCCGACTTATAGGCATTTAGTCTGCAAGTCGGGTTTTGGGGTTTTATTACATACTTGAGTTTCTAATGCGTGGACACTTTCTCCAAATTGCCCTTGACAAGATAGATTCAACAACAAGCCATAAACAAAGATGCACACCCACGCGGGAGCATCGCAAAGAAACGCGGCTGCCCGAAGGGAAACATGATGACAACCCACTCATGTAAAGCCACCGCAAATAAGACTGAGTGAATTTTTACGATAATTGACGTACATTTGTTTGCAATTTCACGGTGATTGTGTTACCATTCCCCAAAGAAAATGTCCAAGATTTGAAGATGGGGTGATTTTATGGCACAAGCATTGACTTCAAAACAACAAATGATACTAGATTTTTTGAAATCGGAAATTAGACAGAATGGGTACCCGCCTACTGTGCGTGAAATATGTGACGCAGTGGGGCTTAGCTCTACGTCAACGGTACATGCCCATTTAGAAACGCTAGAGCGTAAGGGGTATATCCGCCGTTCACCAGCAAAGAACCGCTCGACAGAAATTTTGGAAGAGGATTTTTATAAAAATGCGCGTGAAATGGTGAATGTACCCATAGTAGGGCGTGTCGCGGCTGGAATACCTATTTTGGCGGAAGAAAATATTGAAGACACGTTCCCTATTCCAATGGATTATGTAAAAAATGACACTTGCTTCATGCTGCATGTCAAAGGCGAAAGCATGAGGGATGAAGGCATTTTAGACGGCGACTTGGTGCTGGTGCGCCAGCAAGTAGATGCCGCCGACGGCGATATCGTCATTGCGCTGCTAGATGATTCGGCAACAGTGAAGACCTTTTCCCGTGAAGGGGAACATATTAAGCTGTCACCAGCGAACTCTGCATTTGAGCCGATTCTAACCCGCGAATGCGATGTGCTGGGCAAGGTAATTGGGCTATACCGTCGGTATTAAAACGCGATGACCGCAAAGGCGATGGCATCTGTTTCATTGTGAGAAATACTAATATTTATTGAAGTTTTAGCCATAGAAATGCAACCCTTCCTTTTGCGCTTTTTTAAAGGATGGGTTGCATTTTTTTTGAAAATTTTTTTCGCGTTGCCGTAAAGTTTTACATAGGGCTTGCCCAAGTTATCATGGGCTATTTCAATATCGCATGGATAGAAATTTTTAAATCCTGTACCCAAGGCTTTTGCTACGGCTTCTTTTGCGGCAAATAGCCCTGCCATAGACTGTGTTTTACGGTTTTTTAAATAGTCTTGTTCTTGCTGCGTGAATATTTTTTTCATAAAAGCAGGGCTATCCGCTTTGCCTTCGAAGCGGGAGATTTTTACGATATCTACACCTGTGGCTACAATCATGGGCGTGATTTCCATGTGTTGTAGCCGAGCGTTGCCAATGCAGTACATACTTTTGCAATGGGCAAACCCACTACCGTATAAAAGTCGCCTTCCACACGGTCTACCAGCACCGCGCCGCGTTCTTGTACGCCGTATGCGCCTGCCTTGTCAAATGGTTCTCCCGTGGCAATATAAGCGTGGATTTCATCGTCGGATAGCGGACGGAAATATACTGTCGTGTGGTCAACAAAAGATATTGGCGGAGACTCACTCTTTTTAGGGCGCATTAAAGCCACTCCTGTATAGACTTTGTGGGGGTTGCCTTGTAATTTTTTTAGCATTTGGAATGCGTCTTCGGGATTTTGGGGCTTGCCCAACACCTCACCATTGATGTATACCAATGTGTCGGCGGCTATAATGATGGGGTCTTTTATTTCCGGGGGAATAAGCGGGATAGCCGCATTGCTTTTGCGTAATGCCAACTCACGCACTTGATAATCTGGTGCGCCGCTTATGGTTTCATCTGCGTCTGTGACAATTACCTCGTGAGGAATACCTGCCAAAGTCAGCAATTGCTGTCGCCGCGGCGAACCTGATGCCAGTATGATTTTCAAAAACTACACCTCGCAAACCCAAAGTAAATTTTGCACTAAAACTTTGCTACATCTATTTCAACATTATATCATATTTTAATCCATGCCGCCTTCGGCGGCGGCAGAAAGCAGAAATCGGTTGATGCGAAAAATCAAAAGCAGATTTTTCACACTTGCCACTACATACTTTGCAAAACATTTTAATTAGTGATAATGCCCAAAAAATGCTTCCCAAAACATAATTTATGTAGTATAATGCTATAATAAAAATTATACAAGGAGGGATTAACTTGAAACTTAACTTAAAATTAAGAATTGTAGGCGGCTTATTTTGTATATTTTTACTTGCCATTTCATTGGGTGCGGTAGGACTGTATACAAGCTATCGCTCGCAGTTAATGTCTTGGGAGCTTGAAGTGCTGCAAGCACTGGACGATTCTGTTAATGAGGTGTTGGAAGATGTTCATATCTGGCGTTATGAACTTGTATCGGCAATAGTCTTTGAAGACCCGTTTACAAATTCGCTTGATTTTTCTCATAGTGCATACGGTGTATGGCGCAATAGCCCAAACGCAACATGGATTCAAGATGACCATATTGCGCATCTTATTGGTTTGCTGGATGCTTCTATTGTGGAAATTCATACTGTCACCCTTGGACTTGTTGCAGCACAAGTAGATGGCACAATCAACACCGCGTTTTTGAGCCTTGATTTATATCAACGGGTGTTGCCGCTTGTAGACTATTCTATACTCAATTTACAAGCGCTAAGCGCAAGATATCATGAACTTGTCAATTTACAGTTTGATGAAGTCCGAAATTTTCAGCGCAATTCTCGAATTATTATTTTCATTACTTTTGCCATAGCCATTATTTTGTTTGTTGTGCTAAGTTATTTCATTACGCGTGGCATCATACGCCCGATTAGACAAATAGCGAATGCCGCTTCTGAGGTCGCTTCAGGTAAATTAAATGTCAATCTTTCCTATGATGCAGACGATGAAATCGGGGAGCTTACAAACAACGTCCGTGTGCTTGTAAGTACTATACAAGAAATCGTGGATGATTTAACAAAGCTTGATGAAGAATTTAATGTGGCCGGTGACATCGACTACAGAGTAGATAGCAGCAAATATCAGCACTCATTCAAAGACATGATGGAAAGTGTCACCCATACTTTAGATGTGGAAGTTAGTGATGTACGCAATATTTTAAACGTGCTTCAACAAATTGTAAATGGTAACTTTAAGGCACCCATTGTAGACATGCCGGGCAAAAAGCATATGTTGCAGCAAGCCATGCAAAGCGTTACCGCAACCCTAGACGCAGTAATCTATGAAATAGGAACTATGATTGAGGCCGCCACAGTCAGAGGTGAACTGAATTTAAGAATTGACGCAGACAAATACAAAGGCGACTGGCGGGGAATCATGAACGGCTTAAATAGTATCGCTATGGCAGTTGACGAGCCAATTGTAGAAATAAGAGATGTAATGAATAAACTATCCCAAGGTGAGTTTTCAGATACCCAGGTTTCTGGCAACTATAAGGGTGATTTCTTATCTATACGCGTAGCGGTAAACGGCATGATAAACAGTGTCAATGATTATTTAGGCGAAGTTGTGCAGGTATTAAACGCGATTGCCGACGGAGATTTAACAACATCTATAACCCGCGAATATGTAGGAAACTTTGTTAACCTAAAAAATCCGATTAACAATATTTCTACAAGCCTTCACAAAACCATACTGGATATTTCACAGGCGACCGATACGATGCTTGTAGGTATCGAGCAAATCTCCTTGGCATCCCACAATTTGGCAAATGGCTCAAGCGAACAAGCCTCGCAAATTGAAGAGCTTAACGCAACCATTGATATCATAAGCCAAAAGACGCATCAGAATGCCGAAAATGCATCAGGAGCCAGCGAACTTTCAAACAAGTCTACCGCAAATGCGCATGTTGGAAACGAAGCGATGAAGCAAATGCTGGTTGCAATGACACAGATTAGAGAATCGTCTAATGATATTTCTAAGATTATCAAAGTCATTCAAGATATCGCGTTCCAAACTAATTTGCTTGCATTAAATGCGGCAGTAGAGGCGGCGCGCGCAGGTGAACATGGCAGAGGCTTTAGTGTGGTTGCTGAAGAAGTACGAAGTCTTGCGGCGCGCAGTCAACAGTCCGCAGTGGAAACAACCGCGCTGATTAATGATTCTATCACCAGGGTAGAAAGCGGCTCAGACATTGCAGAATCGACGTCAGGTTCGCTAGACACTATTGTTATCAATGCAAATGAAGTCATGGAAATCATCAACAATATTTCATTGGCATCAAACGAACAAACCAAGGAAATTGCCCAGGTCACTTCGGGCCTTGATGAAATTTCAAGAGTGGTGCAGATAAACGCCACAGCATCCGAAGAGACTGCTGTTTCCGCACAGGAATTGACCAACCAAGCTGAAATACTTCAACAAAAAGTGGGCTATTTCAAATTGTAATTGACAGGAGGGACGTAGAGATGAAAATAAGATTATTTTTAACATGTATTATGCTGTTTGCGCTGTCGGGTTGCGCCGCCCAGATGTCGAGGGAATATTTGCCCCAAAGCACCAGGCAGGACAGAGATGCGCTTGCTGCTTTGAGTGCGCAAACTTTAAACACAGCACTGTCTGCTTCTACTGCTATAGTAGAAATGGAGGGCACCACATTTTTCACAAGGGATGATGGTGCAATTGTATTTAATGTTTTGCACATGAATGATACCGAACATTCGCTTCATTATGGTCTTTTAAGATTTCAAGAAGAAGTACATGCTCGCTCAAACGGGCAGCTTGTAGTCAATATTCATCATAGTGCGCCGGGTGACGTAGACAAAATTAACATGGTAAACGCCGGCGCAGCCGACGCGGCTGTCGTTACGATAGTCAGTGCGTGGGGTGGTTTAACTGAAATGGCAAACTTTGAAGCACTGCCTTTTGTGTTTAGCACCTATGAAGAAGCGTGGGCAGCATATGAGGGTGCAATAGGTGACTGGTTTACGGCAAATGTTGTCGAGCCCCAAGGTGCAAAAGCCATTGCTTATTGGACGAATGGTTTGCGTCACTTTACAAACAATGTAAGGCCGATTAACGTACCCGAAGATATGGCTGATTTAGTCATGAGAAGCCCCCAAAATCCGACGCATTTGGCGATGTATGAAGCTTTTGGCGCAGCGTCCATGGCCATGCCTTTTGGTCAGTTGCGCGGCGCGTTGGCTGATGGATTGGCAGATGGCCAAGATAACCCAATAGGGCAAATTCATGGCGGACGGCTCTTTGAGGTGCAACGGTATATGACCCTTAGCCATCACATGTTTTCAGCAATGCCCTTTATTATGTCTACCGATTTTTGGTATACCTTATCACCTCAGCATCAGCAGATTATTATAGAAAGTGGAATCATAGCAGGGCGGTTCCAAGGTGAACTCGCCGTGGCGTCCGAACAGCGTTTGCTTAATGAAATCCGCACTTTTGGTACGCAGGTGAATACAATCAACCCTGTGCCGTTTATTGAAGCCGTCGAGCATATATGGGAAGACCATATGGAACGATTCGGCAACGAGTTTGCAACCATCGCCAGCAGATATATAAACGATCCGACTTCGTTGGCGCATAGATTTGCTGATTAGGGAGAGGGGGACCGCCCAACAGGGGATATTGCGTTGCGCGCAAAATCACTAATCATTTGAGAAGACCACTCAAATGATGATTGATAAAGCGCGCAACGCAATATCCCCTGTTGGGCTTGCGCTTCTGTCGTGCAAATAATTTGGGCGGCATCGTGGTGTTTTTGTTGTGAATAATCTTTGATTTGCACATATTTGCATAGGAAAATGTCCAGAAACATTTCAAATGAATCTGGACATTTTTGTTTTTATGCCGATTTTAAAATAATCAAGTTATCCGATTGATAGAGGGCAATCTCGTCATTCTCTTGCCAGCCAAGTGTTTGCCTTATTTCTTTTGGCAATGCAACCATGCCTAGCTGGTCAACTTCACAGATGATGTTTTCAGAAGTGGCATTTTCAGAAGCGGTATTATCGTCTGCATGTTGCAGGATGACTATCGTGTCAATAGGTGTCACCAACAGTTTGCTGCCTGCTTCTATGGATAATTGTCTTCTTACTGCGCGATGCAATACGATTCTTCCAAGTCCGTCTATTTTGCGGGTGTTGTATTGTTCCATTTTAATTTCCTCCGATTTTTTTTGTTTTAGTATCCTACCCAGCTACAAAACTAGCTGGGTGAATCGTATGGTTATGAAATTTATGTTTCGGCGGTGCTATTGCAGCATTGCAGCTAAGTTGGAAACCAATAATATAACTTCATGGCTGGAGTGCAATAATGCCACATCGGTTGTGCCTCCTTTCGTAAAATTGAATTGTTTTGCCGTACATACTTCATTTATCGCTGTTGTACAGTGATGGCGTTTAAGTGCAGACAGAAACGTTAAACGTCAGCGTGACCGCTTAGGATGATACGTTTGACGTAGTTCCTTGATGATGCCAAGGATTAAATTTAATTCCTGTGTTGTAAAACTGTCTGTAGACGCGTATATCTTTTTGCGTAGGGTCGTATGTTCATCAAAGGATATGTCCCAGTCATGCTGATAAAAAATTTCCATAGGTACATTAAAAACTTCTGACAGTTTGAGCAAATTTGCTGATGTGACCCCTCTATCGCCGCGTTCAATCAAGTCTAAGGCGTTAGGGGTGATGCCCAGCAGTTTGGACAATTCATTTTTTATTAGACGATGCGCAATCCGCACTTTGCGTACATTGCCACCCATAATGGGACGCAGTTCCTCGTTGGTCATGGTTTGTCACCTCAATCCATTTAGTACAGTCTAAACACTTTTAAATGACTGTTGCCCGCGTCTTGACTCAATGTTTCAATCAGGCCATCTTCTTCCTTTTGCGTAAATTCATGCAAAAGAATCAGATAATCTACCTTGATTTGCAGTTGAGCCATTCTTTGTACCTCGTCCGGCTCGGCAATAATGCTGATGAAAACATTTTCTGTCTTGCGTTCTAAAAAGCGGCGAAGCACGAATGCGTCTTTTTTTTGAGATACAAACAATGGTTTGTCAAGCATTCTGATATTGCGCAAACTTTCGTCATATATAGGTAGCGCAATGACAACGTGCTTTCCATTGAAAGCAGAAAAGTTTAACAAATCCAATGTGGCTGCTAATTCCTCTGCCATTTCGTGGACGTCAAATGTTTCAAAAACGCTGTCGTCCCCTTGAAACCCTTCGTAGTTGCATCTGTTGTTGTAATCCATCTTGCGATCCTCCTCTGTTTTAGTTGGTAATAAAACTTTTAATTTTAAAAAGTTTCATATCTACATCATTTTACATACGTTTAAATCCCAATTAAATGCCTAAATATCGTGTTTTTAACTCAACTTGCAAGAGTTAAGTAACATTTATGTGCAAATATTGCTACGTATGCTCTGGTATATTAGATGTAAATGCAACTTTCTTTAGGTAACTATAACCTACAATGGCAAATAATACAAGCATTATTTTGCAAAATTTACGAAAATTTAACAGCAAATTTCGACAAGATTATCCAATTTGCTTTTATTGCCGCTGATAATCGGCAGGATATTAAAAAAAAGACCAAGCAAAAACGAGCCGAAAATTCGACTCGTTTTGCTTAGCCTTAGCTTTATATACACGAAGGGCTGTACCCACGCATCTGGCATATATCGTTATCGCATGTTTGTCTATTTTATTTTTTGCCAACCAATAAAAATTTTTATTCAGTATAATCTGATTATTGGTAGAAACAACCATGGTGGGTTATTTCATGGCTTTGTTATTCTTGGATGTCTACGCCAAAACAAATAGGCATACTAAGTGGTTCAAAAGCAGTCCCTTCAGCAAACGCAATCACGCTAAAGCTAATACTCATCGTTAGAATCAATATGATGCTTATCAGAGTTTTCTTCATCAAAAATCATCTCCTCTCCAAATGTTATTTCGCAAACTATTTTGCGAATTATTGCTGTAAGGTCTAAAAGCCTCCTTTTATAACCTTTACCTCGTTTTATAAATTTATTTTCAAGCAGTTCGCAATAATATAAAGCTCTAAAATATTCGTATTTCTCTATCAAATATGGAATGGTTTTCTTTTCTATAAACTCTAAAGAAGCATCATCATTTATGGTTAATAGATGAGACAGGGATTCAAAATTGAGTGAATCATGTTCACTTCCCTCTATCAGTGGCTTTATTTCGGATAACAGTACTTTCGCTTTAGCAACTTCCTTTAACTCAATCAGGCAATAAATTTTCCAATACATATTTTCGATATAAAATCTATCACCTATTACATAATGTTCGTTGGCTTGGTTGAAATAGTCTATGGCTTTTTGATATTCCCCCGATTTCCTACAAGCACATCCATAATTATGTAGAGCCATACCAATAGGTATTTTGCTACCAATACCCAGAGCATCCGTTAGACATTTTTTAAGCATCCGTTTTGCTCTACCCACTTGACCAACATTAATATAGTTAGTAGCCAACATATTATCAACAAGCACTCGATTAATGGCGGTTTTGTTGAAGTCAAGAGAATCGTAAATCTCTTCTGTGATTCCTATCGCAAGCGTGTATTTGCCAAGCATTGAATAGCACGTAGCTATATTCACTTTCAAAGACACATCTTTTTCAAGCACATGTTCCTCAAAATCACGGGCTTTAAGGTAGTACTGCAAAGCCGTTTTAAAATCCCATTTAAAAAAATACAACGACCCCATATTATGATTAAAATGATACTGATTTTCTTCGGTTGCTTCTTTGATTGAAGGTGCTTCGGATAACAGCATCTCTTCTGCCAACGCAACTTTTCTTTCTGTCAGCACCAATCTAATTTCAAACATTCTATACAGCGTATTTAAGTCTGGCTCAAAAGGCATTTTAGTAATAACAATCAAGTCATTCTGATGTTTTCGGGCTTCATCCGTTAGTTTATTTTTAATTAAATCTCTCCACTTGTACAAATGCCGCTTAAAAACCATCAGTTCATTACTGGTAAACGGGGCTTTCTCGGCACCCAAAAACTTCTTTGCGGTGACTATCTCTTCTTCACTGTAATCTGATTTACCGTTTTCAACCCTACTTATTTTTGTTTTTGTGCGACCTAAAGCTATCGCCAATTCATATTGGGAACAATGTACAACTTTTCTGATGGCTCTAATCTTTTGACTTGGGGTGAGTTGTGTATTATTCACCATAAAACCACCCTTACTACACAAAAATATCGGCAATACAGTCAAAATTATACCTGATTCAATTTGTGTTTGCAATATGCCTAGAAATCTTATATTTTTTTCTGTTTTTTCGCATGAATATGTAAATCTACAATATATCTAGCATAACCCTTTCAACCACCACGCAAGATTTTAACTGACGCCTTGCACTGAGTACACCAGCACGGGTGGGTATCGGTAGTTTCTGCGCGTTGTGGAAGCGTTTATGCAGATTCAAGCGGCGGTGGAACGCCATTTTTCCGTGTGACAACACAAGGAAAAATGGCTTTCCACCCC
>Ga0131853_10020964_pt1 | contig 11867 bp, 7 predicted proteins | sample TergutLab28metaG_FD_92764 | JGI IMG/M metagenome (GOLD analysis project Ga0131853, IMG submission 92764) | Labiotermes labralis P1 segment gut microbial communities from Petit-Saut dam, French Guiana - Lab288 P1 (version 2) (version 2) | ecosystem: Host-associated > Arthropoda: Insects >...
AATGCCGCCACGGGGACATTGTTGGACGGAAAATATCCTAATTTCTTTTAAGTGACTTGCAAAAGTTAGATCAACGGGCTAAGAAGTGTATTGAGCTTCGTGGGGAATATATTGAATAAATACCGAGATTGCTTGCTGTAGCTTGTTTTTTTCCTGGTCGGTCTAAGGACTTATCAGCACCCCTCATAGTAGCAGAATATAACCTTTAGCAAGGCGTGTCACTTTGTATTATTGTAGATACTACAAACAGTACTATGGTCTCAAACAATGTCCAAGACATAACAGAATTTCAGTGCATACGGACAGTAACATTCTACTATCTGTTTACCTCCTAAAGCTCATTGAATTCAGGAAGGCAATGCCAGCAATGTGATATATAGCAACACATGTTTATAAGAAATCTGCTCCCTAAACTTGCAAGGTGGCACCTTTGTTTCAATGAGGTCTATCTTTTAGCATAATCATGTCATTATATGTACATAAAGTCGATGAATATGCGAAAAATGTGATAGAAAATATTAAATTATTTATTGAAATTCTGAGGATTCAAAAGCAGTCCGTGCAGAACTTACACTCAGAACGAAGCACACAATTTGTGATATCCACACACCATTTAATAAGTGCATTATGTTGGAGATAATTAGTTCAATTGTTTAAGAAGTTGGCAACATTGTACTGTAATACTGAAAATGTATAAAATATATACACGCACAAAATTCTTCACGAAATGAACCCACATGTTTATCAAAAACAATCTGAAATAATTCAATTTTCATTGAATTTTAAATCAAGAAATTATAATTTTCCCATGCAAAACAGTGAATTTTGGAACTAAAATAATTATTCAAATTAAACTTTATATGCAATTCTTGACATTGGACAAAGAACAGCACACAACATTGAGGAATGCTGCAAGAATGTTGTTTGTATACACGTCTTATGTGTACCTCCGAAATTGTAATTCCTGAATACTAAAATCAGCAACAATTTTTGTCAATTATACATTATTCTTATTACGGTTATAACTTGACGTACTATTTCAGGAAAACTGTAAATAATACATATAAATAAGACTATAAACTTTGCAAGTAGAATGTGTTTACTACAGTGACATTGTCAAGTTTAACGGAATCAATTCTCGTATCTATGTTATTTGCATTCCGCTGCCAAGTGAGTACAGTCTGTAAGCATGTCTGTTTTCCTCAAACAACTAAGTATAAGGAACATTAAAATGACGTTCTTAGGAGCAGGATAAACTTTTGCATTATTTTAACCAATCAACCGAACACACAGTGAGAACGATAATAAGACTTAACATTTCTTGATTTTAAGCTTCCACCGTGTTCTATATGTAATATGTTTTCTTCTACGTAATTCCCCGGCGTCTGAATTCTAATAGCCGACGTTTCGGTACCCTCTATCGGTTCCATCTTCATAGGCAGGTGGATGAAGTATACTTCATCCACCTGCCTATGAAGATGGAACTGATAGAGGGTTCCGAAACGTCGGCTATTAGAACTCAGACGCCTGGGAATTACCCAAAAGGAAACATATTACAAACTTAAAATTTGTTTCGGAGAGAAGTGAAGAATGTTTGTGGTAATATTATATATCATAATTTGAATATATAATCCTCTCCAGCTTTTATTATGTGATCAGGAATTATTATGAAATTTGATAGAAAATATTGAACTGATGAATTAAAAGTAATATTGACCTTCAAGAATCAAGTGAAATACGAATGATTCAACGTTAATTAAATGCTAAATGGAGGGCGTTCCATCCCATTGTGTGTACGTAAAATAACATTCTTTATTTGACCGTCGTTTAACAACAATGAGGTGCAATGTTTTTATTATGCAACTACTAACTGAGCTCAGATAATAGGTGCAAAATAAAAACATTGCACCACATTGTTGTGTAACGACGCTCAAATAAATAATACTGTTAATTATATGGCCTTTCATTTTCTGTTGCCATTGTAGGATTGTTCCATGTACATTTGGTATTTACTTTTGTGTTACTCTATGTATCTGTAAACTACCATTAATGCACATCTCTGTGCACACTTACGCGCAATGTGCGGCAGTAAGGACCCATAGTGAGCTGATGAGAGAACCACCACAGAAAGATGTATCGTCAATTATGAGAGCAACCTGCCATGGGAACTGAGCGCGGGTTGCTGTTGAACCATTGGTGATACGATTGCCTTTTTCTTTCAAAGACACAGGCGTGACGATGTCAACAGGCTTCAGTTTTTTCAGGTCAACACCAGCCTGCTCAACAAACATTAACTTTGTTCATAAGATGCGCAGCCTCGTGCAAGCCTACGCTAATATTCAGTGCAAATAGACAAATGCTAACTTTCTGGAAGGATTTAAATTATTCGAAGTGGAACACAAGTTAATCTTCAGTACATTGGAAATACTGTAACTTTAAACATGAAGACACATTACTTCATTCACTTTAAAATAATGCAATCAAGAAACATTTAAGATTGTTGTTTTTCTTATTTCATGTAAACCTTAACTAAAAATACAGATAATGCCCCTAAACAGTTTTAAACAAAAGGCCCTTATAAGGGAGATTTTCTATTTTGTCTGTGGCACGAAATGAGTACATGTTATTCAAGTGTATTTCGTTATCTGAAATATTGTGTAACGGCTGAACACAAGATGCATTAACATTAAAAATTACGATTTATTACATGCATCAGCTCATATGTTTATCCACACACACACACACACACATATCAATTATTAACTACAGTGCATCAATGAAGTTTTGTAAATATAATTGTGCGCTATAAGTAGAAGTCCCTAAAATACTGCTGGAATGAATCTGCAGGCAATTCAGTGCAACAGCACCAATGGCTATATGGCAGGTCTGGCATGTTTTAGAGCAATAAGGGAGCTATCATTTGCTGATAGATACTAAACAAAATCACAAAAATGCCCAAGATATTTTCTACATGATGTAGAAATTTGAACAAATAAACTTCAATTCCGTTACGAGAAGATGGAAACAGAAAGACATATTTGTATAGAAGTGTATATGCACTGAGAGTTCTGGATCATTTATGGCTTTATGGAATTTATGATCAGTGGTAACGGAGGCACAGAATAATATGAAAAAAAATGGCGATTCTGAAAGATGGATTGAAAATTATTGCTGCAGTCCTTCATGATACTCGAAGGAGTAACGAATGAGCCGAAAAGAACTTACCGCCAGGCTGAGTGCTGCAAGGAAAGTCAGAGCAAGGAATGCCTTCATTGTCGCTGCTGCCAGAAAATGAAGAACTGGCGACAGCTTCATGTGGGTCCAATTTATACCCAAAAAATATGGCAATATCATCTAAAAATTCAACTTACAAAACACTCCATTTCAGACAAACATGACATTGATTCATCACGTCTGGACTTTAACGTATCTAAAATAACAAGATTATTTCTACAGCGTAAAAATCCAACTGTTTACAAATGATATTAATCTTTAATTATTATGTTTCTTTCTATTGCAAAATTGCCGATAAACGAAACTTATGTATGTTTTAAGAAAGGACGTGTGGGTTGGAAATCCCAGTCACTGTAGCCTTCAATTCACGAAATTTCCTAGTGACTTATTGCATGATAAATAAAAAATTAAAAGCCTGTTCCAAAAATAAGAGAGGAAGGATAATTTTTAGATTCTTCCGTGCAATGTGCGCGTGGCATAACGGTTTTGACAATTTTAACTCGCTGTTTTCTCGAAAACCGTAAGGCTTACACGGAAAGTTGTTTTGTGCGAATGTGTGCATTTTTTCTCTACACATTTTTTCGAAATACTTTACACTCCGTTACGTATTTAGTTGATTAGATCTGATTTCATGACAGTCTGAAACAATAAATGGGGCCAACACAGAAATAAACTTGAGAACTCCACAGAAGCACTCTAGTTAACTGAAAATCCCGAAGTAGCTTACTTCGAGGATATGTTAGACGCAGATTCCGAAATGCAGGATCTCTTCATCCACCGTCAGCACTCAGAGGGCGCCAGATTTATTGCACTCAGAAAGCCTCAATATCCTGACAGCTATCGTGTTCCAGACAACAATAGAAAAATCACTCTACAAGCACAATTCTCGAGACATCAAGAACGCCGTGGCTCCATTCAATAGCATAGATTTCAATTGAATTTCCATGCCGAGATGCGCAAAAAAAGACATTCACTTCTTAATCCAAACTATATTATAGTACGATTCACGTCTATAAGTGCTTTTCGATACCCCCTAATTTTTAATCGTTTTTTAAACTATTATGAATTTTCATTAATTTATAGAGTATCTGGGTGATTTGCGTGTCATAAATCGGATTTATCAGCTATGGAAATGTGGGTGTTTTTACTTCCAAATTACCAGTCTCTAAGCATCATCATGGTAATGGCGTTCCTTTGACCACAACCTCAGCTATTATTGACTTAACAATTATGGCTGCACTTCTAAAAGATGTAGAGCTGTACATATATATGTACGAAATGGCATGTTAACGCACAGAATTGAGTCATTGTCAACGAAGTTTGAAATTCACACTATATAATTTTCTCTTGTTTTTCAGTGATTGAATGACGTTCTACAGTACACTGACATTGTTTCTGTTAGCTGAAGATGGATGCCTTCCTAAGTAAGAATTTGTTTATTTATAATTTACAGACTGTTATTACTTTCATTATAGAATTGTTTCATCGTCAAATTCTGTATCGCATTTTTCATTGTTTGTAACTCGGACGGACGCGTATCTACAATTATCAACGGTGTGCGCACTCAATTCTTCGCTTCTTGTAGAGTGAAACAGCCCGATATATAGTACTACATGTGCTTAGTTGGAAGGCCAAAAGTTGATTTTATGTAGTCATAGCAAAACAGCGTCTTTGTCCATAATAGGATTTGGAATTTCTGTTTCCTTATATATTCGATCCCCATGCGGGATGGTGGAAATCCTGTGATGACAGACTGTTCGAAACGTTGTGGGAGAGAGCATAAACTAACAAATCCAATAAGCAATATGTTCATTGGAAAGCTTTGGCCCATAAATATGAGAATTTGAACGTAGGAGAAATTTTCCATTTTTACCTAGAAATTAATTATATTTGAGAATTTTTACTTCAGCGTTTCGTGCTGGATGTTTGTTTGGGAAATTAATTTCCAAAAACAAGATAAGCTTTCCCAACGTATATTTGTAGTTTATCGCACTCATACAGCCAGCTGTTTTATCGGCACTGCTCTGTGTCGAAAGGTCTTAGAACACAGATGGAGCAAACATCTGTAATGACTTTTCAGATGCGTTTGGAATTTTTCAGAACGTATTGTTATTTGTCTTGCATCTGCACCTGCATTTGTACGCCTCGTGGCATTGTTGATTGTACAGAAAGTTTTTCTCCCACAAAGCCTGGGTTTTTTTGTTGCTGATCTGCTACTGTTTTAATTTTTCAAAAATAACGAACAACTGAATGTGTCAATTGAAAAGTACAAAAGTGCCAAGTAAGTGGACGTTAACATTGGCAGCTGTAAGAAAGACCGAAACATCAGTGTGCATTATAAAAATGTATTGTGTGTTGTTAGTCTGGCAATTCATTGCAAATTAACAAAGCTCCAATGAAACTATATGCCACAATTGGGTACCTAAAATGTTGTAATTTTTTCATTTGACTTAAACATGCAATATAATCATCAAACCAAAAACAACCTCTTCGTCTACAGTCATGTTATATGGTGATCTGTCTCAACGTAATTATCTGCCACATATACGGATTATAACTGGATATTATTTCTGTCGATTTATCTAGGGGTGTCCATAACAATTATATCAGGCATTATTTAAACAATTTCTCAGAAAGATTTTTCTTGCAACACACTTGATCCACCTGCAGGACGCACAGTGTCTCCGATCCGCCGACAGTTTTATCGACTGCTTTATGTCTTTCCTTTAAACAAATATCCCCATTAAGCATATTCCTTCTTCAGAAACTAACAAGTTGGCAGCTAGTCAAGAAATTCCTAGCGTTTTATAGAACCCGAATTTCCCATATCACAGTCACTAGAACACAACACTTGCCCTTGTCCTGAAGCAGACAAATCTATTCCACATTCCTAGCCCTCTCCTTGAAGAACCATTCCATTATTATCCTCCCATCTACGCCTAAGTCTTACAAGTAGCCTCTTTGCATCAAATTTGACCAACAAAACATATGCACATCTCTCACTCATAATTGCTACATGCTCCACACATCTCTTTATCTTTGTGGACAAAATTCTATCCTGGAATAACCCACACGACATGATCATTAGCGTTAATATACAGTTAATACGGAGGAACAAATTAATCAGCTTCCCACTTCGCTAAATTCGTTTGTATCAGACGCAATTAAAAAACGAACAATTGTCTTCTTATCGTACGAGATGAAGTCAATCTTAAAGATGAATAATACAATTTCATTTATCGCGAATTGTTGAACATATTTCTTGGAATTAATCCGAAAATTAAACGAGTACGTCGCAATGCATTGACAGGATGATTTTACTCAGACACCTTAACGTCATTTCAGTGTTACGTGTCATGTAATGAAAGTTATTTCATACATAGACAAGTTCGCCTTCCAAGATTTCAAAGAAGTTTTCTTCGAACAGAAAAAATGAAAGCATTCACAGCTCAGATTTTCCTGCCCGCTTTCAGTTACCTGGTAAGATAGTATCAAATAGACTTCGAATTTTATACTTAGACCTTATAAATATCGCACTAAATATGACGCCAATTTGTATGCTGCGTTGTGTTGTGTCAGATGACATGTAACTTATTTCTCACGGTACACACAGTGTGGGTTGGAACTGTATCATATACCTGATACACATTACACATTGCTTCATGCAAAACCGCTAAGTTAATAGTCCATACAGCACAGTCTTGGTGTTGGAACGTTACGGTATTCTGGGCTGTGACACCGTGTAGCCTGGTTATAATGTACCGTCCTCGTGGATGAAAGCGCTGTTCACAGTTCAGGGGAAAATTCCTGCAATTTGGTGGATGTTTAAAATGCTCTGTGTGAACAGGCCTGCCGAGAGCGGGTTCGGACCGACCAGCAGGGGGAATTGTAAGGAAACGAAGAGGACCGCGTGGTTCGCTATGACGTCAATAGGACTGATAACTACCAAATTACATCTGATACTAACAAGAAAGAATGAAACATACACACCATTATCGGGCCCCCGGGCCCGGCAAAGTTGTACCGACTTCCTTCTCTCGACGATACTCTGCGTTGGAGAGTAGAATTGTGGTGTATTGTGTGTGGAAGATAACGGAAGGGAAACAGTAACTCAGTCACGTGCGTTGTTGGAGTTCTTAACTAGGATTTTTCCTTGATATTTGTACTGCACCACCCACATATTTGTACTGCACCACCCACATATTTGTACTGCACCACCCACATATTTGTACTGCACCACCCACATATTTGTACTGCACCACCCACATATTCACGGTGCCTTTTTTATTTACCTTAATTAGCAGTCACAAAACATCACTACACCGTTTCCTATGAGCTAATGAGCAGTCCCAGTTGGCGGTGGTCTAGGAGGCGTCCAGCGATGCTTCCTTAGTGTATCTCGTCAAATGTAGATCTTCGTTTTAAGCGCCTGTTTTTTGGCGTGCACTAGTGGTTCCATGAGATGGTTTGGGTGCTAGTCCAGGGCCGTGCGATGGGTAGATGTCCGTTCCCGGAAAACCGTGTGGACGTATGGGATATGTAGGTCGTAATGAAGGGTGTGATTGGAAACATACCATGGGGCATTGTTTATAGATCTGAGGAGTTTAGATTGGTATCGCTGAATGACAGCTATGTTGGACTTAGAAGCACATCCCCATAGTTCTAATCCATACGTCCACACTGCTTTTAGCACTGTTTTATAGATGAGAAGTTTGTTTTCCAACGATAGGAGGTAATGTTTTCCAATGAGCCACATATCTCGCGACTTTCGAGATCGAGTTGCTTGCGTTTCGTTTTCACGTGGTCCTTCCAGGTTAGACGTTTATCAAAGTGAAGTCCGAGGTATTTAACCGTCTCCGCTTGGGGTACGACTGTCTGGTTGATATACACTGGGGGGCAATGCCCTCGCCGTACAGTGAATATTATATGTGAGGACTCAGTCTCATTTATCTTCCGTTTCCACTTCCGTGTCCAATTTTCGACAGTGCGCAGGTGATCTTGAAGATTGGCAGAAGCTAAGGTAGGATTTGAATTGGTTGTAGAGATGGCCGTATCGTCCACAAAGGTGCTGAGGATTGTTTTGTCGGATTGTGGGGTAACGGCTGTGTATATCGTATATAATAACGGGCCCAAGATGCTTCCTTGGTGGACACCCGAGAGCATTGGAAATGGGGATGAAGTTTCGATGTTGTATGTTGTCACGAAGTATCTATTTTGTAAATATGATTTTAGGAGGTTAAAGTACGTTGCGGGGAGGGTTTGTTTGTTTTTAGCGGAAGGTCTTGATGCAATACTTTATCAAACGCTTGACTGACATCCAAGAAAACGGCTGAGCAATATTTCTGATCGTCCAATACTTTGTTTATTATATCTGTGAGACGATGGCAATGTTGTATTGTAGAATGCGCTTTTCGGAAACCGATTTGAAGCAGAGATATCCACTCCTGGAAGTGTGTATCATTGTATATCATTTTGAGTGGGATTTTCTCCAAAATTTTGGATATTACGGGCAAAAGACTGATTGGTCTATATGAAGTGACATCAGTGGAATTTTTTTCCCCGGCTTTGGTATCATGATGATCTTTGCGTGTTTTAGGGGGACTGGCCAGTATTCCAATCTGGTTATAGCGTTGAATATGTATAGGAGAGTTTGTAGACCTTCCGGCGGCATTTCCTGTAGCATTTGCACTGTGATGAGGTCGGAGCCGGGCGCCTTGAGTGGACTGAGGCGTTTGATTACTTGTTTAAGTTCACTGAGAGTGAAAGCTTGTAGGTTTTCCGAGTATTGGGTCTGTGTAGCAAGTTCTCTTTCGACTTCTGGATCCAGGGTGTTGTTGTGAGGGGTGAACACTTCCGCTAGATGGTTAGCGAATAGCTCGACATTTTCTGAGTCGCTCTTGGCCCAAGGTCCAGGGGGAGTTGAAGTTTTACGAATGGGGGGAGGGGAGTGGTGTTCGTGTTTGTCTCCTTGATTTGAGCGGTTTCCAGATGGAGTTATCGTCTCGTTTAAGAGAGGAGATGTAGGCAGCGAAGGATGCATTCCGCAGTTCGTGGAGGGTGGCCTTGAGTTTGTTGCTTGCGTTATTGAAAAGACGTCGGTCGTCTGGAGTGTGGGTTGTTTGCCACTTTGATCTGGCTCTACGTCTTATTGCAACCAAGCTTTTGATTTCAGAAGGTATGTGGCTAGCTGGACTGAGTGGGTGTCTTGTGGGAGTGGCTACTTGAGCGGCTTGCTATAAGATCTTGTGGGAGTGGCTGCTTGAGCGGCTTGTTATAAGATGCCGATGAAATTAGTGGTAGCTATTTCAATATCCTCGCATGTTTTAAGTTTCATCGCTGTGGTCACGTTGTCTCGTACTACAGTTTTATATAGTGTCCAGTTCGTGCGTGAGGTGTGTAATCGAGGTGCTGGTTGTCTGACCACGATAGTCGTGCTAATGGTTACTATGATTGGAGTATAATCGGAGGTAAGGTCGTAGCTGGCTTGAACGTCAGCATATGTGGCAGAGATGCCGTTAGTAATGAAGAAATCCAGGAGATCCTGTATTTTGTTGGCGTCTGTGGGCGAGTAGGTCGGAGAGACCCGGTTGATAAGTAGGATAAATTTTGAGCCTGGGTTACCTTGGCCAATTCGCGTCCTTTGGTGTTAGTTAGTCGTGATCCCCAGGGCGTATTTTTGCTGTTAAAATCCCCTCCAGCCAAGAAGCAGGGGCCAAGAGTTTGGAAGAATGCTTCGAAATGTGCCGCGACGGGCAGTATACTGCAGCTATAGTTTTATGACGCAGTTGTCCTTTAACTCATACTGATGTGGCTTGAATTGCTGGTTCTGCATATTGTAGTTGTTCGTAATATGCTATTGTAGTGAGCCCCACTAGGTGGCACAGATGGTGGGGGGAGGGGTCGGCACCCTATTTATCTCCGCCGGCTGTTTGGGCGACTGAGCTCCGCGGTGAGGATTTCTTGCGGGATAGAGTAAGCAACAGAGTCTCATGAAACGCATGTACCCAGCACAGGGATATAAAGCAAACAATATATTATAAGCACTAGGTAGATAGTACATACAAAAGGTAGGAAACAAGGAGATTATTAGAGACAGCAGCGCTGGGCTCGCTGTTACACATACAGCATGTGGCCTGATATACATACATAAATTAAACAAGCCTCGAAACACTAGCAAGCAAACAATATCATGCTGACACTTCAACATAACAATGTTGCACATACAGAATGTAGCCTGACATACATATGTAAATCAATTATGACTAGAAACACTGACAAGTAAACAATATCAGGCTGACACTTTAACACAGACAACCTTAGAAAATTCATGGACATGAAATGAGTAACCCAGAAAGGAAATAAACAGAACCAACAAAACCGCTCACTGAAAATATTTCGCTCCCGCGAAACTCAATCGTGTTTCATAACAGGCCCGCACTAGCCTAGTCTGCCCAGTCAGACTAGCATGCGGCAAACTTCGGCCCCGTAGCGATAGTTAAATACCTGCGGCAACTCGTATCACTGAACAGAGGTCACAGAGTGACGTACAAAACAGTGATAAACCTGGAAGTGATATAAACTTATACTTCACTGTACTCATTTACGCAGTGTTACTCTTGTGACCTATACATTACACTAGAAGCACGTTTACTTTATTCATGTCATAAACCGACATGGAAATATATGGCACGAAGCCATTACCGAGCACCCCCGGCCACCGGCGTGACGCCGGGCATGACCCGCCCCTCAGCCAAAACTTCAATTTGGAAAAATGAAGAACCAGGACCGAATCACGAAGTCTGGAGTCATGCCAAAACGTCGCGCCGCATGCAGTAGACCGCCGGGTCAGGCAGATCGGTCCTCGCCAGTCAACCTTCCTTCCACGAGAGTTGGATCACGAGAGAAAGTTCTCGGGCCACACAAAACGTCTGCAAAGCTCACGCAACACACACCCCTCAGACCCTTAGCCCACTCACGGCAGCCAATCGGCGCCAGGTAACCAAAGGTTGGAGATGAAAGTTCACGTGAACAGGCTTTCGCCTGGAGACGGCCTTGAGCGAAACCCAACCGGTATGGTTCAGTAGCCTTTATGAGTATCGCAGTGCCCCCGTGAGCCGTTCCATATGGGTGGTTGGTGCAGCAAAGGTCATACCCGGGGATGGTGAAGTGGTTTTTGGATGTAAAGTGCGTTTCACTAATTAACAAGACATCAATTTGATTTTCGTTCAGGAAGAGTTTAACTTCGTCTTTATGCGTTTGGAGTCCGTTTGCATTCCATTGAGCTATTCGCAATACTTTGTGTGGGTTAATGGGGTTTATTTAGTACCGTTGTGAGCATATTTAAAATCATGCTGTTCTGTTGGATTAGTTGCGCAAATAGTCCTTTAAAGTCCTCTAAGAATGCTTTGAGTGTGGTAATTGGTTCCTCTGCGGGTTGCGCGCGGTTGCTGGCGACGTCGGCGTAACTGCGTTTTTGTTGTATTGGGAGGCTGTGAGGAGTTGTGGTGTTGTTATATGCGGAAGGGGGTATTGGTATCGAGCTTTCTGGGGGGGGGGGGGTTTGGGGGGGGTTTGTTCCGTTGGGGGATTTATGTAGACCCCGGCCCGCCCTGTATTTGTCCCGGGGGGTTTCC
>Ga0131853_10020965_pt1 | contig 11867 bp, 6 predicted proteins | sample TergutLab28metaG_FD_92764 | JGI IMG/M metagenome (GOLD analysis project Ga0131853, IMG submission 92764) | Labiotermes labralis P1 segment gut microbial communities from Petit-Saut dam, French Guiana - Lab288 P1 (version 2) (version 2) | ecosystem: Host-associated > Arthropoda: Insects >...
ATATATATAATTTATATATATAAATTTCAGCTTATACCAAAGTACATAACTGTTTATATGTATATATATATATACATTATATATATACAAATTTCAGCTTATACCAAAGTACATAAATGTTTGTATATATATATATAAATTTATATATACATATAAATTTCAGCGTATAACATAGTATATAAATGTTTATATATATATATATTTGTCCACCAGTTCATGATCCGAAGCACACTATAGCACGAAAATTACCTCCCTTTTAGCTTTCATTTTACATACGCACAAAAATGTTGTTCCTTGTGCTCATAAACAGACGTTCGACGCTTTATGACTGTCTTGGGGGCGCTGCTTCCCTCTTTCTGTCTATCCTTAACCCCACCCCAACCCAAAATAGAACGTTTGCTCGCTCTCACACCCCCAGGCACTGGAAACACATCATCTGGACTATAAATTGATCGCGCCGGTTTTTGTTGTTTCTCTTTCAACATCCATTCACTGTTTTTCTTCTTTCCTTAGATCCCCCTTCCGAAACCACTTGGCTGAAAATGATGGGCATTTAGCGTTAAATTTCATTTGGGAGGGGGGGCGTCAAGTAGTTTATCGACGCGAGAATGGGCCCTGATGAGAGTGGAAGGGGAAAGCTCCAAATGGCTCGTTAACAGGGGGCAAGGGTTGTAACGCTCTTGATGGACTGTCTGGGCGTAATCCAGCGCCCATAATATTTGGTCCATTTATTAAGAGAAGGATTTTAATTTAATAACTGTTCTGACGTCACAAGAAATTACTAGACAAGAGAGACTCTTCATGGGGTTGTAGACGAAATCTTCTGTCCCATTCAGCTGCCTATACCTAAGTACTATTAATTTTGGATTAGGGGATATATTCATTACTTTTTCTATTTGGCGCGACAGCCCACAGTGGGCCAGGGTCTCTTCTTTCAAGGTTTCTACATCACACTCAACGAGGCATCACAGTCGGTAGGACCCCTCTGGACGCGTGATCAGCTCGTCGCAGAGACCTCTACCTTACAACACACACAACAAACAGACATCCATGCCCCTGGCGGGATTCGAACCCACAATCTCAGACCGCGCGGCCACTGGAACCGGCTACATTTTTTGAAAAAAGAACCAACACTTCATTAACAGTACAAATTTTCATTCTAAATGTCCTCATACTTTCCGCATTATTTCCCTGTAAAGAACCCGTATTTTGCGATAGGATTTATGAACTTCATCCCAGCAAATAAAAATCCTGTGTAGCCCTAGGAGGGGAATGCAGAATTTAAAGCCTCCCCTATATAAATCCGATCTCAGATTCAAAATGTATACTTGGAAAACATTTCTTTTAGACTGTCGAAAACTGCTTATGTGTTCTCGTGGTGGATCTCTTTGTAATTGAAGCTTATAACGTTCCTATTAGCCATCCATCTTATAATATACCTGTCTACTGTCCTCGTATCCCACGTCCATCACAATTAGTACATAGACTGCAATTTGTTTTGACGTTTTGCTGACCGTGCATCTCAGTATATTTAGCTCAGTATTTATCCAACTCGATGCACAAAATTTGTTTCACAATAAGTTTTATTTCATGTCTCTACATGTTTCGAGCACATGTAGAGGTATGAAATAAAACTGATTGTGAAACAAATTTTGTGCATCGAGTTGGTTAAATACTGAGATGAATTGACTGCAATGTTAATGAATACCGGGTCTTGACGGCGAAAACTGCGAAACATCACCCTGAATAATCTGTTTATGTTTATGTTTACCTTGCGATCGGATCGTGTGGTAACCGGGTGAAGGCTTCAGCCTGCATCCCGATACCACACCACCCCAATCAAACCATAACGTAACACCAACACGCATCGAACCAGAGCAATACAACCCATGAAATAACTCAACAAATACGTCGCAAGCTCCTGAGGATGGATGTATTAACATCCGGAACATGTTGAGCATTAAATAATGAAATAATAAAGCAAGTGACATCAAGTTGGTCTCTCTTTATTCAACTATCAAGATGACGCACGGTCCAATAAACATACGAATATGTATATATATATATATATATATATATATATATATGTGTGTGTGTGTGTGTGTTACTTATTTGATGGCTTCTTATATCTGCTCTTCCTTAAACAGTACGTTTTGTTCGGTTAGTTATAAATCTCGTTTCTTTAGAATGTCTTTTAAAACTCCACTCACGGCCAGAATGATGGGAGTGCAGGCAACCGGGTATTATTTATTGAGGCAAAAGGCGTAAGCTGCAGCCGTGACCTGTAGGGTCCATGCTCTTTTTGTGTTACCCCTGTTACGTGGAGTCAAATAATGTGGCTGGCGAATTTCACGAAGTAATAAGTCTTACTCTAGCAGTATTCGTCTGGATGGACTGAGTAAAAATGCGGAGACACACCATTTAGAACAGTCAGTGCCCTGGCCGAGATAAGAACCTCTCATTGATATCCGTACTATTTTGGTACTTTAAGCAGCGTATAATGGCAGTTTCTTACTGACGTTTCTGCACAAATTATCGGTCCTGTCTTCAAGGGTGAAGCAGTCCTGCTTCTTGGACGGCTTGACCATTGGAGATGGGGTTGACAGATTGTCCCGAAACGTCGGTAATAAACTGTCATTGCAGGCTGCGTAAAGTACTAAAAGGGCGCAGATTTTATTTGTATGTCGGCGGAAGACTGAAATTACGCAAAGAAACTTTCACCTTCTTAATAATACAAATGTACAGCACGGAGTAATACGAACATTCTTAGCACTTTAACTGCAGGCATGTGCTCAAATTGTGGCCTTTGGTTTGTTATAGCATGCCTCATAAGGTCTGGTTCGTCTTTCAATATGACCAGATTTGATTCAAGCAGGTGCTGATGTAATTTGAAAAAGAAAATATATCGATTATTAAAATAAGTTTGAAAGAAATAAGATAAACACTAGAAACTCTTTGAAACGTCGTAAAGAACGTAAAGAACTTAATAACTCTAAGGGTCACAGTTTGATGCTCGGGAATGTTATGTGTCGATACATTATCTTGTCATGTTGTATAAATAGTTGCGAAAACATTTCTACAGGTGTTGATGTAACTTGCCACCTGCTGTGATCTGCCTGTTCCAGGAATTACAGTGCTACTGCTGCACATACAGCCATCTCTCCTCCTCACACTGCACTCCCATAACCCTCTCGTTAGCTGCTAAACGAACAACATTCCCTCTTGCATTAATTGCGTTTGCCGGGACGTGAAGTGCTTTTCCGTCCTCAAATGCAAATTTTAACCTTGTTAAGCTTCGGCCTCCCAAGTTTAGATTATCAATGGCTAATTAATCTTCAATTTATTCACTTTGTGTAATGAATTTAACACTCAATTTAGCGGTTATTAATCAAAGTTTAAATCAAGGTTATTATGAGGCACTAATCATGCACCACGGTTGATGTTGTATGGCCTGCAATTAACGTTGGAACAAGCCATTAGTGCATGCAGCGCTCTGTGTTAAGTATACGAGTAACCGCCTCATTCCCATCAGGGGTGTACATACACTGCACCTGGTGTCTAAAGATCCTTTTCGCTTTGTGCAACCCTCAATTACAATGTCATATATTTTCAACTATACAAATATAAGTAAATTATTTTTGTAATTAAAGAGAGTCTCATTTGGCAACATGCTGTATAATGTACCTTACCGTAAGATTTATTTATTTTTCTTATTGAATCTGTCAGTGATCCCGCGTCTAGAGGGTCAAATTAATGAATGGAAGATTTAGGAGAAAGCGGTCGTGGGATGAATGGGGCAATACCCCGACATTTGCATGGAGAAACTTATATCTCCTACTAGCCACGGTCAAGATGGCCACATTCTTAATAGAAATTATAAGCATTTCCAAAACAAAGTTCAGAATCGCAAGTAGAACCAATTCTCTTGGGCGAATGAGTTCTAAGTAAAGGACTTTGGTTGTCCATTAATTACCCCCTTCTGACGGAACCTTTTGAGGAGACGTCTCCCTTTCTTCTCGTCTAAATGTGAAAACAAATGCACTGTCCGAACATGTGTGGTTTTTTGTCGCAATGCTAGAAGAAAGGCAGTGTCCCTAAACCTCGCAATTCTAAACCTCATCTTAAGGATTGAGGTTGTTTCTTCACAGTGGTAATGACGGAAACACTGTAACATCGCAGATGGAATTTTGCCCCCATTGCGCAATAGCCCCTAGTGGGCCAGGGCCTCCTCATTATGGAGGCTTTACGATCACACTCAGACACACCACACTCGGTAGGACTAGTCTGGACGAGTGATCAGCCCGTCGCAGGATCCTATACCTGACTACACACAGCACTTACGACAGACAGGCATCCATGCCTCCGGTGGGATTCGAACCCGCAATTCCAGCATGCAAACGTCCCCTAGGATCGGTCCTCGCTGATGGCATTACATATATAAATTCAGACTTGCCATACAATAGTTTAAAGTGAAGACCTTAGCTATTTGAGACGAATGTCCTGTCGATGTGTAACTGGTTACGGATGTTTCGAAGAATCGTGATACCTTCATCTACAGCTTCTGCTTATCGATGACTATCAATCGACTAGTCCAGTCCACTTCCATCGTCAGTAACACCACTGAGAAATCTTCAAAAGTCGCACGTTTTAAGATCTCAGGTTTTCCTGGTAGTGCGTGCTCAAGTCAAATTTTATCGGCTGTGACAGGCAATAGTCTTAATGGAGAGCAATATTTCCGTCCACCCATTGGACCATCATCATCATCATCATCATTTGGCACTATAACCCTTTGTGGGTTTTCGCTTTCTCATCCAAGTCTCTCCACGTTCTTCCGTCCTTAGCTATTTCCTTCCAGTTTTTAACTTTCAGATTTTTTAGATCTTCCATAACATCCTCTTACCATCGTTGTCTTGGTCTTCCTACTGGTCTAATTCCCATAGGTTTCCAATCTAGTAGTTTCCTAGTTGGTTTTGCTTGGTCCATTCTTTGAATATGCCCCAGTCATTTGATTCTTTGTGCCTTGATGAACCCCATTGGACTATTCGGTGTCACAATCCAGGGCACCACCATCTTCCCATTAGCAATTTAAAGTCTTTTTACTAACAGTATTAGGACGTGCGTGATTGCAGGCTTCCGCCGCGACGTACGTGCGATCTGCGCTTTTCTGGGATATTACGCATTACCGACGTTTCTGGGAATCGTATCGGTCCCATCTTTAAGGGTCACGCGGCGCAAAAAGTCACTGCTTGACCCTTGAAGATAGAACCACAAACACGTCCCGAAACGTCGGTAAGGAACTACGAATCTCCGCTACGCAAAGTCCCAAAATATGGCAGCTCTCAATGTCAGGGCGTCTTGTTATTACAGAAAAGAAAATTCTTACTCATGAAACATTTCCATGGAAAAAGCGTGCCTAATTTCCAGCCAGACCAAACTACAAGGTGCATTAGAATTTCCCAGAATGCCTTTCTTCCCCTATTCTTCGCATTCTCTAGATTAGACTGTAATAGATGCCAAACTGTAAGAAATAATATGTGCTGCCAGTACTTTAAGAACACACCCGGAAAAAAAACGATAATTCTCGTATGCTTATGAGACTGTCCTTACAATTGCAAACAGCATGACACAGAATGTGTTTCTGATAAAAAAAAGTACTTTCTGTGGCAGTTGACTGAGTCTGTTAATTTCCTGACTAGAGATTTTAATGAGTTACAGTGTAAAACTGTCTCGTTGGTGCTGGTATAAAATGGTTTCTTGTGTGGGATTACCTTACATGCTAGGAATTCAGTATGAAAATGCATGGACGAATCAACCTTTGACACCAATCTCACATTTAAAATCAAAGCTAATGTGTGACAAAACAGACTTACGTATAAAACAATTGGGCGTCACCAATAGCGATAATTTCGTGACCAAATTTGATTGGGCGGGGAAATGAAGTAACGAAACAGTGAATCATCGACTTAATGAGATGATGATTGTATGAGAGAGGTAAATTGTGGTTTTACGTTAAAATGTGTAAGTGGGTGTGGAAGTGAGTTAACAAATGATTTGTTAAATTAATCATAAAACGGTTTAGTTAAAATGGCTAAAGTCTAGCTGGGTTAAAGAATTAGGAAGAGAATGATACATTTGTCACCAGGCCGGCGACCAAAATCGGTTCTCTTTTTCTTCATGCGGGACAACTAAAAATATCAGACATTTAAAATATTCTTGATGTCGGGATACCTTACGTTCAGAAGTATTAACAATGGGGCCAATTTCTTCCGGCACTTCAATATGCCGTCTCTTATTTTGCTTCCTGAATTCAACTAGCCATATTCACATACACCAGACGGTCTGACAACAGGATTATATTTGGGGGGGTGGCGATGATAACGGTGATCATGCTCATCATGATAGCCTAAGCGAAGGTTAATACTGTAGTGAGTACTGAAAATTTCCCAGTAAAAAATTTCGTAATATTCATTTACTACCAAGTCAAAATGGGCTTTTATTTCTGAGATATATTATAGCATATTTTGAACTAATTTTTGGAGAACACTAAGTGACAGTAGGTTTGGTTACTAACATTTACACGTCATTAGCAGTAATCTACATTAAAACAAATGATGCTTTTCTCAGTGTTGATGGATACTGCATAAAATACTAATCAAGTGGTGGGGAACATTACAGATGATGTAATGAAATACCAGGGTGCTGGTAAGTCCGTAGCCCGACCAGGAAGGAAACAAGCTACATTCCCCGCATTTTATGGAACTTGGAAGATCATTACAACATTCACAAGAGTCCTACCCCAGCCAAATCAATCCAGTCCTCTGCCCATCACACTTTTGACAGGCGCAGGATTTTTTCCTTCCTGGTCGGGCTAAGGACTTATCAGCACCCCAGTATATGACATAAAATTACAATATATATATATATATACATACTACGTGCCAAATTCGTCAAATTGTAATGTGGATTTTCATGCTCCTGGACCGAAACACCAGTTGAAGTCTCAATAGTAGGAGATAAATTTACCCAACCCTGTGACAAAATTTACCTCACACGCAGCCACCCTAAAATTCGCCAGGCAATCAAAAAGATTTTGTGTGTTTCAGAATTACTTCTAACATTCTTCATTTACTGAAGGTGGATAAAACTGGCCCGGGATGGTGTCCACTGCATGTATTTGGTATCGTTTCTATTGAGGCTTCGGGAAATACAAAGCTCTTTAGGTCAGTAAGTTTAATTTTAAACCAAAATATGAAAAGAATTCTACATATTTCCAAATTTATTTCTTGGTCACACTCAACAACGTCACACACACACACACACACACACACACACCCGCCCGCACACACTCACGCACACACACACATGGACTGAGTGCTCCCGCACTGCACGACACATTCTCGCTTGCGAGTCGGGAGCTTTGAGGATCGAGACATCTAGTTTACTCGCCGTTACGAAAACATTGTCCGCTTCTGGGGAAGAAACGAACCCTCTATAACGATAAATATGATACCGATGTCATTCTGGAAGAAAAATCAATTGACTACGAACCCCCAACACATATTCCGAATAGGTAGTTTATAAAATTAAGTCTTAGGTCTTCCAGAATGTTATGGTAACTGTTACCGACGCCTTGGGGCAGTATTCTTGGCCATCTTCACCCCTGAAGATGGAAACGATAGGATTACCGAAACGTCGGGAACCAACTACCAACTTAGGCCACGTAATAACCCTAAAGATTGAAGGCCACATCACGGTGGAAGCGTAAAGTCTCCACACTAACAATATATTCAAGAACAAGTTATTCTTCCTAATCTTTTCGCTTTAACACGTACTCCACATGTGGCGTGTTCTTATTATTTCCATTTACGTTTTCCTTTGCAGTTTGTTATTGGATGCATTTTTTTTTGCTTCCTCTGCCATATCTTTAATTGGCCTAGAGGCAACTGTGCTGCCAGCATACTGGTATATTGTACTACCAAATGAATAATAAAGAGGTGAATTAAGTTATCTTTTTTGTTGAGGTATTCTTACTGGAATACGGATTATTCATAATTTCAAGGCAAGGCTTCCCCGTTGTGTTTTCTCCGTTAATTAAATAACGTATTAAAATTTAGTTGAACACAAATTTTTATTAAATATTTTACGAATTTATCTTCCTAGATTCAACCTGAAACATGGAGATGAAAATTATAAATTCATATAATATTGATAAAAATTGTGTTACGCTATATTTTATTGCATTATTTCACTAATAACGATTATTCAATGCTACGTTTATCGGATGTCTCACAAAATATTCGTACCGTCCCTATGTTTATAATTATTGAATTAAAAACGATATGGAATATATGAAATGTTTAACTTTGTTCCTAGTTTATCTCCCGTAACTAGTCCCCAAACCTCATTAACCAAGATTAGTTTATAGTATGATATAAAGAATCGATAAACTGGCACTGACTGAACAAATACAACTGGAATATATTACCCAGGAATCCTCACCAACTACTACCCTCAACAATTGGATAAAAATATTTCCGCACTCTGTACCAACTTTACCTTAGAAAAAAAAAACGAAACATTTCACTGCGATCTGCTAACAGCATCTTATTATCCCAAATGATGTGAAAATCTCACACGAACTTCACAATTCAGCGTGTCTGCCACACTTTTATTAATAAATGTAGAAATTACGAGTGTAAATGGCGAGGCCGGACAATCCTCATATTTTTATTGCGTTCGTCAAAAAAATTTCATAATTCAATTCAACATTTTCAGGCGTCGGTAAGCAGCTTGACCTCTGAAGCGTAGTTCCTTTGTCTTAAGGAACCATGGTGACAACACATAGCGTACAGATTTTAATACTACTCACCCACAGTCCGGTATGAGAATCATGAAGATGCTGATACAGATGAGGTGCTCCTTACGACGGCGAGACAAAATACATTCTGGAAGCGAAAATACGTTGTGTTATTACCGCTAGCTAAGAGGGTTGCACCCTACAACACATATTTTTTTGTTAATGGTGACATAGCCCCCAGTGGACCTAGGCCTTCGCAATTTTGAGGTTCCTGGATCACACACAGACACACCACAGTAGGTAGGACTCCTCTGGGTGAGTGATCGGTCCATCGTACTCTACTTGACAATACACACCAATCACAAGGGACGGGCAACCATGCCTCTGGCGGGATTCGAACCTCTATTCCCAGCAAGTGAGCGACCGCAGACTCACGCCTTAGACCGCGAGGCTACTGGGATCGAAATAAAACATATCTGGTCTGGAAAAAATAACTTTCCCTTCTCTAAGATGTTTCGATAATTTCCTCAGACATCTACAGGTGGCAGTGAGGTCTCCGTCATCAGTCATTAAGGTCACACGTTTCGTAAACGCTTAGCAGAAAAAAATTGAATTACGCGGGTAAGAAAAACGTCATTGCAATTAAATTTTAAATAAATAAAGAGGAAAAAGAATAAGAATTGGACAATCATATTCTGTGTCAGAGTGGAAAATTGACAATAAAAGGAACGCACTCACAAAAATTTTTATCTGATGTCATTTAAATAGCATTTCCCTTCAATGCACTCTGTTCACAGTTCTTATTCCGAAAGTATGCAGTTCGAATTTCAAAAGCGATTTACTGTACCCTGATCGAAATAATTAGTTCCTACCCCGTCTTTCCAAGTAAACGCCAGAAAAAGTTACTCCTTCCTAATCCTTTACATATCCACCGTCTAAAATACGTCTGCCATCTCCATCGAGGCCCCATAACCCGTGCAATCTAAAGAGCAGAGGTAAATCTGTCCCTGAACACACCTCAAGATCTTATGGGGGAGTAAATTTCGATGATGGTGAGTGATCAGTTTCACGCCCTGGCCGCTTCATCTTGGGAAAAAGGAATCATTACCCACTGAGTAGGAAGCTAGATGGGCCCCAGAACCGATGTGGGGTACCTTTGAAAAAGGAAAATTATCCTGCTCTTGCAGGGAAGAGAAAGTAATTGAAACAGTGTCATTAAACGACATTAAGTTTGATTTCAGGCTTCCGCCACGATGGAAATTATATCTGCACACTTCTGGGCCCGGAACGTCCGTATGGAATTGCCATTCCACATTTCGTAAAATCCCAAAAGAGCGCAGATCCCTAATAAAACTCAAATCAATGGACTTTAGCTTCGCATCTGTCGACCTTCCTAATTCACCAGGATGGATAACTCAATGATAATGCGTATATATTACGTAGTTTACAAGGATGACACATTGAGATACGTCACAGCCACTTCTCCTCCCTTTGTTTTTAGTTCATCCATATATCATTCTTTAATCTTTGGCAATGTAGTTGATTCGAAACTGTTAGCACAGAACCACGCCAAAGATCCGACGTTTTTAAGCAGCTAATAGCTTGATATGGAACTGGCATGGGGGCGGGGCGGCAGAGGGGAGATGTCAGAAGCAGTAACGTAACACAATCCACCATAATAACCTTGCTGTTTGTTGTCAGGCAGACCTTATTATTGGCCTTCTCTTGCTCCCCTCTTTACATTCGCCGGCTGGTTCCTAGGGTACGACTCTCTTCTGACCGACATATATGAGATGACGAAAACCTTACAGCAAAGTTTATTAACATTAAGACTACATTAAAATGCGTCTGAAAGCAAATTATCCATCTTTCCCAGCAAATCTCTTTTACCATTTCAAACTAATAATGACAAATTAAACATTTACACATTTTACACAGTATAATTTGTAAATTCACAAGATCTTAGAAATGTCTTTGCAAAGAAGATAATCAAATCTTACTATTATCAAACAAGTAGAAATAAGTGAAGACGTTTAAAGAAAACATTCAATACAACGTGACCAAAAAGCACGCAGTAAGCTGCTCTTACGTTATGGCATGTTTTCGCATTTAATAAGTAACGGTTTCAATATTTGACACAACATCCTCCTTCAGGTTATAACATTTTCTGTTGTTACAATGATGGCTGAACGTACAGCGCATCTGACTTGCATTACGAAGTTCGTGGTTCGAATATCGACAAAATGACTGTCCTTACCTTTTTTGCGGGTTTCTTTATTCCCACCATGTAAACGCGAGAATGGTAACTTAATTATGCCCATATCTTTCACAAATCCATATCACACAGCCATTACACAATATCCAGTCCGAAGTCATGACCACGCCATTAACTACAAACCACAACTTAAGTCCTGTCTTCTCAGCGGCTCTGGTATTATGAAATACGAGGTGCTGACGGCGGTGTTGTTTAGATTGAAGTCTCATGGGATCTTACGCTCTGTCGATGTGCGAGTAGTAATCGACGTTTCGAAAGATCGTACTCTCATATCTAAGGTTAAGGAAACCAACGTTGTGAACTGCTTGACCCTGATAGTGAAGGCGTTGTGTTCCGTCGAAAATTCTAGACTATCTAACGACGAGCAGAAAACCTTACGCCATTTGTGTCGAAACCCCCCAGTAACGCTTGCTGTAAGTACATGATAATATATTTTGGTTCTAAATCCTTAAAAATTGTGAACTTTACCTTTGTTTGCATGATATCCGTGACTCGGAATACTCTGAGCATCATAGTTATAAAGTTAAATCGTGAATTATTCTGCACAACGCAGCGGTAAGAGGATACCGTTATAAGAAGTCCCAGAAGCAGGTAGGAATACCAAGGTTAGATTCATGAACAAAGGAAGGGAATGCATAATTCAATTAAAGATTATTATTTATATTATTATTATTAGAAGGAATAGTAGTTGTAATGACCGCCTCTGTGGTCAGAGTTTCTGGCTACAGATACAGAGGTCCCGGGTTCGATCCCCGGCGCTACCAGATTTTCTGAGTAGTAGTGGGTCTGGAACGG
>Ga0131853_10020967_pt1 | contig 11865 bp, 6 predicted proteins | sample TergutLab28metaG_FD_92764 | JGI IMG/M metagenome (GOLD analysis project Ga0131853, IMG submission 92764) | Labiotermes labralis P1 segment gut microbial communities from Petit-Saut dam, French Guiana - Lab288 P1 (version 2) (version 2) | ecosystem: Host-associated > Arthropoda: Insects >...
GGCTGAGTGGACCCCGTTCCAGACCCACTACTACTCAGAAAATCTGGTAGCGCCGGGGATCGAACCCGGGACCTCTGTATCTGTGGCCAGAAACTCTGACCACTAGACCACAGAGGCGGTCCTACTACTACTACTACTAATAATAATAATAATAATAATAATAATTTATTTATTTATTTATTTATTTACTGCAATTGGGTTGTCACCCGGTGGCAGTGGTTATTTTACATGTATACAAAGCATGAAATTGGTTACTACTAGATTTAAGTCAGGAGGGCTACATGAGAAGCATGTAGTGGCAACTTGGAATGTTGGGAACCATCTCAGCATTTGCTTATAGACACAGGGGAACCAAGAAAAGCCTGTGTGGAGGTGGCCGGTCGCAGGACCTTCCGAGTACTGACTTCTAGCCAACAGTCCGGCATCTAAAGTAAAAAAAGGCCATGCACACACAGTACAGCAAATACAATAAGATAAGATACATTCTGAGTGTGTGTTTGTAGCCTTAGTTATCCAGCATACAAACGCACATGCGCAGTATTGTCGTCTGTGGCCTGACCCGCTCAACAACGTCTTTCCACATTATCTAATAAAAGGAACCATTCTCGGGAAAAAAAAATGGTATTGAATGTGAAGTATATGTTTTGATTAACCCTGTGATTTTTTTTCTGAGACATTTCTCGCTCCAGGTATAATTGATTGAGATATCACAAATGTATATCGGTCTTCGTATGAAGTACCCGCTATTCTTGTCAGATTTTAATGAAATTTGAATTTTCTGGACGGATTTTCGAGAAATTCTAGTACCAAATTTCATGGAAATTCGTTTATTGGGAGCCGAGTTGTTCAATGCGGACAGAGAGACAGGCTTGACGGGACTAACATTCGCTTTTAGAAATTTTGAGAACGCGCCTAAAGAACGATTATAGTGGGGTCTGAAACCGACTTACTGTCTTCTGATATACACCCCGTTCGAAGAGGGGAGAGAGATACATAAACTGTAGATATCTTGCGGGTACGGTCTGTCTTGTTCTGTCAGGAATATGACTTAATGATGAGAAAGAAGTGAAGAAACTCTGGAGATAAAAGAACCGGAAGAATGCATTTACGTTAGATTAATGAATGTGTGATAATTGAATGGGAGACGGCATGAGGAATAGAAACAGTAAAAGAAGGAGGGATGTAACGTGAGGCTCCACCACACAATCTGTGCTGCTCCTGAAATCACGCCTGAAGCACCGAGGCACTGAGTTAAGTACAGATTAGCAGGGCAATGGCCTGGGTTTGATCCTAGTCCAGTCCTCGTGGAATTTCGAGCGAACAATATTGCAGTCCACAGGCTCCCCTCCAAGTACTTCAATTTCCTCTGTCAGTATTATTCTATCAATGTTTCGTTCTCATTCTTCTATCACCGATACAAAGTAAACTATCAAATGAAAGTGTCGTTAAATAAAACAAAGAGCGGCAGGTTGCTGAACTTTTGTACAGTGTTAGCTATACGTCTACTGCCAGAAGTTGTGGGCCCGGTAGCTCAGTCGGTATAGCGACTGGCTACGGGCTGGACGGTCCGGGGATCGAACAGCGGTGCTGGCGAGATCTTTCCGCACTTGTCCAGACCGGCCCTGGGGCCCACCCAGCCTCCTGTACAGTGGGTACCGGGTCTTTCCCGGATGTAAAGACCGGCCGGGGCGTGACGCTGACACCTCACCCTCTCTTAGCGCCGTGGTCAAGAAAGAGTAGTGCTATACCTCTCCTCCCCCTATGGGCCTTAGCGGTTTGTACAGAGCCTCAGTGCCTATACAAGCGTGCACTTTGCCTTACCTTTACTGCCAGAAGTTAGAACCGATGGATTTTCTGACAAACAATGGGGCCTGAACAGTCCATCCGGTCTAATATTAATTTGGAAATTTTGTTACCTGTAAGAGCCACTGGCCTTCTGTAGATGGCCTTCACACGGGCAGAAGATTCACCAGATTATTTGCACATTTTTCAAGTGTAAATTGCACACCTCGTTGGTCACAAATATGCCTTATTGACAAACGTAAAGTATCTGATTGGAGAGGCTAACAGCGATGTCGTTGAGGGTTCAGGATCAGTGCCGACAATACGGGAGGGGTCGGGGGGAACCCGGTACAAATTACTGTTGTCCGGACGTCCGGAAAAGGGCCCGGGACCAGACTGTATTTCATATATCATTTCGTATTTCACCGTAGTAGCGTTATTTGCCAACTGGATAATAAAGGCGTTATGTTATGGTGTCTGTTGATCCATAACTAATTAAAGTTAGCTTTGAAGTACTAGCTTTCCCTTCATGAAGTCAGAAGTAACAGGAATATAAACTTGAAAGTAACGGATTGCGGGTATCGTTTTGAGGGTGCTTTACTGAAATCCAATGAATACAAAGAATATGAGGTTATGAATGGCTAAAAGAAGGAAAAAAAATTGTGCTTCAAATTAAAGGAAAAGACATTAGACGTGCGGAAAAAGAGATCGAGGCGCTAGAAAAAGAATGAATTAATGGGATTTTCGTTACATCAACTAATAGAAGTGGAAGTTGGGGGAGGGGATGAATTAGGGTAGAGTTTTGTGAGATGTGGGGCGGGAATGTGGAGGCGGCACTGATTTGGATCTTTTAATTTCTGAGAGCTTCGTGATTGATTTTCCTACAGCTCTCTTTCAAAACACCGTTTTGTGAGTAATACGAGTTCCTTCGTGGGTTTTGAATATTCAAGTACAGTTTACATTAAAATTGCAATATTCTGTATAAATATACTCTCATTCCCTTTACAATATTGCTGGTGATCTGTTCGTGCATCAGTGATTAATTTTGGCGTTATTTTAACAATATCGTATCAACTGCAGAAGAAATACGTCGTCGCGTGAAGTTGATCCTGTGGACCTGAATATTTCGATGGATTGGAACAGGGTGTATTATAATCTGTAGGAACAGGGTGTATCATAAGCTGTTTATAACTATATGCCAAGATTCAGCAGGACAGACTGAGGAAGAATTCTGTGATCTGTTAAAAGGTCAGGATTCAAACCGAGAACTACTGATCTTGAATGTTAATGTTACATTAACCTCCTGGCTGAATGCCGACGTGCATTAGTTACACAGTAACGATTTACTGGCCAATTTACGTGCAAGCGTGTAAGATGTTTATGTCACCGGACCTATTAGCGTTTTGTTAGACGATATCGCTGTCTTCAGCTGACAAACATGGGAACCCTACCAAATAGCACTGTTATTCCAACAAACGCCTCACGCGCTTAATGTTGTGTATGGCCTGTATTTTGTCGAAAAGTACGCAGGTATAAAGCGGAATAAGCATTGAAATTGGTGGAAATAGTTTGGTGAAATTCGCATGCTGTTATATGACAAAGACCCAGTAGTGCACTCAGTGGCACAGATGCTGCAGCGTCTGATAATACGACGCCTTAAAGTGAAGCACTGTATTTTTTATACCAGTTTTAAGAGTGCGAACGGAAATTAGACATGTTAGTTATTATTATTATTATTATTATTATTATACGATATGGCTATCTCGTCACAGGCCTTTTCTTCTTGGTACTTATCTGGAACCAGCGGATATTATTATTATTATTATTATTATTATTATTGGGATCGGGATAGCGTAGTCGATGTACCGACTAGGCCACGGATCCTAAGGTCCGTGGTTCGAATCCCGGAAGGGGCAAGACAGTGTTCTCTGCTCCAAAACCGTCAGAACGGATCTGCGTCCACCCAGACTCCTATTGCAAGTGGTAACTTGGTTCTGGTTCTGGGATAAAGTGACCGAGTTGTGATGTTGTACCGTCACTTCCCTCCAGCACCTGTCCATGTACGCACTTATGGCGTGGACAGGGACACATTTATTGTTGATTTATTGTTATTTCTATTTGTACTGTTTGGAAGTTACTGTGTAACGTAGCACTAAATGCAGTCATTTATGATTGTGATACTGAACGTCGGGTCTCCCTATAGAAAAGGAATTTGTTCAAGAAGTGAAGATTTTTAATTGTTTACTTAAAACAGTGCAGAGAGGAATCAATATGTGCAACAAATATTGTTGTTCTCATTAAAACATCTGAAAATCTATCTGGCGAACTCTACGGAGAGGTATTATTTTTGACGAGCTGGTAGGTACTTAGCTAGTTAATAAATTTTCCAATTTCTTGGGACCTGAAGGTTCGTTGCCGTGTTCACAACAGCCCGTCGTTTGTTCCTTTTCCGAGCCAGGTAACCTACACCAATATAAACGGCGTCATACCTCAGAATATATAAGTCTTCCACACCGCTCCGAAAGCGAAAAAGATATCATAAGGCATACACTTGTGCAAAATATTTAAACTGTTTAGTCATCGTGGTGAATAATGATGAGCTGAATGATTTATACTCCTCACCAAATATTGTTCGGGTGATCAAATCGAGAAAAATGAGATGGGGGAGGGGGGCTATGTGGCAGGTTTGAGGGGAGAAGATATGTTAAACGGGGTTTTGGTAAGGAAACCTGAGGGAAAGAGAGCTCTTATAGAAATGGGAATAGATGGGAGGATAGTATTAAGATGGATCTTCGGGAAGTGGAATTTGGGGGTATGGACTGGATCGTTGTGGCTCAGGAAAGGGACAAGTGGCGGGCACTTGTGGATGCGGTTCGGGTTCCATAAAATGCCGGGAATTTCTTGACTAGCTGCAAAACCGGTGAGCTTCTCAAGAAGGACTCTGCGGCATGGGGTGAGTGAGTGAGTAAGTAAGTAAATAAGTAACTAAGTCATCTTGATGTTCAGAATGCCCGGAATTAGACACTGAAACTTCCCAGTACAAAAGTTTTGAAATATTTACCAACCATAAGATCAGTTAATACAATGCTTCTCACACCATTTATGCGTTACTAAGTTTTTTGACGTTCAGGTGACCGTGCATCGCGATAAATTCTTATAATAAAACTAACCAGATGCACCAATTTCTCAAATTTATTTTGGAATGAAAGTCCACACGTTTCGGATAGTTCCTCTGTCCATCATCAGGAGTTTTTCATTGTACACACAGCAATGGTATATGTCATACAGGTTTGTTGACAGCTTGCGAGCAGGATCAGGATGGAACTAAACTTAACAATGTAAAGTTACGAGATATAATAACACTTGTCATTTCTTGTAATAAAACCAACTAGATGCACTAATTTATCAAATTTATTTTTGGAAATAAACTGTACATGTTTCGGACAGTTCCTCTGTCCATCATCAGGAGTTTTTCACTGCACATACGGTAATGTTGTATGTCATACAGGTTTGCTGACAGCTTGCGAGCAGGATCAGAACGGAACTGATCCGTCCTGATCCTGCTCGCAAGCTGTATGACATATATCATTGCTGTGTGTACATTGAAAAAAAATCTTGATGATGGACAGAGGAACTGTCCGAAACATGTAGAACTTTATTCCAAAAATAAATTTGAGAAATTAGTGTATCTCTTTGTTTTTATTGTAAGAAGTAAGAAGTGTTATTACGTCTTGTAACTTTACATTGTAACGTTTAGTTTTCATTTTAGATATCATGATTGTTTCAGATAGCGAATTTTGTGGGATCTAAGACTTGTACTTTTTAAGTGGATTAGATACTATCAGCTTCTTAAGAATGACCCTGATTCATGGAATTAATTAAGTATGACTTCCTTATTGCAACCTACTTAATCCCCTTACAATTGATATGTTTGTTCCTTGGCTCAGGAATAACTCTGCATAACCAGGAGGTCTAAGTAGCTGTTACGCTAAACTTCGTACCCAATGAACTATGAAGTTGTTTAGATTCGTTACATTACTGCATTGTTCGGTGAGTATTTTTTTATAATCTGTGACTTTTTCTCCGCTTACCTTCTGCTTGGGTGGTTGGTGGTCCTCCCAACCGTCGCTTGTAATTGTCTCTTTCCTCACTTATTTAAGGTGCGAAGTTCCTGCTGCGAGCTGAAGCCGTCCAATTCCATTCTTTTCTTTGAACGTGTATGCCTTGTGCTGCTTTTTGTATGCAGTAATTTCGTATTTATGACCAGCGCTCGGGTCGTGCATGACGCCATTACAATTCGTAACGCTTCCTCTGTTTTTTTTTTTCGTTTTGTTTTGGTATTTCTTCGATCCAACGTTAGATGTCAATACCATCAGAGAGCAAAGTTGCTGTGTTTTAATCTTTCTTGTAACCAGTTTTAAGTTTTGTGTTTGTAGTTATGTTTTCTAATTTCCATTCAGGTGAAATAAAAAAAAACACAGCACGTTTTAGTTTAATTAGTTGTGTGGCCGCCAGACGGCGACTCGGTCGAGATATCAATCACGTGAATAATTATGAGACATTGAACCTTTTATGGACGGATGCATGTAAATGTTCTGCTCCAGTTCTGTACATCTACGTTGACAGGGAATTTACCAAAAAAATTTGACTATCCTCGCAAAAGTTACCAGTCTAAATTTTAACGTATATTGGACCGTGCATCATTGTGACAGTTGAAGAAGAATAAGAGACCAACTCGTTGTCACTAGTTATTAAGTTTTATTTCACTTCTGCTATGCTCAACATGTTTCGGACATTAATATATCCCATCATCAGGAGCCTGCGACTTTTCTATTGTATCACCACATTGGTCGTGTGTTCTTGTTTCGATGTGTGTTGGAGTTTCGGTGTGGCTGGGTTGGGGTGGTATCCGTGTAGCAGGTTACAGTTTCGAAACAAGAATACATGACCAATGTGGTGATACAATAGAAAAGTCGCAGGCTCCTGATGATGGGTATATTAATGTCCGAAACATGTTGAGCATAGAAGAAGTGAAATAAAACTTAATAATTAGTGACATCAAGTTGGTCTCTTATTCTTCATCTATGACTAGTCTAAATTGATTGATTCTTGGGTAACTAATTTTTGAAGTGGCTTGGTTAAAAGTGTTTCTTTGCATAGCGGCTGTAAACTGTTAGCTTTGAAGGAAGTGCCTCTCATCAGTCCTCCATTTAGTCATCGAATCCAGTGACTGTCTGTTGGCCGGGTAGCTCAGTTGGTATAGCGCCTGGCTACGGTATGGACTGTCCCGGGATCGAATCCCGATGGGGCGATATTTTCCGCACCTGTCCAGACCGGCCCTGGGGTCCACCCAGCCTCCTGTACAATGGGTACCGGGTCTTTCCCGGGGGTAAAGAGTGACCGGGGCGTGACGCTGACCCCTCATCACCTTCTCGTGCTGTGGTCAAGAAAGAGTAGAGCTATACCTCTACTTCCCCTATGGGCCGTACGGCCTGAACAGAACCTCAGTGCCTGTAAAAGGGAGCACTTCACATTTTTACAGTGATTGTCTGAATGACTGAAGGAAAACTGCGAAAATCCCCAGACAGGATGACTATTTCCAGGCTGAGGTTCATATGTCTGGATTCGTAGATGGAAAGTGGAAATGGTAATCGCTTGGTAGTAGCCTGATTGTCAAATGACTGACACAGGTTTATCAAGTACATGTCACGTTCATGTACAGCGAAAGAAATTTTTTATCTCACAAGGGCAGAGAAAGAATTTTGTGTTTGGAATTTTATGGGAAAACTTTGTCTTGCAGTGAATTACTTAGTGAATTACTTTCGGCACATTGTCGCAATGCCGGTCCCAGTGGCCGCGCGGTCTAAGGCGTAGGTCTGCGGCCGCTCGCCTGTTGAGATTTTGGGTTCGAATCCCACCGAGGACATGGAAGTTTTTCTGTTGTGAGTGTTGTGTTTTGTCTTGTAGAATTCTCTGCGATGAGCTGATCACTCGCCCACAGGAGTCCTACCGACTGTGGTGCGTCATTGTGTGTGATCTAGAAACCTCTTGAATGAGGAGGCCCTGGCCCACTGGGGGCTGTTTTGCCCAAAGATATACAATATTTTCGGAATATTTTTTGTAACCGTAAAACGTTTTCCCTGTGCACGCCACGCAAGCATATGTAAGAGGATTCCCGGGAAAGCGCCCCTCGTTTCGCATTCAGTGTAAGGTTTGGTGGGGTACACAATCGGTCTGGACTCTTTAGAGAAGAAAAAAATTTTTTCTTGCCTCTACCGGTTATCGAACTACCACCTGTGTTCGTTCCTCGTAAGAACGACAGCAAGGTGTCTTGTTCAGTACCCATATGCCTCTTCTGGGTGTTCTCGTTCTGTTTAGCAGGTACCGAAGATTCTAATAGGAGCTACTGCAGCTGGAATACGAGACATACTTGGTCTGACAATTAAGTTCGCGAACTTTATTGTCCGACCACGTATTCCTCACTTCCACTTCCAATCAACATGTAACACACATACTCCAGTTTCACTACCTTCATATGCTTTCGTACCTCGGTACCCATGCATTCACGTAATACTGTCTATGGAATTTGAGATTTACGGATCGGAATATTCTTATTGTAGTTTTATTGATTATGATGGTTCGGGGATCGAATTCCTGTGGGGGGGGCGAGATTTTCTGCAGTCGTCCGGACTTGCCCTGGGGCCCACCCAGCCTCCTGTACAATCGGTACCGTGTCTTTCCCGGGGGTAAAGCGACCGGGGCGTGGCGTTGACCACCCACCCCCATCTAGCCCCGAGGTTAAAGAAAGAGTACGTCTATACCTATACCCTCCCACTGGGCCTTCGTAGCCAGTTCTAGGGTAAACTTTACCTGTACCTTTACCTGCGTAGTTAGGTAGATACGGCGCAATATTTCGGAGCAGCACACTGTTTCCATCTTCAGGGTGATCGATATTCTGAAAGTGGCACCCCTATGTTTTTTCTGGAACCATCGTTCTTATCTACTAGATAACATGTTATCGTGAGACAACGAAATTTGGCCTTATCGTTGGGTCATTTAATACAATGCACCGAGTTGCTTCAGTAAGTTAACACTGCAACAAGGATGTATTTAGCATTCGATTAACTGGCACAGAATGAGTTTAGTATTATAGTACCTTTTAAATGCATTAACCTTCGTACGGTGCACCGATACCGTAAAGATGTGAAAATTGTATGTCCGTAGAGTGTACATAGGCCAGTATTGAAGGACAAATCAGTACGGACGGTTCGATCATGGTGTGATTTGTGGCAAGTGAAAGGACTGACCGCCGACACGTCTAACCGGACTCTGTATATGGAACATCCCAGTTGGTGCATCACTCACTAACATCTAAACAGTCTCCAGTCACAAACAACACACTTAACCCTTATCCTGCTAATGTAAAGAATATGGCGAGCTCCTAATAATGCCAACAAAAGGCAGATGGTATTTAATTTGGCGTTTAAAGGGTTAATAAACTTATCAACAAAAGTGTGTTGGTTGTGACTGGAGACATTTTAGATCTGTGTAAACGAACTCTGGTTAGCGCAGATCCTTTACCTCTATGGTTAAAGTTTGGAGAGCGAGTCAGAATTTTAATTGTATTCGGCTTTTACGTTTAATGCCCTATCATTAGCTCTAGGCCTGCATATTCTTTCATATTCTTTGTTCAAATAACAATACAGGCCACGCGAGTGTACAGTAACATTAAGGCGCTTTCGTGTAACCGTTGTTGACATGGAAAAGCAATAAGTATTACATATTCTGAGTGTGTGTGTCTGTAGTATTAGTTATCTAGCATACAAAGCGCTTGCGCCTCATTTTGTTATCATCTTTGGTCTGTCCGGTTCTACAATATTTTTCCACGCTGTCTCGTACACGGCAAAATAATCAGAAAAAAGAATATTTGAAAAATGAAATGTCTTTTGATTTTACCTGCAACTTTAGTCTGAAAAAATTCTCATACTAAGAAGAACTGAACAAGATATAATCACAAATGTACGTAGGTGTTCATGTAAAGTACACATTTGTCTTGTTAGATTTTAATGAAGCTTGAATTTTCTCGACAGATTTTCCAAAAATACCGAAATATGAAATTTCGTGAAAATTCGCCCAGACGGAGCCGAGTGTGTTTCATGCGAACAGACTGGCAGACAGACAGACAGATAGACAGACAGATAGAGACAGACACAGAGGCAGTCAGACACGACGAAACTAATAGTCGCTTTTTTGCAACTTTGCGAACGCACCCAAAGAAGGATACTTTACCTTTACCTTTACCTTTAGCCTGTGTTTCCTTCTGGTTATCAGATAGCACATAGGCGAATGTGTGTTTTTGTGATTACTTGAAAAATAGTAACTAAAACAGTCACTGAAGAATTATCTCGGATAAAACGAGGAGCTTAATATTTTGTACTCCTTACCAAATATTTTTCGGATGATAAAATTGAGAAGGATGAGATGGGCTGGGCATATGGCGCGTATGGGGGAGAGGAGAGACGTATACACGGTTTTGGTGGTCAGACTTGAGGGAAAGAGACCTCTTGGGAGACCCAGGCGTAGATGGGAGGATAACGTTAAGATGGATCTTCAGGAAGTGGGATGTGGGGGCATGGACTGGATCGAGCTGACTCAGGATAGGGACAGATGGCGGGCTGTTGTGAATGCGGTAATGAACCTTCGGGTTCTATAAAATGTGGGGAATTTCTTGACTAGCTGAAAACCTATTAGGTTCCCAAGAATGACTCTGCTCCATGGAGTAAGTAAGTAAGTATTATCTCGGATGCTGTTAGGAAAGTTTTACTCTTGTCTAAACCGAGACTTGTTAGCTACGTTTCGCAGACATCTATTGCCTATTAGCAGGCCTGTTTGAAATTCTCTTTCAGCCGCTGACGACTCAAACATAACAGCAGTACACCACCATATGTATTCCGGCAGCGACATATTCCTACTGCCAACTTGCAGCATCGCTATAAAAGACGGCAGTTTGGAAATGCCGTTTGATCAAATATGCAGAAGACAGTATGATACGCGTATAATGGGGAATACTTACTGGAGAAGTTCCGTATATGTAGACAGTCCTCAGTGGAGTGGAGGGCTGGTTATATGGTGCTGACATGCATTGTTGGCCATCAGCATGGTTAACTGGAATTGTGGACACAAATTTAACTTGAGAGGGGTTTGGTAGAAGGGTGCAAATGAGTGGTGGTAAGCCACATAACGCCAGTACACCCGATCATTACTACTTTACACATTACAGCAACAGCTGATATCAAAATACTTGCATATCCTTCCGCGATACCTCTAAGGTTCTGTATAATAGACCTGAATTCCTTTTAAATGTTATAAAAACCGTCTTGGCTAGCCTGGTAGTTAAATTCCTGTTCCCGTGGTTATTCCGGGGATATTTAACTCGACATATGCCCCAATTAACTCAAATATGACTCTACACATGTGCAGATGTGGCTAAGATTAAACAACTCTTTATGCTAGCAGTGTCGTGATTATTATCTCGCTCTTAAAAGCGGACATTAAGATAAGGAAAACAAGCCTCATTATTTGAATGCTACAAATAATTATCGTTGTCAAAAAATTATTAACTTGTTATAAATTTTAAACCCTGCTTCAAAATTTAAAGTAGCCCCATAATTTAAAATATAATTTATTCACAGACTCAGTTGCAATGACTCACATATTTTTACGATGAGATGAATTTCAATATTTTTTAACGTTACTTGTGTAGGAATTTATATAGAGTCACGTAATGTGATATAGGGTGAGGAGAGGGGGGTGTATAGGTTCTTGGTGGGGAAACCGGATGGAAGGAGACCACTGGGGAGACCTAGGCTTAGATGGGTGGATAATATTAGGATGGATCTCCAGGTGGTGGGATGTGGGTATATGGACTGAATTGGGCTGGTCCAGGATAGAGACAGGTGGCGGACGCTTGTGAGTGCGGTAATGAACCTTCGGGTTCCGTGAAATACGGGGAATTTCTTGACTAGCTGCAAACCAGTTAGCTTCTCAAGAAGGACTCTGCACAATGGAGTAAGTAAGTAAGTA
>Ga0131853_10020969_pt1 | contig 11864 bp, 5 predicted proteins | sample TergutLab28metaG_FD_92764 | JGI IMG/M metagenome (GOLD analysis project Ga0131853, IMG submission 92764) | Labiotermes labralis P1 segment gut microbial communities from Petit-Saut dam, French Guiana - Lab288 P1 (version 2) (version 2) | ecosystem: Host-associated > Arthropoda: Insects >...
TTACTGGGAAAATTTTTTGAATTGTTTATTCTATCTGTACAGGTTTCGTAAATACATGTCCTACGGTTTTCCTATAATAAATTTTTGTAATCCCGGAGTACATTATGAAACGCACTGTACACTTCAGCAGGCTCGTTAGGCAACGGCATCACCGATCACGTGCAAATTTAAGGAAAGGAAGCCGTGTTTTATTTTCTAACACAAAAGCGTAAATAAAAATGAATAATGGGAGTGTTTAGGCTGTCAAAGCAGCGCAGTTGTGGTCTCTGTTTTTCTGCAGTGTGGCGGTGTGGAACCGCGCCAGTGGATGACTGGTGCCCGACGTTTCGGGACAGCATGGTGGTCTGATGTTCCAAGGTTCGAAATGTCACGTTTTCTCGAAACGTCGGGCACCGGTCATCCAGTGAGGCGGCGCCACGTTCCAGGAGAACGGAGGCTTCAGCCACACCAAAACTAAACCGTTATAAAATTTGCCAGTACACACACCAAACGGTGACGCAAAATTCGCTTGACAGCTCTGCCAACCTTATATAGGCTATGTATTGTTTAATATATTCTTCAGAGTACTATTTTCAGGGAGCATGTACATCTAAAGTTAAATCAAATTGTATTTCAACGCATTCTAAACCCAAGATTGTTGTTTTTCACGTAGCATGACGGGTGTCTTTGATTTGTTGACCGTTGTTGTTTGTTACTTGCTCCGAAACTTCGGAAATGTACCCATAACGTCACGTTTGTTTAATTGTCTCTCAAACTGTAAGCCGTTCGGGAAAATGTATCAAATGTAAACTGTATGTGCCGATCCCAGTAGCCGAGCAGTCTAAGGCATGGGTCTGTGGCTGCTCTCTTGCTGGGACTGTGGGTTCAAATGTCACCAGGGGCATGGATGTCTGTCTGTTGTGAGAGCTGTGTGTTGTCAGTTAGAGGTCTGTGCGTCGGGCTGATCACTCGTCCAGAGGAGTCCTACCGAGTGTGGCGTGTCTGAGTGTGATCGTGAAGCCTCGATAATGAGGAGGCCCTGGCCCGCTATGGGCAGTTGCGCCATGAAATAGATAAAGTAAATGCGTATTTTATTCTCATCTGCTGCTAAAGTTTTTCATCCGCCATAAATTGGCCTACGCGTATTTAGGGAGTTCACGCTCGAGGTGCGCATAGGAGCTTTGGTTTCGGTCTAGGCCGTGTCAGACCTTGAGATGTTGATAGCAAACAGCAGACCCAACAATTAGAGTTCCTATTAATAGACGAACACACGGGCATTCTGATTGCGACGCAGGGCGGTGGTGGCCAGATCGGACTGGATTTGACGACACTGCATCACTTTCATTTTCAGAATACAGTCAACAAGAGAGGATTGACCCATGGGTTATCTAAATGACCGTTTATCAGTAGCTTTGTCTACAAGAAAGATTAAACTATGAATCTGGACATGCACGCTTCTGGTATGCTCTAATTCCGGGATACTACCACGTCTCCCCACGAAGTGATGCATATAGACCTGTGACAACTAGTTTCGAGTCGATCTCCAAAGACCACTTCCCTGCTGCGCAAGCTCATAGTCTTTCAAAGCTTATGGTGTTAATATTACGCAATGACATGTAGGTTTATATTAGTAAACCATATTTAGCTAATGATCTGGCGTGATGTCCACGTAAGCAGATGTTTACATGATAGAATCCTACTCCTATCAGCAGTTTTACACATGTTTTTGCAACTGCAAATAAGTTACTTACAAAGTTGTTACGGTTGTTTATACTGCAATTGTCGCTATTATTATTATTATTATTGTATTATTAAGTAAAGCAAGAAAGAAAGGAAAAGGATTTAATCATTATTATTTAGATGCTCTTGATTTAAAAATTTGGCAGAGAATTTTATCTTAAGCCTTCAAATGCTGCATGAAAACTTTCATACAAGTTCGTATGTCTAGAGAAGATCACACGCTAGTATTTCTGATAGAAGTATGCATTTAAGACACGTTTTGTCATGTTGCATGCCAGGTTAGGCGGTACAGCTGATGTTACCACTGGTGCTGTCTTATTTGTATCCAACTTCCAGTTTCTCTTAATGTCCATCTGTAAATTTTCTTACTCCGCCACCCCCCCCCCCCTCCAAATCCCCAGCCTTGGCAAAGTTCATTATAAGTGGCGTTCTTATTCGTATTATAAGAGCCTTTTACCTTGTCCGTTATGAAGAATTGCTGTATACATGCCTTGTTAACCGTAATCTGTAATTTCATCAGTCATTATCGTCTTATCGTATAAACACGATGTCTTTTTCATTGTCAGGAACTGGCGGTGGGTGTCTTTGTATTATGGTATTATAGATACAGGATTATTCATAAGTCCGTGAAACATGTTAGAAAACTGGCTGATGCCACAGTTCAATGAAGACAGCAGTGATTACATCTTTCAACAAGACGGCTCTCTGGCTCACTACAAAGACATGCAAGGGTATCTCAATCGAAACTTGCCACAAAGGTGGATAGGACGCATAGGAAAAGAAGATGACACGTTAATGAGGTGGCCACCCCGGTCACCGGATTTAACACCGTGCGACTTTTTCTTCTGGGGGTTTGTGAAGGACACTGTCTTTGTGCCTTCACTCCCCGCTAATCTCCAGATTTTCGCAACCGTATCACCGCTGCTGTGGCTCTGATCGACCGTGATATGCTGACATGCGTGTGGAACGAGATGGACTATCGCATAGATGTCTGCCGTATTGCCAAAGGTGGACACATTGAGCATCTGTGAAATATGTAAAAAAAAAAAAAAAAAACTTGTAGAGTCACTCTCCCTATGGGCGTAAGAACAACCATGATCCGTGGAGGAGTTTATTTGTTGCGAATTTTTAAAATGTTTCGCGGACTTATGAATAACCCTGTACTATAGATATTACAGCTCACGCTTCTCGGTTTGTGCAGGCGCTGTAGCAAATACCGAGCCTTCAGCTGGTACATGGTGTAATGCCGCTGTATGTCTATACGACATTCTTATGTGTTTTGCTTTCTAGGTAGCATATATAAGGTGTATAGTTACTGGTTGCTACTTTGGAGCCCACCCAGCCTTCTGTTTGATGGTTACGGGTGGCTCTTTCTGTGGGGGTAAATCGGCTGGCGCGTGAGGCTGACCACTTCCATCTAGTTCCGAGGTTCAGAATGAGTGTAGCTCTTCCTGTGTTCGATCTTTATGCCTTCATGACTTGTAGAGTGACAGCTTTACCTCCTGCCACATTAAACAATCTTTAATTGAAACGATTAATACCTTGTAGAATATAATTTTCCGTATATATGCCATTTCATCCCCGATTCTTGATGCACGTTTTCTTTTATGATTGTATTTGGGTACCTACCGTGTAGTTTTTGTGCTCTTACTGGTACAGTCTGTTCTGTAACGCGGTCGTTGCCTTCCTAAAGAACACTACGTCGTGAGAAAATATCACCTCAGTCGGAGTTAAGTGCTTTACGAAGTAAAAAAAGGTAAAGTGTTCCCGTTACAGGCCCGGTGTGGCCCAGAGGGTGTGTAGAGGTATAGCTCTACTCTTCCATGACCGCGGCACTAGAAGGGGGTGAGCAGTCAGCAGCACGCCCCGGCCGCACTTTACCCCCGGAAAAGACCTGGTACCCATTTTACAGGAGGCTGGGTGGCCCCAGGGCCGGTCTGGACGGGCGGAAAATCTCGTCCCCACCGGGATTCGATCCGCGGACCGTCCAGCCTGTAGTCAGTCGCTATACCGACTGAGCTACCCTGCCCACGCTTCACGAGGTAGTATGTTCGAACACCAGCATATTTGATAATTTTATTTACATTTGCTATATTTAATATCATATATTGTCCCTAGTTTTTATGAGAGTACCGTCTGGTACATTGTTTTCAACCGGGGGACCGCGTATTGAGTAGACTACATGCAAAACATATAATAGGTTTTATCCTGTGGTTTTTTTTCGAAAGGGTAGATTTATTGTCATTACTCCAAGGAAAATTGTTGTACTTGTAATGTTTCCATTAACTGATAGGAATGTTTTTACGACTGAGGCATGTTTATTTGTAAGTATTCCAACTTTAAATATTACTGCCAGTTGTGCCTAGGGGTTTGTGAGTTGCAATAAATTCGTGGAGGGGGTCCGCAGTACCAGGAAGGCTGAGAAACGGTGATCTGAAAGCTACGCCCAGTCAGCCGCAGGACCACTTGTTCCTGCTCGCGCGATGTAGTTCTGTTTGTTTACTCAGTCACATTATATCCAGTTCGCATCCGCCTTGTGAAAGATTAGTTCCGCAATACATACACGCGTAGTACATTCATCGCGTGATATCCAGTTCGCGGTATGAAAACACTGGTTATAGCAGAACTGACTGTACATCATTGTAATTCTTTTAGATTTAGAGGAGTGGCTATGTCATCTCATATTATTGGTGTAGTGGTAACGCTCTAAACGTGCATTCGAGAAGTAACCAGCTGTATTCTCGTTCAGGCCATCGGCAGTCCTGATAGAGATTTTTAGTGGTCATCCTTCGTCTACACAATAGAATAAATTAAACCAGGCCACTGACTGCCACGTTCCAAATCGTTACGTATTTATTGGTCGTGACCATCTTTCAGTGTTATCCAGTGCAGATGAAACATCGCTGCCGGATACACAAGTTATTTGTTCTGTGCCGTGGTAGTCATTTGGCGCGTGGAAAGTTTGTAGAATGGTTATTGTTCTGATAATAATCTGTGCTTCTTGCTTCCCCTAATGACCAATACTGGGTTCATTTTCCCCATGTATGGTTAGGACTAACACGGGTCACTCACCGAGCAGTGCTGATGATGGGGGTACGTACGTATTTCTTCCCTTTCGGAGAGCATTGTTTGTATCATACAACTGTTCGCATTCTTCTTGTCACTACAGCTTGATTTGAATTTGGCCTCATCTATTGTAGATTTTTTATAGATCTTTTAAAATTCGTCTACGAGGCATGACTTACGACATGGATGTGAGACCATTACAAGAACCTTACAGTCAGGTCAGTAGTTTCTTCTTGATTATACAGCCTGATTCAGTTCTGGCCTGTGCAACTGCGGAAATTTTCTGAAGCCTTACTGGCATGTTAGACAAGCGGTGGGTTGACTTGAATTAAGCAGTGACAGGTTTGTGAGAGTAATTTAACAGGTTTTTTCTGGTGTTGCAATCCAGATCGAATCTTACTGCATATCCGCGATAAAAAAAAGTGAAGTGCATGTAACCGTGTCTTTAAGTCGAATTACGCCGTGTTTCCTCCCATACTAATCTCAATATAAGCAGGTAAATGCAACATTTTCCTTGTCCACGCCATAAATGCGTGTAAGGGGAGTAGAGGTATGGCTCACTTATTCTTAACTTTGGCGCTAGATGGAGGTGAGTGCGTAAATTCACGTCCAGGCCGCTCAACCCCCGAGAAAGAATATGAGGCGGACGTTCTGTAGAAAAGTCTCTTACCACTCCGGAATTGGAATCCCAGACCTTCAGATCCGTAGTATAGATTCTGTAAAGCTAGTACAGCCAGTATTAACAGTCTGTGTCATGTCCGAACCTCAAACTGATATTTCTGAACCGAAGTCACTTATCAGTGCCAGCTCCAAAGGCTGATGTCTTTGGAATAGGCACTGACAAGTGACGTACGCACAATAACTGAATTTTTGTTGATTTTAAAGTTCCTGTTTTATTTGACATAAATTCCAACGGTTCAGGGTCGAAACGTTTTGTATTTATCGTCGCTTCTGGCATGCTATAAAAGTGGAGGACATACCAGCTAGGAAGGATCGAGCTGTTCGGCGCTGACCTCACTGAATTCCTTCACAGTCGTTCTAGTATCTGGCATCGTAGAGAACATTTTTCAGGAAACTGTTACATAGCCGATCTGTTAAACCGTTTCATCGCTGCTATCCCGTATTCTAGTTTTGGTTACACGGATTTTTGTTCGTGTTTACGTGTATCGTCATGTGACAGTAATTGCCTCGCGACGGTCTTATGCAACTTCTCAAGTATCTTGCTTATTTTCTTCACAGTGGTTTGAAAAACATATACAGCAGTCGTGACCAAGTCCAAAAATGTACATACATCCTACGTCAGAGTCCTTGAGGTGATCTGATCCCACTTCCCAAGATGCTACAGCTTGTGTTAAAAAGACTTTAAACATTAATTATGAGATTTCGAACGCGGTGGAGAACTCCTGCTGAAGGTCAGCCGATTTTGAAGCCCGCATGACAAAAGGAATTAGGACAAGTTCATATCGATCGGAATTCGAGTTCACGATCGCAGAATGCAGGAACGCCTTAATCCGAAAGTGAGATTTTTTTAAAATCTGAAGTATCGTTATAATTGCTCACAAGTCTCACCCATTTAGCGTTCCTTGACACTACGGATCCAGTTTGTCGTTGTTTTCAACTAGGACTTTATTATTTGGCCGCATGTCTGCGAACCAAACGCGGTCTAGTGATTATTGTTGGTTAGAATACGCTTGTCAGTCGTTTGAGATTACAGTGGTGTAAATCAACTGTCTCATTCTTGGCCTCCAAGAATCATTTCAGATACTTGACTTCAAATGCTGCTGTGAAGTGAGCTGCTTCCGTTTTATTCATATCAGCGCTTTTCCCAAAGAGTAAACAATTCCGCCGCGTGCTTGCCTCTACTGACTTGCGATGCGAATAAACCTTGGCAGTATCTCCAGGCCTTTCCAAGAGTTCGTTCAGTGCGGTTGGATGCTCGTGCATTGTGTAGCGTGCGCGTTGTGTCGTGTGTTCTTGCGTTATTTAACGGGGTCGGTGTGCATTGCACTTTACATGTACGTGCGTAAATGTGTGTCGTCATAAATATTTTCGTCGCAGGATCTGATTGTGCCCAGCTATCCGAACAGTTTTCTAATAGGTGTTTTGCAGTCCCGGACCTTTTCCCACCTTTACGCATAACGTGGACAATTGGCCGCGTGAAGTAACTAGGTGGCAGATTTTGGCACACGCTCTTTCGGACTTAGGCATTCTGTAGAGTCTGTTTGAAAACCGAGGAAATTGGCATCTTTAAAACAATATTTACGGAAAACAGTATTGTTGGTCTCATTTATGAAGTCATATTCCGCCGTGAAGTATTATTGGCGTTTGATAGTGACTCTGGATCGATCGTCAGTTAAAGCCAGTGGCATTCTATACATGGAACCAAAATTGGAACATTCAGTTACTGAATATTTTCTGTAACGTTTGTAGTAAACAGCGGAATAGTCATGGAAACAAGAATCGTAAACGTGCCCGTAAGCTGAGGCCAATCATATACGTCTTCCTTATCAGTCTTGTCACCCAGTCGTTAACACCCGCCAGTATCGAGTATTTATTCCCTTTCGTCCGGTCTGGTTGTCAGTGTTACAGCGGCTTCTCCACTGTCTGGTCGTACGTTACCACCGCGAAGTATCTCAGACGTATTTGTTAGGTAAATGACATTGCTAGTTCCATTTACGCTGCTTACGCAACGGAGCTTAGAGAAGAACACCGAATCTGTAGTGAGATTAGCCTGGAATGTAGGAACTGTACGGTGGAAGAAAAAGTGTGTGGAAATGTGCGTTGAAGTTGATATCAATGCTGTATGTTAAAAAGCTATTGCATGAGCCGCCTGTGTTGGGAGTGTTGGACCTTTTTCATTTTAGCGGACCACGTGCGAGCCAGCCCGTACCTGTCATTGGACCGACCGACGTGAGAGGAGCCACCTGAATGAGATTAGCTGTGCACATACTGGATGAATGGCAGTGGCGCTAATTGCTATAGCACATCCATGTCAGTCAAACGTCGAGTAGGTTTGGGAAGCGAGAAATCGATTGTCACGCTTTTTTTGATTTTGAATAATCAATGCCGTTTTAATTATAACATTGTTGTACCGTCAGAGTACGTTGCATGTATCAATATGTTTTTCTTACACCCCACTGAACGTTAAATACAATGTTAAAGAATTTAGAGTGAAAGGAGCAATTATAACCCACAGTTAATATAGAGTAGAAATGTGGTGAAGTAGTGTAACACTTTATGCTATTTGTTGTACCTGCCTGTATCTCCTGACTGGTGGAAGAAATTTTCTTAAATTGAGTTGTAGTAACTTGAGGAAAGTGAATGGAATTTCAGGTGTGATGTCTTGGTTATATGTGTTTGAAGATGCCATTGAAATAATTTGTGGCAACATGAACTTCAAACATTACATTTCAACTTACTTATTTTTTCCAGTTGATTTCTTAGGCTTGTTGCTCATAAAGTCCAGTAATTGTTTTGCACAAGAACAAAGTTTTGTAACTATCTTTACAGTTGACTTTTTTCTTTGACATATGAGTAATTGAATTCATGCAACAAAATCCTTGAGAAGCTGATAGTTATGAAGTTGGTTTAGAAACTTCCTATATTTTATGCAACATGGAAGTCCATTACTGTGCTGACAGAAAAATGTCACTGTACCCTGTCCAGAGCCAGATAAATTCAGTCCAGACATTCATGCATTATTTCTTTAACTTTATCACAGAAAGTAAGTTTCATAATCTAATTATTTTGTTTATATGTTTGTGTGTTGAGCGAATTTTACGTGCATCTAATACTTGAAATATTGTGTATTATCAAGGGTGTAGCACGTGCACAACTTTTTTTTTGAGAGGTAGGTGATAGAACTGAAACTGTGGATCATATCATTTCTTGGATTGAAGGATAAAAGAAATAGTTTATATCAATTTTATTTATGTAATTAATTTAATACACTAGTGTGATCAAGAAGTGCATTGAAGTTTTGGAGAGTTTCTCATGTGGAGGAAGGCCAAAGACATTAGAAAATATATGAGTATTTGAGTTTCTCTCAGACATCATATACTGAAACATGGTATTTATTAATATAGTAACAAGAAAAGGGAAAATCCATTTTAGGTATATATCATGAGAACAAATGTGATCTACCTATAAACACTTGATCTCAGAAAGGTAGAAATTTCATTTTAGAAACAACAGCATTTGGTGGTGGTGATCTGAAGTACGTTTGTCCACCATACATATGCTTGACATTCATCAACTGATCCACTTATCTGTGTTTCTTAGGATAAAGTACAGGAGGGTTGGATTAAATCAAACTACTTAAAACTCTGTCATTGGACATGCCCTCGGTCTGTCCAGTCTATCAGAGCCCTATAACACACACCCTCTACAGCAAGTACCTTTAATTATAGTTAGAACTTTTGTGCATATTTTTGAAGTGTTATTTATTTTCTAGAAGACATTCCGCCTTAGACTATTAGCATGGAATTTAGAACAAGCTTTGTTTACACACTGAGGAAGGGAACTGATTCAGAATTTGGCATGACACAAAAGTTGTCAGTCTGAACCAGTAGGAAACCTCTGTTAAGTTTTAATTTAAAAGTAATCGCCCATATGGTCAGACAGTTCCACCTGAAGTTAAGAATTTTGTAGTGCTGTGAAATGTGTATAATTTTCTTTGTTATCTTTGGGCAAAACACTAAAATGAGAAGTCTGGCAGGATCTTTCTTCTGAAATTTAGCATCTAATTGTTAACAGTTCATGCTTCAGACTTTGCTTTAATGAAGTTTTTATTGATTTTGTGTTTCAAGGCAACTGATGTCTTTTCATGTGTGGGATAGGCTATGGACTGGGCAATCACGGGATTGTGATTTGATTCCTGGCAGGAGGAACGGATTGTATTCTTCTCCAAAATGTATCGACTGGCTGTGGGGTCCATCTAGATTCCAATTCACTGGCTACAAGGGGCTTTTTACCAGGGTATAAAGTGGCAACATGGAGGTGACCATTCACCACCATTTAATGCCAAGAATAAGAATCCATGGAGCTACACCTTCACTTCTCCATTTGCCTTCATGGCATGCACAGGAACAACTTGGCTTTAGTGTGTTACAATGGTTACAAAAGGTTTGGATGTTGAAGGGTTTAATGACACATACAAATGCTCTACTTCATATTTCTGACATGCTATTATACAAATTTGATGTGGTCCACATGTTATTTTCATTCCTGACAGAGGGATGTGTACACTTTAAGGATATCATCATACAAAAGTTCAGAACTTTACATTTGTTCGTGTTCCTGCCTCATCAAAATATAATTTTGAAAGTAATATTATTAGTTTAATAATATTACTTTAATATTTGAGAAGGAATGCAACCAAATTTAGGTATGGAAATCTGAAAGGAGACCTAGGAATAAATTGGAGGATAATATGAAAATAAATTTTGGAAGAATTAAGGCGTGAATTGTGGACTGAGTTTGGCTGGTATGAATAGAGTCCAGTGACATATTTTTAAATACATATATTTGAATATAGTGTTCAACCTATATATGTCATGAAAGCATGTGTTTAGTTGAGCAAGTGTTCATTTTTAAAGGAATATGCTGTATGGAATTAGTTGTGTATTGTAAGTCCAGGATGTGTTTGTACTTGAATCTCATCAGGTGGCCCCTTCATTTAATAAGGTATGTTGCAATTATCATAACTTAACTCTTAAGTGATGGTGATGAGAACTATGTCTTAAAAATTTTCATTGGTTTAGAATGTTTACTGGTTTAAAAATTGAAATTATTCTGCTACTGTAAGAGTGTACTGAAACATTTGCTGAAAGCTATCGATATTACAGCAGTAATTGTAGACTAGATCTTGCTTCTGACTGATTTTAAGTTGGTGATTGCAAGAATTTAAAACTGCTTTAGTGAGACTGTTTAAGTGATAAATGTCATGCATGTAAATTTATGTGTGTGTGTGTGTGTGTGTGTGTGTGTCTCCTTGGGTATATTGTAACATGAATATCTTAGAAGTGTGCACCAGGTGATGCAAGATGTTCAAAACTTGTGACTTCAAATTAAAAAAAAATATTCCCCAACCCTCCTTTTTAGGGAGGTTTTTGAAACATCAACATACAAATAATGGCAATTTCAGTTGGATAATTAGGCTATACATGTTTTAGTTTTGGTAAATTATTTGCACAAAGTTTATAACATGAATCCATTTTAGGAAACTACTGCCCTTGTGTTCCAGCCCCACATGTTAGGCATATGGTATCCTTATATTTCTTCCTTTAGACTATTCACCAGATTTCAGCTCGGTTTAGTTATGGTGTTTCACGCTACACTTCTGCCAGGAAAACTTAATTTTGATATATACAGTGCAGTTACATCCCACTGTATATGATACACAAATTGAATTTCATGTAAAATTTAAAAAATGGGTTACTGTACAAATAATTCGTTAATGGAAGAATTATACAAATTTAATTGCAGATGTTTTTCAATGTGGCAAATATTTAACAAAATATTTTGATGGAATAATGTGAAATGCCAACTTGATGCAACAAGGTAATTTTATTGGTGTATTCTTAGCTCAACATGTTTCGGGTACACACGCCCATCATCAGGAGCATTAGAGGTTGAGTTGCAGCATATGGCTTTCTGCACTGAGGTTTTGGATGGGTGGCGGTCTTGAGAGCCGTTGCATAGGTCGTGTGTATGGTGCACCATACACATGACCTACACAGCGGCTCTCAAGACCGCTACCCAACAAGAAACTCAGTGCAGAAAACCATATGCTCCAACTCAACATCTAATGCTCCTATGAAAAGGTATGTAGTCAAACACAACTTAATCACTGAGGTGTATTTAATGACTATGTGATGGAAACAACTACATGTTTCGGCCTGTATTGGCCATCATCAGGTTTCCTAGGGAACTTAAGGGCTAGCTATATGCATGCATGCGCGCGTGGTGTAGAGATCTCTACATACGCATAGCTTGACAAACCGAATCAAAACAGGAGTCAAATAAAACACTATGAAACAGAACAGATACAGATAGTAATACAAAATACATGAATATAA
>Ga0131853_10020971_pt1 | contig 11864 bp, 9 predicted proteins | sample TergutLab28metaG_FD_92764 | JGI IMG/M metagenome (GOLD analysis project Ga0131853, IMG submission 92764) | Labiotermes labralis P1 segment gut microbial communities from Petit-Saut dam, French Guiana - Lab288 P1 (version 2) (version 2) | ecosystem: Host-associated > Arthropoda: Insects >...
AAATGGGTACCGGGTCTTTCCCGGGGGTAAAGTGCGGCCGGAACGTGCTGCTGACCACTCACCCCCTTCTAGTGCCGCGGTCATGGAAGAGTAGAGCTATAACTCTACCCACCCTCTGGGCCACACCGGGCCTGTAACGGGATCACTTTACCTTTTACCTCTGGTCTGTTCCAATGAAGATGTGTGTTTTGAGTTTTACATTCATTTAAATTCAATTGTTGTACTGTCCTAAATTCAGTGATTAAAATGTTTACTGTTTTTCTTGTATTTTGGGACGTTCATGAACTGTTATCAACCGACGACGTTCCTGCGATGGTTTTTACTCAACGCAGTACAGGTGTATGGCCAAAACACGATACGTGAAGAATCCAGTACTGTCCGTGGCGGCACAATTGGAACACCAGTCACAAATTATGTCCTGGATTAAATTTTAATCGTTCATGTGCATCACAGATAAGATACTGGTATCGCAAAAATAAAGACCAAGGCAAACTCAGGCGGAAATGTAAGCTTTCCTGCTGCTAGCAAACTTTTGCTCTTTGAGTGTGCCTGCAACTGGATATGATCAAGTAAGCTGGCTAGGGCGCTAATACTTGCTATTTGTAAGCCTATCCTGGAGGTGTTCGGTTTGAATCTGGTCCGAGACCCCGACTGTGTTGACTCGTGTGTGGTTTTTGTCAGTTCTTTCTGACAAATTAAGGGATGGGACCATAAATTTGGCCTTGGCCACTTCCTTTCTCATGCTTTTCAGTTCATTATTCACTACCATGAAAATTTCGATGCTGTATGCCCTTGAGCTACTGACAGGGGCGTAAAATAAATTATATATCAATAAAAAAATAAGTGTAAGGAAGCCGTCTGGTGCGGAATATAGATTGTGGTCGGTGCGTGACGCAACGCCTTGATAATACCCATCAGACTTAATTATAAATTATAAGGCTTTTTTATTCTATTATGATATAAAAATTATATTTGGTGTGAGTCAAACTTTGTTGTCATAATTACCGTTTTCCATCGGACGTCAGACCATTTTTGCTACGGTACGTATTGTCATGGTTGCTGGGCTGTTGCTCCTCACAACCTGGTTGCAGTGGTTACGGGGTGGTGACGTCACACTCCCGTTGGCACTGTTGACGGTTTTCATGGTTACCAGACCGCAACATCACGTGACGAAGAATTTTTTAGTGCTTTGTCGTATTTCCAACAATGACAAGCGCCTTTGACGCTTCTTAATTACTTTTGATGCAACATTTGTTGGTAACAGTACAACTGGGTAACGCGGTAGCGAAGGTGGTTGATGCACTGGGCTACAAGCCGGAAGGTCGCGGGTTCGATTCCCTATAGTGCCATTGGAATTTTTCATTGACATAATCCTTCCGGCCGCACTGTGGTCGACGCAGCCTTTAACAGAAATGCTTACCACGAATATTTCCTGGGCAGTAAAGGCGGCCGGTGCGTTGGGCTGACATCCTTACCGCCTTCAAATACCGATTGTCTAGAAATTTGGGAGCCTTAACCTCCTGGAAACATACGGCCCTGTAATACGGATTTTTTACCTTCTTTTTTTAACCCTACAAGTAGGAAATTAGGGAGCTTCTTGTTTTGGGCCCATTAAGCCAGTTCTGCTGACCTCCTCTGATATTTAAATGGCTATTTTTATGGGACTCCTCAAGAAAAAGAATGCACTGTCACGCTTATTCATGCACAGTTAGTCTACTTCGTGCAAGTTTTTCCTTGATCCGTGTAAAATTTGAGGTATAGAAGCTGCAGACAAATTGTGTTGGTGTTTAAACCCTTTCCCTGGAAATAACAGTCCATCAGTATTCTCGATTCCTTAACGTTAGCTGCTCATAAGCAGCCGAAACTGCAGAGGTTCAACGTTCTATCTAAGTCGTTTGCAGGAAGTAAGATAAAGTCGCTTCGGATAGTTTATTTGATAGTTTTATTCCTACCTTACGTCACGACACGGTCAGTATAATTCATATATATATACATATATATATATATATATATATATATATACACACACACACACACATATATCTGTCGCACGTACATTCCAATGTTGGATACAAGTTTCTAGATATCGAAATGTTAATGATACACTGTCACTATCTTATCACTTTGCAAACGGAATTTGGTCTTATTAACGTAGCACATATTGTCACGTGTACATTTGTTGCGAAAAAATACTTTGTTCCAAAATAATTACCAAGATGACACTTATGGACTATCCTTTATTTCAGGGTTAGTCGTCCTTCACTCTACATGTTGCGAGCTTCAGGGAGCTCATCATCAGGAGTTCACTTTTTTACTGTACAGGCAGCCTCTGGCATACTGTGTAATCTTTTGCTGTATTCCACCCGTTCTCCTACGTTTGGAACAATTATAATGATGCACGGAACAATGAATGTAAAAAAAAAAGACTTTCTCTGCCTGATGGTTAGTGAGCACTGTGTGCGATGCTTCCTTGTACTCCACGCTACACTACACATTTTCTGGTTATAGTTCTACACGAATTTCCCCCCCCCCCAAATTGTTAGTTGAAGTGTGATAGCTATTTTTTAAGCCACTGTGTTAAATGGTTGTTCCTTTTTTGCTTTACACGCTTGATGGGTTCCTGCTTACCTTGAACCGCAGTGGTCCAACAGGTGGTTTGGCGTAAGGGATTCCTTGGAAACTGCAGTACGTGCCTCCTGATTTCGTGGTCGCTTCCCTTCCTCTGAGCTTCCCTTGCGCAGTAGAAACAGTGACAATATCCGACATGTCTGCATTCAACAGTCCCTTTCACGTATTCAGATACATGAAGCGTATCATTTCCGCAGTACTTCTTCACATTGCTGCCTCCAGCGTGAAACTAACTCCTTATCGCGTTAAAAACTGCAGTGTAATGATTGCTAAGGAAAACGGCCAAGTTCTGTGTCGAAAGCTATCTTTCTTGTCGGAGTTTTATCTTTCAACTACATAAAAAATCTGTCTTGTCATAATTGGTAGCCACGTCACCGCTGCGGTAAAGAAGGCTGTGAGCTGATCCTAGGCAGCAACAGTCAGCACCAACAGCGAGATGAAAGTGGGGATCACGTTCACGTCTCCCCTCCCTCCTATGGCAGCGACGGGGATAGCAAAGTCACCCTACACTTTCACTCATTTGTATACTTTGTCAGAGTAAATCACTGAGGTATATTATAATACAGGCTAACAAAAAATTCACATAACCAGACAGTGTCGAGGGGAATAAATGTGAATAAATGCAGAAAATCGTGTTATTTCTGTCAACCCAGTTTCTATTTGTCTTTTGGCCTTTCTGTCGACATTTATCAGCAAATATGCTTCAACAGATGTCGACAGAAGGTGGTATATTCTTATAATAAAAGCCAACGAGATGCACTATTTCTCAAATTTATTTTGGTATAGAACTCTACATGTTTCGGACAGACTTACTGTCCATCATCAGGAGTCTTAATACTGTATTCAGAGCAATTGGTATTTGTCATACTAGTTATGTTGACTGTTTGCTAGAGAGGTCAGGATGGACCACGCTAGCAGACAGTCAACATAACTAGTATAACAAATATCAATTGCTGTGAATACAGTATTAAGACTCCTGATGATGGACAGTAAGTCTGTCCGAAACACGTAGAGTTCTATACCAAAATAAAGTTGAGAAATAGTGCATCTTGTTGGCTTCTATCATAATAATATATCACGATGTACGGTCCTCTGAATGTCAAATGCAAAGAAGTTGGTATTTTATATCTGGGCAAGACAGTGCCAAACAAATTAAATTCGTGTTCCTATAGGCTCAGTAAAACACCAAATGCGCATGCGGCTCCTGTAAAGTTTAATGCAATTTCTCGAAAAGAAAAAGGTCCTCTTGACAAAAAGTTGCACAGTACATACAGTATAAGCCCAAAGGTACCTTGTAACCTGCACGAGATATTTCCGCCTTCAAGATTTTTCCTTATGATAAAAATTCTCTCTGTGTGTAGCATGATTTGTGTAACACACAGTAGCTATCACAGTAGCAATGGTTTGCTTCTGCAATCAATTAATATTAACGTTGTTGACTGGAGTATGCAGAATAACACAGAACGCTTCTGCAGGCGTTACATATTTTTTTTTTTTTCTGAAATGGAATTACTTACTTTGCGGCACGGTGTCATAACTCTCAAACCCTTAACATGAATCTTCAGCGACATGAAACTGCAGCATTTGGACGATGTGTGGAAGTTCATTCCAGTAGATTACATTTTACCGTGTTTTGCACGCACGCCTTACAACGGTTCCGTACGGCTAAGATTCTGCTCTACCATAAGCCGAGTTTGTGACAAATAACAATATCAAAGATGAATGTCTTCTTGGATTTTAAACTCATGGTTCCGTGCATCGTAATTCAATGTACGTACTGCCTCGGTGTTTATCTGGACGACCGGAGAGAGCTGCGAAAACACTCAGTACGGATAGCCAGTTTCCAGTCCGAGGATCGAACACGACACCGCCCAAATACAAGTCACATGCATTACCATCTCAGCCAGTTTGCTTGGTAATGAAGATCTGGGGTTGGCTGGATGAAATCTAAATCCATTCCCAGCTGAAGCAAGATGTGCCTGTCTGGCCTATTGTAACTGGGATCGTGGCGTCATATTGACGAGTAGACGGAGAAAATAAATTCAATTCTCAGCTAACCCATCAAACGTCACTTCTCTTACTGTCAGCATGTTAGTATCTTAGTACAAAAGCAATAATATAGCTCACAGAAAATTGCTCCAGTGCTTAATTTACAGTGGTAGACAGACACTAATATATCTTCGAGTAAATTTGTCCAAATTATGTATTTACACTCTCGCCACGAAGAACGGGATGTATAGCTCCACGTGTTCTGAATCTTGACACTGGTCAGCATTACCGAGTAGCCGTTTTGCTGTGGAAACACTTCCGGTCAGCGTTAGATGGGAAGTGGCTGGGTGGGCCGTAGTTCCGGTCTGGACGTGACGAAAAAGAGAAATAGAACCACCTTTCACCTTCAGCCCGGCTTCTGTATGAAGAGTTTCATTTATGAAGGGAGTAAAATTTTGTGACGTGTTCTTGAACAAGGTGTTAAGTTAATGTTGCGTTATATGTAATACTGAATAAATAACGAAAAATAAACGAAAGCTGTCGTAAAAAGCAAATAATATCAGTTACTGTATTTGTTTTGTGTTCTGCTTGAAGTTCGACACAATCACTAGACTGTAGAACCGCTTTTGTGTCACCCTATGGGGTATAGTCGGCCTTACATAACGTTCAAAACTGATAATTGTTTTGGTCATCAGACTCAGTGTGATTCAGCAAATTCTATCTATTTTTCGCTGCATCAGCATTAGAACGCATAAAAACTTAGCTTATCAATCACATACATTTTCGAAAAATACTAGTTACTACTTGTACATTTTAAGAAGCCCATCGTGTATGTTTATCCAGCGCACAAGCAGGCTTATATTCATACAGGCACATTTCCACATTACAGTCGTTTCAATGCATTTTCTGTGTTCTTATTTCTGTTTTCAAAGTCCTCTTTTATTGCTTCCTGTAGAAGAAACTTACAGTTTTGTTATTGTTATTTCCAAGTTTTACTGAGTTTGCTGCCTCATTTTTCGGTTAGTAACTATTAGATATCCCAAATGAGGATAATACGTCAAAATTTAGTACTTGTCTGTGATAGTCTCAAGTTACAGTACGTGTATATCGCACAGTATGTCTGAGGACGCTGTCACGAACAAATACTAACAGGCTCTACTTGCGTGCTGTCTTCAGTAATTAATTTCTTTGTGACACTTGTAAACGAAAATTAAATTTTACATTTATGCACTTTTACTGTGTCTATTCATGTACTCAACTGTCTGTCCGTTCATGTGTACAAGGACTAAAAAGGATTTCCAAACCCTTACCTAGAACAACGTATTTCAGCGCTGGTAGCGACGGATTCATTTAACTGCTTAATCTTGTAAACCTAACAACCAGTTTCACCAAATAACGTCATTGTACCCTATCCCGAACCAGTTCAGTAGAATTCAGGTCTTACAAACCCCATTTCTCTAATTAGGTGAGGTAAATTCAGTCAAAAACACAACTATGAATATATGGCTAAATGATGGTGTTTATTAGCAATAGAAAACTACATGTTTCGGCCTATAGCGGCCATCTTCAGGTTTTGACAACTTTCTTGTTATATACAATATATTATATATATAACTCTTATAACAAGAAAGTTGTCAAAACCTGATTATGGCCGCTATAGGCCGAAACACGTAGGTTTCTATTGCTAATAGACACCATCATTTAGCCATATATTCATAGTTGTGTTTTTGATTGAATTTACCTCACCTTATAGTTTAAACATACGACGGGGATGGCACACCTCAAAACCCATTTCTCCGAGATCGTTTTTAATATTACCACTTACTGTGCGCATAGGTTTCCCATTTATCCTCTTCACTTGGGGTTTCCTAATAACTATTTGGATACGTGCTTGTTTAGCCCAGTTTATGCTACAGGTCCGGCCAAATTTATTTTGCTTTACTGAAACTGACTGAAGATATTAGCTGCTGAAAAAATAGCGAGGATTCTTGTACATAGTCCACCGTGTTCCCTCACGATTTCACTTCCCTTAGGTCCCAAAATACTCCCCAGCTAACGTCACGCTCCCCTCAAGAAAGTGAAAACAAGTCTCACACTCACTGAAAAAGCGATGAAAATGACAGTTTTAAATTAGTTGAATAATTTAAACCAGTTAAAGACCAGTGCCAATTATGTGAACCACCTACCTTAATATTTAAAAGTTTTGCACTTTTCCCATATAGTGTATTTATATGTTTATCATGAAAAACGGCAGGAGTAGAAATATCGTAACAACTAACGATTATTATTATTATTATTAAGGATGGATGGAGGGATGGATGGATAGATAATTACTGAATGTTTATTGGCACGGAAAAACTGAAATAAACCTTCTAGGAGGAAACATACCACATTACTACTTTGTCCACCACAAATCCCGAATTTCCTGTTCTGGGATTCAACTCCAGTCTACATGTTGAGAAGCGCGAGTTACAGGAGCTCTCATCACGAGTAAGCAATAGTGACACTGTGTTGACATTTGTTAAGCTTATATAAACGTGTGTCCTGTCGCGTGCAGTCACGTGAACAGAGCATGAAACCATCATATTGTCATGTTTGCCGTTTGTCCTTACACATAAAATCACGTAATCTAAGAATAACGGTCTCGCGAATTGGTGTTCGCATTTTAACAGATGTGCGATTTTCTTGTAGCTTCGAAAACGTCTCATTGTTTGACAAACTGCCGCAGATCTTCCCAGAAAGCCATTCGATCCTTCATCAGGTGTTGCTGCATAGTAAATTCAGTGTCGATGTTCAAGTAGCTTGGGTTTGACTCTGTCATTGGCTCCCACTTCACACCTGGCAGCGATGGATTCCTGAAACAACGTTTGTTTTCTGGTTGCTGTTGTTATTAGTAAACTGCATGCAGGCCGCTGATACCAGTGGCCGCGCGGTCTAACGAGTGGGTCTGCGGCCGCACACTTCCTGGGATTGTGGGCTCGAATCCCGTTGGGGGCATAGGTGTTTGTTTTATGAGGGGTGTGTTGTCAGGTAGAGGTCTCTGCGACGGGGCGATCCCTGTCCGGAGGAGTCCTATCGAGTGAGTGCGGGTGTACTTGAGTGTGATCAGATATAACAATAATCCTCTATACCTACAATGGGTAGGTAGAAGAGGTGATACTAAGAAAGAAAGAAACAAAACGTTTAGGCCCAGAAATCGTTAGGATCCCCAGGCCTGTCCCTTATTATGCGTTCTTCGCTTTAAACAGCCTGCCGCCTATCCAGTGGCCACCAAAGGTGTTTACAAGGCAGGCACTCTTTCATGTAAGAAACACACATAAATCCCACCTGTTCTTCCTGCACTCAGTTCTATTTCTTTAGAAATTACGGCCTTAAAATGTCATGAAGCCTGCTGTTAAAAATATTTTTGCTCATGTCTTACAGCAGTCTGTTTGGCAACCAAAATTTCTGACGTTAAAGAAAAAATATTCTAAACAAATGCCACTTATTCTAGACTGTTTCCGTTTCACTACTCACCCTGTTTTAGCAAAGTTGGTCCACATTCTGACTAGCTGCGACCTCACTGTCTCCTCTGGAGTCCCTTCCAATTCCACGTCTAAGTGCGGCGAGAAAATTAAATATCCCAGTTCGTCAGCGTGACATGCACCTGAGCAAATGAAAGAAAATAGCCCTTTTTATTTCTTAGACTTGGGGTAAAGACATTCCATAGCTCAAACAGGCACTGGCTTCTCACATTGGAAGTTCGGGTTAGATGCCACGTCTGTGCATGTGTGGTTTGTGGTGGACAAAGTGACAGGTCGATAGAATTTTCTCGGAACACTGAGGTTTTCTCCTGTCAGTGGTCATTCCACGAACCACAAGAACAAAGAAAGACACTTCAGTAGAGTGTGAATATAAGTAAGGCAACTAAGTTACCCATTTCACATCCGTTAGCTATATCAACATAATTCTGAAGCTCACAGAGATCCTTCCGAAGTTACTTACACCAAAGCTTTGCCTGTAATTACTTTTAAACAATTACTTTTAAAACTCATGTTTCCGTGCATCGTAATTCAATGTTAATAAAAATCCAACCAGATGCAACAGTATGCAGATATTTATTTACTGCAAAGTCAGTCTACATGTTTCGGGTGTCACAGCACCCATCATAAGGAGTACTAAAAACTGTAACCGCAACCTCCGGTACAGGTCATAATATCGGTACAGCTACTTCCCTCCAACGTGGCCTGATCAGACCACGTTGGAGGGAAGTAGCTGTACCAGAGGTTGCGGTTACAGTTTTTAGTACTCCTGATGATGGGTGCTGTGACACCCGAAGCATGTAGACTGACTTTGCAATAAATAAATATCTGCATACTGTTGCTTCTGGTTGGATTTTTATTAACATTACTTTTAAACAACTTACGAATTAAAATTAAATTTATGGTACCCAATTTTGATTAAGTTTTGTCGCCATATAATAGAATCATGCGAAGAGAATTTAATTTTTACGTCAAGTTGGACCCACTGCAGACATGCAAGTTCTCTTCCTCCCTACATCGCGCTGTTTCGAAAAATATGCATAAAATTTTTTTTTTTAATACAAGGCTTAAATTTACATTAAAGATGCGCGATTTCACGCTCCCTCCGCGGTGTAAATGGCATCTTCGCTCTGCTGGGATATTTAGCAGTATAGATTCGTAGTTTCCGACGTTTATCGACAATCTATCGGTCTCAACTTCAAGGGTCACGCAGTCAAAAAAAAGAAAAATTGTGCACATCATGAGCAAACATTAAACTCATTAAGACATACAGTTCTTATGAAAAACGCCGTTTTTTTTTGACTATTTAACTATTTTTATGAAGGGAAGTGGGGTAACTTGATAACTACAACCATTGAACTCCTCTAATCGTAGGAGATTTCGAAGTCCTCGTCAGGCAGGCTCCAGTCACTGGCCAGAAAATATGGTCCTTAAGCTGCGCAATGCGACGGACACTGCCATTAGGCAGTGCCCAGTCGGTTAGCCAATTTATGAGTGGAGATGTCCCGTCGTCCATAATTGAGAAGCAATCCCGCTGAAACTTACTCGGATATGTGGAATTGTTTACTTGTTGGACTTTGTCCACTGTTTATGTTTAAAGTAAGTTTCGGACAACGGGCAAAGTTCTAAACAGCGAATGATTGCGAAAGTAATACAACATCTTTAGAGCCCTGTTGAGTTGCGTAACTCCTTATGAATTCCGGCCACGGATTTAAATACAAACACCTGCACAGTTCGCACTAACCGTTGAGAGGCCGAGGCAAAGAAAAGTCTAGCTTCCCAGGACCTCTGTTTCTTGTTTGAACAGCGTCACTCTGACATTTCTGGAAAGATCCATGTAATTAATAATTGTTGATATTTCTAGAAAGATATTAGTTGTATTTCTAGAAAGACCTTTGTCTTTTCCTTGTATCGCGGTTGATGTAGCTGAAAAACAATAATAAATATAGATATATACATATTTATAATATATATTTATTATTGTTTTTCAATTAATATATATATTACATACGCCTGCTGTGCGATGCTTCCCCTGGAAATACTCCCCCCCGGAGATCCAAGTGGGGGAGTAGTTTACCTCCGGATTGCTTTGTCTCCAGAGCAAGCATCCCGCCTATGACTGTTTCTTAATGTAAGTGTTTTACAGGGAAGGGTTGTTAGCACCTCGCCCAACCCCCAAGCTGGAGGACCACCCCCCTTCGGCTGTCCGCGACTGCTTATTCAATTTATTAGCAGCTACCCTCCTTATCGGAGACCGTTCCTCTATCCGCAACCTGAGGAAGCGCCATGCCGTGGTGACAAGGACCCAGTACATATTATATATACATATATTATACTTTTATATTATATATACATATATTTATTTATTATCGTTTTTCAATTCTACAACACAACGGGACACCTAGTACAAAAACTGATATACGAGTAGCTGAGACTCGTTAAATACAGAAAATTGACTAATCCTGCAAGCAGGTTACATGAATACAACGTACCAGTCATAAGAAATTCAACTAAAAATGTCCCAGATACTCATCTGCGCAGGAATCCTCTTTTATTTCCTAACGGGAGACCTGAAAAACAGAAGGGTGTAAGTCCAATTGTATCATATTTGAGATAACATGTCATTTATCTTCGAATTTCAGGCTCTTTCAGATGCAGATGTAATTCCAAATACTGTCCCATTGCAGATGAACCAAGAATTAAACAGCATTAATTCACATACTGATCTAAGAAATATGATAAAATTTGGCTTACAACCCCCTGCTCCTTAGGTCCAGATATTTTCTGGGGAGAAAGAAAAAAAAAAGCAGTTTTGAGATCAATGATCCCAACATCTAGGCGTTCTTGTTCTGATGACTGGGTGCGTATCTTACTGTCTGTGTCATTTGTGACTTACCTGGGAAGCGACATGCACCAATAAGCCTCTTCATGAAGCCAAGCTCTCCATCGAATGAGAACTGGTAGAAGTATACAGGAGCGGGTGATAGTTCTGCATGCAGCTTCCCTGTTCTGTGGATGTCGGCCACAAACCACACGTCGCTGTTAAGCTGTGAGTGTAAAAAATATGCTTGCTTTCTACCCCTGTACATCAGACATTCTCAGCACAAGTTAAAAGTGTAAACAATTTCGTGGATATGCACTGTTTATGCCCTTTTTTATTACTAATTCCAACTCTATATCAGTTATTCCTTTAATACACAAACAAAATGCACATATATGGTAAAAAACATGTAGAAGGAAACGTGATAATTAATACATGTTTTTTAATTGAGGGTTGTTTGACCGTGCATCTTCCTCATGGAATACAGTGAAATGCCAACTTGATGCAACTAGGTAATTTTATTGATGTATTCTTAGCTCGACATGTTTTGGGTACATATATCCATCATGAAGAGCATTAGATGTTGAGTTGCAGCATATGGTTTTCTGCACCGAGTTTTTGGAAGGGTGGTGGTCTTGAGAGCCGCTGCGTAGGTCGTGTGTACGGTGCGGCTCTCAAGACCACCACCCTTCCAAAAACTCGGTGAAGAAAACCGTATGCTGCAACTCAACATCTAATGCTCCACATGATGGGCGTATGTACCCTAAGCATGTCGAGCTAAGAATACTTACTTACTTACTCCATGGTGCAGAGTCCTTCTTGAGAAGCTAACTGGTTTGCAGCTAGTCAAGAAATTCCCCGCATTTCACGGAACCCAAAGGTTCATTACCGCACTCACAAGCGTC
>Ga0131853_10020972_pt1 | contig 11864 bp, 7 predicted proteins | sample TergutLab28metaG_FD_92764 | JGI IMG/M metagenome (GOLD analysis project Ga0131853, IMG submission 92764) | Labiotermes labralis P1 segment gut microbial communities from Petit-Saut dam, French Guiana - Lab288 P1 (version 2) (version 2) | ecosystem: Host-associated > Arthropoda: Insects >...
CGGAAGGCCCTGCCCGGCCCGCAACCGGGCCATCCGCAGCTGCGCGGACAGCGCCTTGACCTGCCGCTTGACCGGCTCCAGGCCGACCATCCGGTCGAGTTCGGCCAGCGCCTGGGTGAGCAGCACCGGGTCGGAGCCGCCCATCGGCACCTGCGGGTCCCCGCCCGCGGGGCCGTACGGCGCGGCGGACCGGTCGCGCAGACCGTCGTCGTACGGGCCGCCGGCCAGCAGCGCGTCGTCCAGTTCGGGTCCCGCGACGCCGCCGCCGGCCGGATCGGCGACCAGCGGCGCCTCCAGGTCGGCGGCGCCCTCCGGGACCACGGAACCGGCGCCGGCCAGGGAGACGGCGGCCAGCCCGGCGCCCTCGTCCAGCCCGTCGTCGGTCTCGTGGATCGCCGCGAGCCGCGCCGCGGTGTCCATGAACGCCGGGTCGACCCGGTGCACCGCCCGGTACAGCGGGACGGCCGCCGCGGTGCGGCCGGTGCCCTCGTAGGCGCGGGCCAGCCAGTAGCGCAGCTCCTTGCGCTGCGGCTGCTCGCTGCGGCAGCGCATCAGCGCCGCGGCCAGCAGTGGTTCCGCCTGCCCGCACATCTCCAGCCGGACCCGGGCCATGCCGCCGAACAGGCCGGCCTCGATGCCGAGCACCGGGTCGCCGAGCAGCGGTTCGGTGTGCCGCACCAGGTGCTCCCAGTCCTTGACCAGGTAGGCGCGGCAGGCGTGCAGGAAGCGGACCTGCGGATCGGTGTCGATCGGCGGGCAGCCGGCCAGCGCCTGGTCGAGCTCGGCGACATGGCGGCCGTCCAGCCAGTGCGAGGCGTGGGCGAGCAGCAGGTCCCGGCTGGTCTCCAGCACCGGCTGCACCCACCAGCCCAGCCAGTACCAGGAGTTGAGGGTGCGGCGGTGGGCCGCGCGCTGCTCGCCGAAGCGGTCCCGGTGCCGGTACATCTGCAGCAGCGCGGTCGAGGTGTCGGCGCGCAGCGCGTGCAGGCCGAGCCAGGCGTCCGCCATGCCCGGATCCATCCGGACCGCTGCCCGGAACTCCTCCTCGGCCTGCGCGTAGGCGCCCATGGTGTACGCGTCGACACCGCGGAGCCAGGCGAGATCGGCCGGGGAGCCCGGACGATCGGTGCCGAAGTCCATCAAGTCCCCACCCATCCGTCCCCGCCGCGCTGACACACCCTCGGTCCCAACCCGAGGTCTGCGGGCCGGAGTTGAGCAGGCGGCGGCACTCCCCAGGACGCCTCCCGCTCCCGTTTCGCATCGTACCCGCGATGGTCTCGGGGCCGAAGGGTGCAGGGGCAAGCCGGGGGGCGGGGAGAGGTGAACCACTGCCCGCCGGGGCGCGCCGGCGGCCGTTCGACGGACGGATTCCACGGCGTGACGGTGCGTGAGGAACGGCCCCGGGGAATCGGGCATTCCGGCAGCCGGACAGGACGAAGCCCCCGGTCACGGGGGAACAACCGGGGGCTCCGCGTCTGTCGAAGCGGTCGTTTCCGGCCGCTTGTTGAAAACGTAAGTGCTGGATACCCGGCCGGTCAAGCGAAGTTGGAGCACCGGGGAACGAGTGCCGGGCGCCCAGCGCGCCCCGCCGTCACGCGGCTACAGCCGGTCACCGGGAAGGCCCGGCTCGGCGTGCGCGGCGGGCCCCGGAACGGCCAGATAACCACCCCCGGTCTGACGGACCAGCAGATCCGCGAACGGCCGCGAGGGGTCCGCGGCGAAGTGCGCGTCCTCGTCCCGGGTCCAGCCGGTCCAGAAGTGCGCCAGTTCGGGACCGTCGCGCCGCAGCCCGCGTCGCCGGGCCGTCCCCGGATCCACCTCCAGCCACAGCAGCAACGCCAGATACGGCCGCAGGGCCGCGCGCCCGGTGCCGACGCCCTCCAGCAGCACCACCGGCTCGGGCGGCACCTCGCGGGACCCGGCGAACTCCCGCGCCGCCCAGTCGTAGACCTCGTGCCGGGCCGTGCGGCCCCGGCTCAACGGGCCCAGCACCTGTTCGGCCAGCCGCTCGGTCCAGCCGAACGGCTCCTCGTGGGTCGCCAGGTCGTCGGTGTGCACCACCGGCGCGCCGTCCAGCAGTGCGGCCAGCCGTGCGGTCAGGGTCGATTTCCCCGCCCCCGCGTGCCCGTCCACCGCGACCACCCGGACCGGGCCGCAGGACGGGGCGAGCCCCGGGACGAGCGCGGCGAGCCGCGGCAGCGTGAGGTCGTTCATGGCTCCCGAGCCTAGGCCGCTTCCGGTACATCCCGCCTGCCCGGACCCCGTGGACCCCGCCCGTACGGGCGGACGGCGCTCCCTGCCGGACAGGGCCGGGGCCGGGGCGGCTTCTCCGGCAGGGCGAGCCCGGTTTCTCCGGCAGGGCGAGCCAGCTTCTCCGGCAGCACGAGGCAGCCGGGATCCGTCAGCGGGGGCCGGCGGCGGCCGTCGCGGCGCTGCTCCGCAAGCACGGCCCGGACGTCTACCGTGTAGGGCGTGACCGACGCGAACGCTCCTGACGCCGCCATGTTCCCCGCGACCCGGCTGGAGTCCGCCCGCAAGGCGGCCCAGGACGCCGGCCTCGACGCCCTGCTCATCGCCCCCGGCGCCGACCTGCGGTACCTGACCGGATATCAGGCGCTGCCGCTGGAGCGCCTGACCTGCCTGGTGGTGCCCGCCACGAGCGACCCGTTCCTGGTGGTGCCGGAGCTGGAGAAGCCCGCCGCGCTGGCCTCGCCGGCCGGCCGGCTCGGCATCGACATCACCGGGTTCGGCGAGACCGACGACGCCTACGCGCTGATCGCCCGCCGGCTGCCGGTGGGCACCCGGCTGTTCGCGGTCGACAACCACATGTGGGCCGAGAAGCTGCTCGCCTTCCAGGCCGCGCTGCCCTCCGCGCAGGCGGGGCTGGCCGGCGACGTGCTGTCGGTGCTGCGGATGCGCAAGACGCCCGCCGAGATCGAGGCGCTGCGCCGGGCGGGTGCCGCCATCGACCGGGTGCACACCCGGATGGGGGAGTGGCTGACGGCCGGCCGTACCGAGCGCGAGGTCGCCCGGGACATCGCCGACGCGATCGTGGCCGCCGGCCACGACACCGTCGACTTCGTCATCGTCGGCTCGGGCCCGAACGGCGCCAGCCCGCACCACGAGGTGTCCGACCGGGTGATCCGGGAGGGTGACCCGGTGGTGGTCGACATCGGCGGCACCACGGCCGAGGGCTACTGCTCGGACTCCACCCGCACCTACGCCGTCGGCGAGCCGCCCGCGGCCTTCCGCGAGCTGTACGAGGTGCTGCTGCGGGCCCAGACCGCGCAGACCGGCGCGGTGCGCCCGGGCATCACCGCCGAGGAACTCGACGCGGTGGGGCGGGACATCATCACCGCGGCGGGCTACGGCGAGCACTTCATCCACCGCACCGGCCACGGCATCGGCCTGGAGACGCACGAGGAGCCGTACATCGTGGCCGGCAGCACGCGGGCGCTGGAGCCGGGCATGGCGTTCTCGGTGGAGCCGGGGATCTACCTGGCCGGGAAGTACGGCGCCCGGATCGAGGACATCGCGGTCTGCACCGAAGACGGCGGCGAGCGGCTGAACCTGACAGGACGTGACCTGGTGGTTCTTCCCGGTTGACCTGCCAGTGGTCGAGACCAATATTGATCGCGCGGCTCACCTGCAAACCCTGGTGGAGCACGAGGTGAACGACCATAGTGGTCCGCATCCGGCCCGCCCTGAGACGGGCCGTTCCCGATTCACGTCGAGGGAAACCGAGGGGAACCCATGACCCGTAACGCGCCCCGGCGTGCCGTACTGACCGCCGCACTCGCGGCGGCCGCGGCCACCGCGACCGCGCAGTCCGCCAGCGCCGCCCCGGCGTCCGCCTCCCGCGGCGCCACGTCCGGTGCCGCGGCCCAGCCTGCCGCCCAGCAGACCGCGGCCCCGGACGACGCCCCGATCGACTACCGCGGCTGGACGTCGAACCCCGACTGGCTCTCCGGCGAGCACCGGGGCACGGTGCCGGTGACGGGGAAGCGGCCGGGCGTGCGGATCGCCCGCGCGACCGGCACGCTGGACTACACCGACCCGCACACCGGCACCACCGCCACCTGGGAGTCGGCGTCCTGGACCTCGCCGCTGCACCGGCTCCCGGCGCCGGCGAGCGAGCTGATCTCGTCGTGGAACGCCGATACCCCGGCCGGCACCTGGATCCAGGTCGAGCTGCTCGGCACCTACACCGACGGCACCGCCACGCCCGCCTACATCATGGGCCGGTGGACCGCGGGTGACGGCCCGGACGGCATCCGCCGCACCTCGGTGGACGACCAGACCGACAACAAGAGCAGCATCTGGACCGACACCTTCTCCATCGACGACACGACCGCGGGCCCGCTGCTCGCCTCGTACCGGCTGCGGCTGACGCTGTTCCGCAAGCCCGGCAGCAAGCTGACCCCGACGGTCTGGCGGCTGGGCGCGATGGCCTCGGACATCCCGGACCGCTTCACCGTCCCGGCGTCGGTGCCGGGCGTGGGGGCCGGGATCGAACTGCCGGTGCCGCGCTACTCGCAGAACATCCACAAGGGCCAGTACCCGGAGTACGACAACGGCGGCGAGGCCTGGTGCAGCCCGACCTCGTCGACCATGGTCATCGAGTACTGGGGCCGCGGCCCGACCGCCGAGCAGATGGCCTGGGTCGACCCCTCCTACGCCGACCCGCAGGTCGACCAGGGCGCCCGCTACACGTACGACTACCAGTACGAGGGCTGCGGCAACTGGCCGTTCAACGCGGCGTACGCGGCGACCTACACGGACATGCAGGGCGTCATCACCCGGCTGCACTCGCTCAACGACCTGGAGCGGCTGATCAAGGCCGGCATCCCGGTGATAACGTCCCAGTCCTTCCTCGCCTCCGAGCTGGACGGCGCGGGGTACGGCACCTCGGGCCACCTGATGTGCATCGCGGGCTTCACGCCCGAGGGCGACGTGGTGGCGAACGACCCGGCGAGCAGCAGTGACGACGCGGTCCGCAACATCTACAAGCGGGCCCAGTTCGAGACGATCTGGCTGCGTACCAAGCGGATCAACGCCTCGGGCGGGGTGAGCGGCGGCACCGGCGGTGTCTGCTACCTCTACTTCCCGGCCAAGCCGAGCCCGGCCCAGAAGCGCGCGCTCGCCTCGGTGGGCGTCGTCTGAGGTCGTTCCACCCGGGGTCCGGCACGGATCCCAGGGCCGGCCGCGCGCCGGCCCCACGCCGGTCTCCGGGCGGGTCACCCCCGTCCGGAGGTCGGCATTCCGCACCCAAACGGGCAAGTGGTCGAGACCAATTGGTGGATTAGCCCAAAGGTCTGGACCAACCCATTGACGGGTTCGCGTCACGGCAGGATTCTGCTGCCACGTTCCCCCACAGGAGGTCCGACGTGAACCGACTCAAAGCCCTCGGCTCGGGCGTGGCCGCCGCGGCCCTCGCCTTCGCCGGGCTCGGCACCGCCGCGGTGCTGTCCGCCGGCCAGGCCAACGGCGCCACCGTCTCGGCCAGCGCCCTGAGCAGCCAGTGGTACGCCGCGGCGCCGTACCTCATGCCGCTCGACAACAACCCGCCGAGCGCCAGCGCCATCATGGACGCGACCGGCCTCAAGGCGTTCCAGCTGGCGTTCATCCTCGCCCCCAACGGCGGTGGCTGCACCCCGACTTGGGGCGGCACCAGCGCCGTGTCGTCCGACACCGCGGTGGCCGACGTGATCTCCGCGATCAGGGCCAAGGGCGGCGACGTCTCGGTGTCGATCGGCGGCTACGGCGGCACCAAGCTCGGCCAGGCGTGTTCCGACGCCGCGTCCACCGCCGCCGCGTACCAGCAGGTCATCACCAAGTACGGCCTCAAGGCGATGGACTTCGACCTCGAGGAGCCGGAGTACGAGAACACCGCCGCGGTCGCCCACGAGATCGGCGCGGCCAAGATCCTCCAGCAGAACAACCCCGGCCTGTTCGTCTCCGTCACCACCGCCGGAACCGCCGCCGGAACCGGCTGGTTCGGCCAGCAGATGCTCAACGAGGCCAAGTCGCAGGGCTTCACGCCGAACAACTTCTCCATCATGCCCTTCGACGGCGGGTTCAACGGCGCCGCCTCCCAGACCAGCGCGCTCACCGCGTTCAACGGGCTGCTGCAGAGCACCTTCGGCTGGGACGCCGCCACCGCGTACGCCCACGAGGGCTTCTCCGGCATGAACGGCCGCAGCGACACCGGCGAGTACTTCTCCCAGGCGGACTTCCAGACCGTGCTCGACTACGCGACCAGCCACGGCATGGGCCGCTTCACGTTCTGGTCGCTGAACCGTGACCGACAGTGCTCGCCGCCGGACAACAACGGCGCCACGTCCGGCACGTGCAGCAGCGTCGCGCAGGCCGACTGGGACTTCGCGAAGTACTCGGTGAAATTCGCGGGTGCAACGCCTCCGGTGACCACCCCGCCGACCACTCCGCCCACCACGTCGCCCGGCGGCAGCTGCGCGGGGGTGACCGACTGGTCCGCCTCCGCGGTGTACGTCGGCGGCAACGAGGTGCAGCACAACGGCCACAAGTGGAAGGCCAAGTGGTGGACCACCAATGAGGAGCCCGGCACCACCGGCGAGTGGGGAGTGTGGCAGGACGAAGGCGCCTGCTGACGCGCTGCTGACCGGTGCTGACGCCCCGCGGTCGGACCGCGGGGCGTCGGTGCGTCCGGCGGACGCACCACCCTATGGCGGGCCCGCGGCCGCACCCGGCCTCGGGCCCGCCACGAGGTGTGCGTGTCCTTGCAGGTGCGCGTTTTCGCAAATGCACATGACGGTGGTTGTTGGCCGAAAACGGACGTGACATCTCCGGTTCTGTGTTTCACTCCGAACAGGTGATCAGTAGCCTCGTGCTGAGCACCCGCAAACCGGCCGCCACCGGAGCATGCGGCGAACACCCGCCGACGACGCGCACGTTGAGCCCATGAGCTGGAGACACCTACCGTGACCGAACGACCGTCCTGGGCCCCGCAGGGCATCGATCTGACCGTCCCCAGCGTCTCGCGCGTCTACGACTACTTCCTCGGCGGCTCCCACAACTTCGAGGTCGACCGTGAGGCCGCGCGGGTGGCCCTGAAGGCGTTCCCCGGCATCCCGAAGATCGGCCAGGCCAACCGCGCCGTCATGCGCCGCGCGGTGCAGTTCGCGGTCGACCGGGGCGTGCGGCAGTTCCTGGACATCGGTTCCGGCATCCCCACGTTCGGCAACGTCCACGAGGTCGCCCAGGCCGCCGCGCCCGGCGCCCGCGTGGTGTACGTCGACAACGACCCGGTCGCCGTCGCCCACAGCAAGGCGGTGCTGGACGGCAACCCGGACGCGACCATCGCCGCGGCCGACCTGCGCGACCCGCTGTCGATCCTCGAACACCCCGAGACCCGGCGCCTGTTGGACTTCGACGAGCCGATCGCCCTGATGCTGGTCGCCGTCGTGCACTTCCTGCCGGACGCCGACCGGCCGGCCGAGATCATCGCCACCCTGCGCGACGCGCTCGCCCCCGGCAGCATCATGACCATCACCCACGCCACCCTGGGCGGGCCCACCCCGGAGGGACAGCGCGCCGCGCAGGAGGTCTACCAGCGCACCGCGACCCCGCTGCTGATGCGCACCCCGGAGGAGCTGGAACCTTTCTTCGCCGGCTTCGAGGTCGTCGAGCCCGGCATCGTCCCGCTGTCCTACTGGCGTCCGGAGGCCCCGCTCACCGAGGACGACGACACCGCGGCCCTGCACGGTCTCGCCGGTGTGGGGCTGAAGGCGTGAACACCGGGCCGGCCGGGGCGTGGGGCGGAGCGGGCCACCGGCCGGAGCAGGACGAGCAGCTCAACCTCCGCCGGTTCGTGACCATCTGGTGCCGGGCCATCTACTCGGTCACCGCGACGTCCATGACCCGGGGCGAGTTCGAGGCGCATCTGATACCCCAGGCCCGCATCCTCCACGAGGCACTGCGGGCCGAACGCTTCGATCCGCGCCCCGCGGCGGCCGTCGGCGCCGCCCTGGTGGACGCGCACTGCACCGACCCCGAAGCCCTGCCGAGCATCCTCGGCGTCATCGACGCCTATCTGGTGCTCTACTGCCCGCCCGACCCCGACGTCTCCGCCGACGAGGCCAGGATCCGCTGCTCGCGCCTCCAGCACGCGGTGGCCGTCGGCTTCTCCCAGGCGCTGCGCGAACGCACCCTGGTCGAGCAGGAGTCCATCTCCCGCGCCGCGCTCGGCGCCCAGGCCGAGGCCGAACGGGCGCTGGCGGCGAGCGAGGCGAAGTTCCGCGCGGTCTTCGAGGGGGCCGCCGTCGGCATCGGCATCGCCGACATGGACGGCAACGTCACGGAGATCAACCAGGCCGCGGCCCGCATGTTCGGCGGCGAGGCGCACATCAGGCGGCGCAACGTCCGGGACTGGGTGCACCCGGAGAACGACCCCGGCACCCGCGGCCTCAACGGCGAGCTGGTGCGCGGCGAACGCGACGGCTACCACATCGAGAAGGCGTACGCGCGGGCCGACGGATCGGTGCTGTGGGCCAACCTCCAGGTGTCGCTGCTGCGCGACGCGGCCGGCGACCCGCAGTACCAACTGGCCCTGCTGGAGGACATCACCGAGCGCCGCGGCCTGCTGCAACGGCTGCGCCACCAGGCCACCCACGACGCGCTCACCGGGCTGCCCAACCGCGCCCTGTTCTTCGAGCGCCTCGACCAGGCCCTCGACCCGGAGGGACCGACCACCCGGATCGGCCTGTGCTACCTCGACCTGGACGGCTTCAAGACGGTCAACGACAGCCTCGGCCACGCGGTCGGCGACCGGCTGCTGGTGGACGTCGCCGAGCGGCTGCAGGACTGCATCACCTCGCCCGACCAGCTGGTGGCCAGGATCGGCGGCGACGAGTTCGTCGCGCTGTACACCGACCCGCCGGGGCTGACCGCGGTCACCGACCTGGCCACCCGGATCCTGGAGGCGCTGGCCGCCCCGGTCACCCTGGAGGAGCGCGACCTGCGGGTGCACGGCAGCATCGGCATCGTCCACGGGCCGGTCGGGTCCCGGGGCGCCGCCGACGTGCTGCGCAGCGCCGACATCACCATGTACCGGGCCAAGGAGCTGGGCGGCAACCGCTACGAGGTCGCCGACCCCGACGCCGACGCCCGCGCCATCACCCGGCACGGGCTGACCAACCGGCTGCCGGGCGCGCTGGAGCGCGGCGAGTTCTTCGTCGAGTACCAGCCGCTGATCGGCCTGGAGAACGGCGCGGTGCTGGGCGCCGAGGCGCTGGTCCGCTGGGGCCACCCGGTGCACGGCGTGCTCGGCCCCGACCAGTTCATCCCGCTCGCCGAGAGCACCGGGCAGATCGTGCCGCTGGGCCGCTGGGTGCTGGAGCAGGCCGCCCGGCAGGCCCGTGACTGGCACCGCGAGCACCCCGGCGCCGACCACCCGCCGCGGGTGAACGTCAACCTCTCGCCGATCCAGCTGCACCACCGCGACCTGGTCTCCGAGATCGCCGCCGTCCTGGACGAGACCGGCCTGCCGCCCGGCGCGCTGTGCCTGGAGGTGACCGAGAGCGCGCTGATCGGCGCCGACGAGGACGCCCTGAAGCCGCTGCGGCGGATCGCCGACCTCGGGGTGGCCATCGCCCTGGACGACTTCGGCACCGGCTACTCCAACCTGTCCTCGCTGCGCTGGCTGCCGCTCAGCGTCCTGAAGCTGGACCGGGCGTTCACCCGCGGCATGCGGCGGCACCCCGCCGACCCGGTGGACATGAAGATCGTCGAGGGCATCGTCTCGCTCGCGCACAGCCTCGACCTCACCGTCACCGTCGAGGGCGTGGAGACCCGCGCCCAGGCCGAGCACCTGCGCGCCCTGGGCTGCGACCACGGCCAGGGCTGGTACTACGCCAGGCCCGGCCCGCCCGAGGCCCTGCACCGGCTCAGCCTCGCCGACGCGGGCTGACCGGCGCGCCCTGCGCGCGCGCCACGGCCGGAGACACGGCACCGTGAGGGATGCGGGCGGCAGGGCCCGCGCGGCACCCGACCGAGCGCCGCGCCGCCCTCCCCGGCGCGGTGCCCAGGTGCCGCCGCCGCGCTGGTGACGGAGTGGCGCCGATCGGGCATACTCCAACCGCCGGACCCGTTGATCACCGCGCGCCGCAACCCGGCGCGGGATCATGGATCCGGGTCCTGATCGCTCACCCGGACGGCCCCGCCCCACCCTGGCGGCCGCCGCCGCCGCGCCCGAAAAGGGAGGATGCGCAGCCATGCCGCACCCAGCGCCGCACCGGCACCTGCCCACCGACGAAGCCCGCGACCTGCTCGCGCTCACCCGCGACATCGCGCAGCGCGAGATCGCCCCGCAGGCGTCCGCCGAGGAGGACGCCGGCCGGTTCCCGAGGCAGACGTTCGCGCTGATCGGCGAGGCCGGACTGCTGGGCCTGCCGTACGCGGAGGAGTACGGCGGCGGCGGCCAGCCCTACGAGGTGTACCTGCAGGTCCTGGAGGAACTCGCGGCGGCCCGCCTCACCGTGGGCCTCGGCGTCAGCGTCCACACCCTCGCCTGCCACGCGCTCGCCTCCTTCGGCAGCAAGCAGCAGCGCACCGACCACCTGCCCGAGATGCTCAGCGGGAGCCTGCTGGGCGCCTACTGCCTCTCCGAGCCGACCTCGGGCTCCGACGCCGCCTCGCTGCGCACCAAGGCCGTGCGGGACGGCGAGGACTGGACCCTCAACGGCACCAAGGCGTGGATCACCCACGGCGGCGTGGCCGACTTCTACACCGTGCTGGCCCGCAGCGGCGGCATGGGCGCCCACGGCATCACGGCCTACCTGGTCCCCGGCGACGCCCCGGGGCTGTCCGCGGCGGCGCCCGAGCGGAAGATGGGCATGAAGGGCTCGCCGACCGCGCAGGTCCACTTCGACGGGGTGCGCGTGCCGGACACCCGGCGGATCGGCGAGGAGGGCCAGGGGTTCGCCATAGCGCTGGCCGCCCTGGACTCCGGGCGCCTGGGCATCGCCGCGTGCGCCGTCGGCGTGGCGCAGGCCGCGCTCGACGCGGCGGTGGCGTACCTGGGGGAGCGGCGGCAGTTCGACCGGCCGATCGCGGACTTCCAGGGACTGCGCTTCATGGTCGCCGACATGGCGACGAAGATCGAGGCCGGCCGCGCCCTGTACCTGACCGCCGCCCGGCTGCGGGACGCGGGCGAGCCGTTCTCCGCCGAGGCGGCGATGGCCAAGCTGTTCTGCACCGACGCCGCGATGCAGGTGACCACGGACGCGGTCCAGCTGCTCGGCGGGTACGGCTACACCGCGGACTTCCCGCTGGAGCGGTACATGCGCGAGGCCAAGGTGCTGCAGATCGTGGAGGGCACCAACCAGATCCAGCGGATGGTGGTGGCCCGGCACCTCATGGGCCCGGAGTCCCGGGGCTGACGGCCGCCTCCCGGCACCCGGCGGGTGCGTCCCGGGGCGGCTCCGTCCCGGGACGCCGGCTGCGGGCTGACGGGCTGACCGGCTGACGGGTCGCGGCATCCGCGCCCGCGCATGGGCATGGGCGCGGGTCGCGGCGGCGGGTCGCGGCTCAGGCCGCCAGGCGCGTGGCGGACGCCCGCATCGGGCGGGAGCCGGGGCCGCCCACGTGCGAGAAGGGCTGGGTGCGCCAGTCCAGCCCGGCGGGCAGTGCCAGCAGCACGGCGAACTCCGGCTCGGCGGTGTCCGCGTCGCCGTCCAGCGGCTTGCCGTCGGCGACCGGGCGGCCGGAACCGCCGCAGACCGTCAGGCCGAACGGGTTCCACGGGGTGGGGCACAGGGCGTGCTCGGGCAGCCGCTCCGAGCCGTTCGGCACCGCGATGGGCCGGGCGCAGTCCGGGCAGAACAGCC